>ERZ773021.190-NODE-190-length-41567-cov-8.29563_pt1 | contig 41567 bp, 35 predicted proteins | sample MGYA00511668_ERZ773021 | MGnify/ENA primary metagenome ERZ773021 (study PRJEB29015, sample SAMEA2737961) | human oral metagenome | biome: human oral; feature: human-associated habitat; material: dental | place: China | collected 2032 ... | reverse complement strand
AAGGCTATGAAATTGGTAAAAAAACAGGTGGAGAAATACAAGAAAAAATCTATGACGATATTGATGATGACAGTACAGTATACGGATCATATAAAATTTATTCAGCAGGGAAAAAAGGTGTATATTATGTAAATAATTATGTAGCCTTGGATGGGAAAAAACACGCAAGATTGTATTTCGGATTTGATAAAAAACACAATACAGTAGTTATACTTGATAAAAACTTAAATCTAATCGAAGTTCTACAAAGAGTAGCCGTAAATTAAAATCTTAAAATATAAATGAAAAAGTAGAGAGCAGTTCAATATAAGATTGCTCTTTTTTAATTTATTTACTAGTCTTGCCTGATTTTATATATTGTGTTATACTAATATTATTTATTGTATAGCAAGTTATTGAATTTTAAATGAATAATGAGTTGTTTGCTTTTGAAATAAAGCAAAAACTTAAAGTTGTAATAAATTTTATTACGAATATGCCTAAATAAAAAAGTATGAAAATGAAAGAAAAATAAAACTTAAACTAAAAATCAAAAACTGTCAAAAATAGAAGGAGCAATAGGAATTTATGAATAGAGAAAATACTGTGGAAAGAAGAAAGAAAGTGGTACTAGGAATGTCTGGCGGAGTTGATTCTTCCGTTGCGGCAATTTTGCTTAAAGAACAGGGTTACGATGTAATCGGAGTTTTTATGAAGAATTGGGAAGAGAAGGATGAAAATGGAGTATGTATGGCAGAAGAAGATTATAAGGATGTGATTGCTGTGGCAGAGCAGCTGGAGATACCTTATTATTCGGTGAATTTTGTGAAAGAGTATTGGGACAAAGTGTTTACATATTTTCTAGATGAGTATAAAAAAGGAAGAACGCCCAATCCCGATGTAATGTGTAATAAGGAAATCAAATTCCGTGCATTTCTGGACTATGCAATGAAACTTGGCGCTGATTATGTGGCGACAGGGCATTATGCGAGAATTATTCACGAAGAAAAAGATGGGAAAATCAAATCGACTATGTTAAGAGGAATTGATGATAATAAAGATCAGACATATTTTCTTTGTCAGTTAAGTCAGGAGCAGCTGGAAAAAGTTCTATTTCCATTGGGAGAGTACACAAAGTCACAGATTCGTGAAATAGCTGAAAAATATAACTTGGCAACAGCGAAGAAAAAAGACAGCACAGGAATCTGCTTTATTGGAGAACGTGATTTTAATAAATTTTTATCCCAATACTTACCAGCAAAGGGTGGAAATATTGTAAATACACAAGGAAAGGTGCTAGGTCATCATAATGGACTTATGTATTACACAATCGGACAGAGAAAAGGAATTGGGATTGGAAATACAAAGGAAGGGACTGGAGAGCCTTGGTTTGTTGTGGATAAGGATTTACAAAAAAATGAATTGATAGTAACACAAGGTGATAACTCGGTACTTTATTCAAAAGGGTTAATTGCAACAGATTTTAATTTTATAAATGAAGTACAGTTTCCGTTAGAATGTACTGTAAAATTTAGATACAGACAAAAAGATACAAAAGCTGTGATTAATAAACTTAACGAAAATGAATATGAAGTGATTTTTGATGAGCCGCAAAAAGCTGTAACGTTAGGACAAATTGTGGTTGCTTATGATGGTGAAGTTTGTCTTGGTGGAGGAATTATTGACAAAATTATAAAATAGTTTTTGACTTATACAAAATATAAAAATTGAAAGGTGGATAAAATATGGCACTTAATGATGTTATGTGGACGTTTAGTAAGAAAATTTATGAAAGCATGGAAGAATTTAATAAGGATATAAAGGCATATTATGATAGAATGCGTGAATATGTTGACAGAGAATGGAATCCTGATGAAATAGCTGTTAACCAGCCAGAAATTTATGTCGATTATGAGGCATGGATAAAAGGGAAAGAAGACTTGCTGGAAAATGAAACAGCTGATGAAGAAGAATTATCGGAAGACTATGCAGAAGATGGTTATTTTCAAGTTGATGTAAGAGCATTGTTAAAAGCTGATAATGGAAAATATTTTACAAACCTTGAATTAATGACAAAAGTACATAATCAGCAGGCAAATAAAGAATTAGGAGATCATGTGTTTTTTGAAGGTATGGATTTAGATGATGAGATAGACGGAATTCCTGTATTTTATGTAGCGTGTGGAAGTTAAGGAGGAAAATGGAAGAATTAATATTTTGCTTGAATGCAACAATGCCTGTATTTCTGATTATGGTACTTGGGTATGTCTTTAGGAAAATAGGAATTATAGATTTAGAATTTGCGGATAAGATGAATAGATTTGTATTTTTGGCACTTTTGCCTGTACTTTTATTTAAAGAATTGTCGTTGTCTGATTTTTCGGCAATCTGGGATTTGAAATATTTGATGTTCTGTTTTTTTGCAACATTTTTATCAATAATGATAATGTGCATTGTTTCAATTTTTTTAAGAGATAAGTCAATTCGTGGGGAATTTATTCAAGCAGGATTTAGAAGCAGTGCAGCCTTACTTGCTTATGCCTTTGTGCAGAATGTGTATGGAGAGGCTAAAATTGTGGCTCTTATGGTAATTGGAGCTGTCCCTTTGTACAATGTTGCTTCAGTTGTAATTTTGATGTTACTTAGTCCAGAACAGGGGAAATTAAATAGAGTAGTTTTAAAAAATACGTTAAAGGGAGTTATGAAGAATCCTTTAATACTTGGAATTTTGGCTGGAATGATTTGGGCATTATTAAAAATTCCACAGCCAGTAATTATGAAAAAATCAATTTCAACATTTGCTTCAGCCGCAACTCCGCTTGGACTGTTAGCATTAGGAGCAAGTTTTGATGTAAAGGAAGTTTTTTCAAAAATAAAGATTGTATTAGTTTCGTCTTCATTTAAGCTGCTGATTCTTACAGCAATATTTTTACCAATAGCAATAAAATTTGGATTTAAGGACGAAAAACTGGTTGCAGTACTTGGAATGCTTGGAAGCCCAACGACACCAACTTCGTTTACGATGGCAAGAGGAATGGGTCATAATGGTGCTGTAACTTCGGGAACTGTTATGATTACTACAATTATGAGTATTTTTACATTAACAGGGTGGCTTTACATATTGAAGATTGCAGGACTAGTATAAATTTGTTAAATAAATAAAAATTTGGTATAATAACAGAGTATTGTAAAAATTATAAATTTTTAAAAATAAAACATTCTGGAGGAAAAATAATGAAACTGAAAAAATATGCAGTGATTGGAATAATGGCATTGCTAGTTATTGTGGGATGTGATAACAAGGGCAATGACAAAAATAATAAGGATAAAGTAAAAGTAACAAATGTGAAAAGGGATATTTCAACAGAGGAAATTGCAAAATATAATGAATATTCAAAATTAAGCGATGTACCAAATTCTGAAGAATGGAATACATTTTTTACGGAGATAAAAAAAGAGGAATTTCTTAATGAAACTGGAAATATAAAAAATATTTCGGAAGTGCCGACATTTACTGAAAATTTGGATAGTTCAATTAACCTGATTGGTGAATATATAAAAGAAATTACTGATGTAATGCAAAAAAGTCCCAAAATGGAAGCTATTGATAAAAATGCTGAAAATCTGATAAATTCATTGGTAGAGGAACAAAAGGTACTGACAGAAATTAACGATTATTTTGAAAAAGGTGATTATAAAGCTGATAAGCTGGCAAAAGTCGGAGAATTGAATGACAAGTATAAAGTTGTATTGCAAAATAGACAGGAAAATCACAAAATTTTTGCTAATTCATTACATGAAATTGCTCAAATAATCAATCAAAAAATGGAGAATCAATTACAAAAAGACGGTAAAACAGCAAAATTGAATATTTTAAAATTTGTAAATTCCGTAAATGAATTTGGAAAAACAGCATTTGGAAAAAATAATCTAAACTTTGATGAAAATGAAATAAAAACACTAGAAGAAGCTAATAATAACGTGCAAAATGCATATAAAGCAGTATCTGAAATAACACTAGAAAATGCTAAAAAAGAAAATATAAGTGAGTCAGATTTCAAAAAAATAAAGGAAAGTTCAAAAACGTTATCAGAAAATATGCAAAAAATGGTAGCAGGCGTAAAAAATCAAAATATTCAGGATGTAGTAATGAGTGCAAGTAATATTTTGAGTTCAAAGACAGATTTAGAAAATGTGTTTAATGTTTTAATGGTACAAAAATAGAATTTATACTAAACTCTATTTATAATAAAACTGTTATTAAATAAAATAAGCTGATATTTAAATGAGAAAAATGTGGATAATTATAAAATAGGTGGGTAATAATCGCTCACCTTGTATTTTTTATTCTGATTTTTTAGTATTTAACCATAAATAAAATATATCGAAATATATAAAAGTTATATATTATAATTATTGACAAAATATCGAAAAAAGTGTTATTATTATAATATATTTAGAAATTAATTTGTAAATTTTAGTATATAAATGAAAGCAGGAGGCGGTAGAAATGAAAAAAATAATGTTGCTTATGGTTTTTGCATTAAGTGTATTAATGTGCAGTGTTCAGAAAGATGAAAAAGAAGAAAAAGCCAATGCTAACGGTATTCCTAAGAAAATAGTGATTGGGCTTGATGATTCATTTGTTCCGATGGGATTTAAAAATGAAAAAGGAGAGATTGTGGGGTTTGATATTGATTTGGCGAGAGCGGTTGCTCAAAAATTGGGTGCTGAAGTTGAATTTAAGCCAATAAACTGGGATTCAAAGATACTAGATTTGAATGGTGGAAATATTGATTTAATTTGGAATGGACTTACTATAACAGAGGAAAGAAAAAAAGAAACTGAAATGTCAAAACCTTATTTTACAAGTCATCAGCTTATAGTGGTTAAGAAGGATTCAAGCATTAATGCAAAAACTGATTTAACAGGAAAAAATGTTGGAAGCCAAACTGAAAGCAGTGGAGAAGAAGCTGTGAAAAAATCAGGTGAGGATAAAAAATTTAAGGAATTTAAAACTTATGCTCAATATGACCAGGCATTTATGGATCTTGATGCAGGGAGAGTTGATGCAATTGTAGCAGATGAAGTGTTGGCAAAATATACTAAAAAAACAAAAGAAACTCAGGCTAAAAAAGATCTCTATAAAATTTTAAGCGAGAACTATGGAGAAGAAGAATATGGAATTGCTGCTAAAAAAGGAAACACAAAATTAATTGAAGCTATAAATAAAGCTATTGAAGAATTGAAAACAGACGGGACTTATCAAAAAATTTATTCAAAGTGGTTTAAAGATTAATAATGAATCAATCATTGTCAATATTTGTAGAATTATTAAAAACATTACCTAATGTTGCAATATTATATTTGTTTACAATCCTATTTTCTGTCCCGTTAGGAATTTTAGGAGCGTTAGCATATACAGGGAAAAATAAGACTGTAAAATTTTTTATTTCAGTTTACACTTGGATATTTAGAGGAACTCCTTTAATGCTTCAGTTAATGGTGGTTTATTATGGAATACCGCTTATGAAAATTGGCGGATACAAAGTTGTGTTAGAGCCATATACCGCGGCAACTATTACTTTTGTTATAAATTATGCGGCATATCTTGTGGAAATTATGAGAAGTGGAATAGAAAGTATTGATAAAGGACAGCATGAGGCTGCAAAAGTCCTTGGTTATAGTTACTGGCAAAAAATAATATATATTATTTTGCCACAGGCAATAAGAAGAGTACTGCCAACATTGGGAAATGAAGCAATTACGCTTATAAAGGATACTTCATTAATCTATGTTCTCGCTGTAACCGAAGTTATGAAGCGTACAAAGGAATTAGCAAACATTTACTATAATATTACGCCATATATTTGTGCAATTATCATTTATCTTGTATTAAGTTTTGCAGTTGATAGATTGTTTAAAAATATAGAGAAAAGAAATAAAGTCAGAATTTAAGAAATTTTAAAATTAAAGTGGACTAGGAGATAAAGAGTGAAAAATGAAAAAATAGTAGAAGTAAAAAATTTGAAAAAACAATATGGTGATAATATAATTTTAAAAGATATTAATTTATATATTAATAGAGGAGAAGTTGTCTCATTAATAGGGCCTTCTGGAAGCGGAAAATCGACAATTTTACGTTGTATTGTAGATTTAGAGTCAATAACATCAGGAGAGATTTTGATTGAGGGGAATAATCTGGCAGATAAAAATATAGATAAAAAAATAAAAAAAGAAATGCTGCTAAAAACAGGAATGGTTTTTCAAACTTTTAATTTATTTCCTCATCTGTCAGTTAGAAATAATATAGTAAAGACTTTAAAACTAGTAAAAAAAATTGATACATCAGAAGCAGAAGCTATTACAAAAAAAATGCTTGATTTAGTAGGGTTATCAGATAAGATGAACAGTTTTCCAAATGAACTTTCAGGAGGTCAGAAACAGCGTGTGGCAATAGCAAGAGCATTAGCATTGCAGCCAGACATACTACTTTTTGATGAGCCAACATCAGCACTTGATCCAGAACTTGTAAAAGAGGTACTGGATATAATTAGAAAATTGAAAGAGCAAAAGATAACGATGTTAATTGTAAGTCATGAAATGAACTTTGTTCGTGAAATTTCGGACAGGGTAGTGGTTATGGAAAAAGGTAAAATACTGGAAACAGGTGCCTCGCAACAAATTTTTGAAAATCCATCTTCTCAAAGAGTAAAGGAATTTTTAAATACAAATAGTTAATCTAATCAAATTTAAGGGTATCATAAGCATACCCTTTTATAATTTTATAAAATTTTTTGTAAATCCTAAATTTTTACTTGTATATACAATATAAAAATGATATAATATGAAAAAGTATTTAAAATAGTTAGTTGACTTTTAAAGGAATAAATAATATAATCTTTTTAACTATAGAAAGTAAGAATAAGGTAAAACAAATGAAAAAGAGGTGAAATATGGACGGTTTTATTAAGATAAGGAATTTGGTAAAAAAATATAAACTTAATAATGGACAAGAATTGCTAGCTGTAAATGATGTAAGTCTTGACATTGAGCAAGGCGATATATATGGAATTATGGGGCTTAGTGGAGCTGGTAAGTCTACTCTTATAAGGCTTCTTAATAGGCTGGAAGAACCTACTTCTGGAGAAATTTTAGTAAGACATGAAATTATTGACAGAAAAAAGAAAAAAAGCCTTGGATATGAAGATAAAAATATTCTAAAATTTAATACAAGACTTTTGAGAGAATATAGAAAAAAAACTGGTATGATTTTTCAGCATTTCAATTTGCTAAATTCAAAAAATGTTGCTGACAATATAGCTTTTCCGTTGCAAATTTCAGGATGGAAAAAAAGAGATATTAAAAAAAGAGTGGATGAACTGCTTGAAATTGTAGGGCTTTCAGATAAAAAGCTAAATTATCCCGAACAACTTTCAGGAGGGCAGAAGCAACGTGTGGCGATAGCTAGGGCATTAGCAAACAATCCGCAATTACTGCTTTCAGATGAGGCAACATCAGCACTTGATCCAAGAACGACTAATTCTATTCTTGAACTGTTAAAGGATATAAATAAAAAGTTTGGAATAACTATAATTTTGATTACTCACCAAATGGAAGTTATAAAGAAAATCTGTAATAAAGCTGCAATTATGTCAGATGGACAAATTATTGAAAAAGGTGAAACAAAAGAGATTTTCCTGAATCCAAAAACAGAACTGGCAAAAGAATTTGTACAAAATATTTCACACGAAGAATTTAGAACAGAAGAAGAGATAAAGAGCCGTGAAGAAAATAATGGAAAATTACGTCTAAGCCTTAAATATAACGAAGAACAGGTAAACGAGTCATATATTACAAAAATTATTCGTAAATATGATGTTGAAGTAAATATTCTAAGTGGATTTATTGATAAGGTAGGGGATATTATCGTTGGAAATTTATTAATAGAAATTTCGGCAAACGAAGAGAAAGCAAAAGATATTATTGAATGGCTGAAAGAAAATAAAATAGATTCGGAGGTGGTATAAATGGGAGTAAGATTTGACTGGATTAAATTTTTACAATTTCAAAATATGGCTGAACCCCTTTGGGAAACAATTTATATGGTATTTATTTCGACAATTATAGCATTAATTATCGGACTGCCAATTGGAATTCTACTTGTTACATCTGATGAAAAGGGTGTAAAGCCAAATAAAACAATTCATAAAATATTAGATATGATTATTGTAAATATTACAAGATCAATTCCATTTATAATCTTAATGGTTTTATTAATACCGCTTTCGAGAATGCTTGTTCATAAATCTTATGGAAGTGTTGCATTTATTGTTCCACTTTCGTTAGGTTCTGCACCATTTGTAGCAAGAATCATAGAAGGAGCATTAAAGGAAGTAGATGATGGTCTTATTGAAGCTTCAAAATCTATGGGGGCAACAGTTTCTGAAATTATTTTTAAAGTAATGATACCAGAAGCACTTCCTGCACTTGTTCACGGCTTAACGTTAACATTAATCAGTCTGATTGGATATTCTGCGATGGCTGGGACAATCGGTGGTGGTGGACTTGGAAATGCTGCTGTAATTGACGGTTATCAAAGATCTAAGCCAGAAGTAATGTGGCAGGCGACAATTGTTATAATCGTACTTGTACAAATTATACAGTTTGTTGGTAACAGCATTGTAAAAGCTCTTATGAATAAGAGAAAAAGAACATAATATAATAAATTAAAATAATAATTTTGTAGGTTATACAAAAAAGGAGATGATTGTATGAAAAAAATTTTGTTAGTTTTAGTAACAGCATTATTTTTAATAGCTTGTGGAAATTCAGATAAATCTTCAAAAGATTCTGGAAAAACTGAAAAATTAAAAGTTGCTGCCACACCAATTCCTGCTGGAGAAATCTTGAAATTTGTAAAGGATGACTTAAAAAAGGAAGGAATAGAACTTGAAATAGTAGAGTTTAATGACTATGTTCAACCAAATAAAGTGCTGCAGTCAAAAGAAGTAGATGCTAATTTATTCCAGCATACTCCATATATGGAAAATTTTGGAAAGAAAAATGGATTTGAGATGACAGCAGTTGGGAAAATATATTTACCTACACTTGCACTTTATTCAAAAAAAATAAAAAATATTAACGAATTAAAAAATGGCGATACAATATTATTGCCAAATGATCCGACAAATTTGGCTCGTTCATTAATTCTGCTTGATAAAGCTGGAATTATAAAATTAAATAACAACAAGAATGTGGATGCAACATTAAAAGACATTGTAAGTAATCCAAAAAATATAAAATTTGAAGAGCTTTCAGCAGAACAGCTTCCGCCGAGATTGCCTGAAGTTGCTGCTTCAATTGTAAATAGCAGTTTTGCATTAAATGCAGGATTGTCATATAAAGAAGACGGACTTGTAAAAGAAGATAAAGATTCACCTTATGCAAATGTTCTTGCAACATTGAAAGGGAATGAAAATGATCCTAGAATTCAGAAATTGTTAAAGGCACTACAAAGTGAAAAAGTAAAAAAATATATGGAAGAAAAATATAAAGATGTAATTGTTCCAGTATTTTAATAAAAGTTTGTAAAATAAGTTATAAATAAAAAATTTTTGGAGGTATTTATGAAAAAAATATTATCACTATTATTAGCAACAGCACTATTTTTAGTAGCTTGTGGAAGTAAAGGAACAGAATCAAAAGGAGGAGCCACATCAGGAAAAACTGAAAAATTAGTTGTAGGTGCAACACCGGTTCCTCATGCAGAATTATTAAATTTGGTAAAGGATGACTTGAAAAAAGAAGGGATTGAACTTGAAATAGTTAAATTTAATGACTATGTTCAGCCAAATAAGGCACTTGCAGACAAAAGTATAGATGCAAACTTCTTCCAACATGTTCCATATATGGATGATTTTGGAAAGAAAAATAACATTGGATTGTCAGCAGTTGGAAATATTCATTTGGAGCCAATGGCATTATATTCTAAAAAAATAAAAAATATTAACGACTTAAAAAATGGAGATACCTTAATTATTCCTAACGATCCAACAAATGGAGGACGTTCATTAATTCTGCTTGATAAAGCTGGAGTTATAAAATTAAAAGATAATACAAAATTAGATGCTACACCAGCTGATATTGTTCAAAATCCAAAAAATATCAAAATTGAAACATTATCAAATGAACAAATTGCACCAAGATTATCAGAAGTTGCAGGAGCAATCATAAATTCAAACTTTGCAATTGATGCTGGAGTTACAAAAAATGAAATTATCTTGATTGAAGGTAAAGACTCACCTTATGTAAACATTGTTACAGTATTAAAAGGAAATGAAAATGACGAGAGAGTTAAAAAATTAGTAAAAGCACTGCAAAGTGAAAAAGTTAAGAAATATATTGAAGAAAAATATGAAGGTAGAGTAATTCCTGCTTTCTAATCTAAAAATATTTTTGACAAAGATAGCCTTAGATTGTGTTTTAGGGCTATTTTTTATTATTGAATTAAAAAAAATAAAAAATATTGATTTTTTTATATAAATTTGTTGAAATAAATATGAGAAAAATGTATAATAGTACGTGACATTTTCAAAAATTTAGAAATATACTTAAACCTTTTAAAAATCGAACTGATAACTTAGGTTTAAGAGAAAAAGTCATAATTTTGGAGTTCGATTTTAAGATAATTTTAGTGTATACGAAAATGAAAGGAGAAATTTTCTTTTTATAAAGAAATGAAGAAAAATGAAAAAGTTACTTACAGTTTCGCTATTTTTAGCAAGTGTTAATTTAATTTATGCAGAGAATGAACAAAGTGCTGATATTAGAGGAATATCGGAAAAAATAATTCAAAATACTAAACCGGCAGCACAACCTGCACAAAAACAAGCAGGATTTTGGGATTTTTATGAAAAGCAGCAGGCAAAGCTTTTGAAGGAAAATGATAGGGCATTATTTGATGAACTCAGCACGAATGTTAGAGCACAGGATGATTTTTATAGTTATGTAAATGAAAATTGGGAGAAAAAAACAAAAATACCTTCAACAAAGCCAGCTTGGGGATCTTTTTATGAACTTAATGAAAAAAATCAAGATTTTTTACGTAATTTAATAAAGGAGCTAAAAAATAAAACATCACTAACTCCTGATGAAAAAAAAGTTGTAACTCTTTATGACAGTTTCTCTAATATGAAAAAAAGAAACGAGGAAGGATTAGCACCTATTAAAAAAGATTTAGAAAAGATAAATGCAATACAAAATATTGAAGATTTGAAGAAATACAATGTAGAAGTTACAAAATTTGGAGGCTCTGAATTTTATGGCTGGGGAGTAGGAACAGACCTTAATGACTCTAAAAATAATGCAATTTATTTAGGAAGTGCTGGACTAGGTTTGTCAAGAGATTATTATCAAAAAGATACTAAAGAAAATAAAGCAGTATTAGAAGAATATACTAAATACGTTAGTGATATGTTAAAATATTTAGGAGAAAGCAATACTCTTGAAAAAGCAAAAAAAATAGTTGCTTTTGAAAAAGAAATAGCAGGAACCTTGATGACAAATGAAGAACGTCATGACGTAAAAAAATACAATAATCCTCTAAAAGTAACTGATTTAGCTACTTTATCTAAAAATGTAGATTTAGCACAATATTTGAAAGAGCTTAATGTAAAAACTGATAAAGTAATAATAACAGAACTAAATTATTTTAAAAATTTGGATAAATTTGTAAATAATGAAAATATTAATGTAATTAAGGATTACATGAAATATAATTTAATTAGTTCTTCAGCTGGACTTTTAAATGATGCAATTAGTTTGAGAAGTTTTGAATTTTTTGGTAAATATTTAAATGGACAAAAGGAAAGAGAAATACTTGAAAAAAGGGCATTAAACTTTACAAATGAAACTTTAGAAGAAATAATTGGTAAAATTTATATTCAAAGAAATTTCTCTCCAGAAGCTAAGAAAAATACTCAGCAAATGGTTGAATATATTAAAAAAGCTATGAAAAATAGAATTGAAAAACTAGATTGGATGAGTGCGGCAACTAAGAAAAAAGCGCTTGAAAAATTATCGAAAGTTACTGTCAAAATCGGATATCCTGACAAATGGAAAGATTATAGTAAAATGACAATTTCAAGTGAGGACTCTTTGTACGACCAAATGAAAAAAATTAGTGAATGGGGATACAATGAAGAAATGGCTAAAGTAGGTAAGCCAGTAGATAAAACGGAATGGCATATGTCTCCGCAAACAATAAATGCTTATTATTCGCCAACAAGTAATGAAATAGTATTTCCAGCAGGAATATTACAGTATCCATTTTATGATTACAGCAGATTAGAAATGGCCAGCAATTTTGGAGCAATAGGATCAATTATTGGACATGAACTTACACATGCATTTGACGTATCAGGAGCAGAATATGATGGAGACGGGAATATAAAGAACTGGTGGACGACTGAAGATAAAATGAAGTTTGATATGGCTACGAAAAAACTGGAAAATCAATTTTCAAAATATACAGTTGGAGATGGAGTATATGTTAATGGAAAATATACATTAACAGAAAATATTGCAGATTTAGGAGGATTAAACCTTGCTTATGATGCATTCCAATTATACCTTAAAGATCATCCAAATTCTACAAAAGCTTATTCAGACACTGTAAATAAATTATTCTTTTTAAGTTTTGCAAGAATGTGGAGACAAAAATCGACACTAGAATATTCAAAAAATCTAGCAAAAACTGATTCACATTCGCCAAATATTTTCCGTGTAAATGGGACTTTAGAAAATGTGGATGCTTTCCATAAAGTATTTGAAACAAAACCAGGAGATAAAATGTACAAAACGCCGCAAGACAGAATAAAAATTTGGTAAAATGATTTAATAATAAAATAAAAAACTATCTTGAATTTATCATCAGGATAGTTTTTTTATATTTTCTTTTATAAAAACTATCAGAATAAAACATATTTTACTATATCTTTAGATTTTTACTTAAATGTATAGTACGCTTATATTTTTAGGTTTTCTAAAAGAGATTTATTTAATTATGCATTTTTTGAAAAAAACAATGTATTTCAATACAACTATATATTATCGGACGTATATTTTTATATAATAATATAAAAACTGTAGTAACTTTTGCGATATATTTGATAAATTTAGATATAGAATAAACAATACATTCATAAGATATTTATAAATTTACAAAATAATAAAAGGAAAAATATTTAAATTTATGATATAATATTTACTGAAAAGAAAAATATTCTATGAAATAACAAAACTAGATATAAATTAAAATTCTAGGAAATGGAGGAAATTGGAAAATGAAAAGAAAAACTATAAAAAATACTATTGAAATATCAGGAATTGGACTTCATAAGGGAGAAGAAATAAGATTAACTTTGAAACCTAGTGAAAATAATGATGAAAGAGGAATTATTTTTAAAAGAATAGATGTGAGTGGGAAAAATAATGTTATAAAGGTTGATTATAGAAATTTATTTGATTTGGAAAGAGGAACAAACATTAGGAATGAAGATGATGTGAAAGTTCATACAATTGAGCATTTTTTATCATCACTTTCAATCACAGGAGTAACAGATATTTTAGTTGAAATCTCAGGGAACGAATTACCTATTTTGGATGGAAGTTCAATTGGATTTGTTGAAAAATTGCTAGAAGCTGGAATTGTAGAGCTAAATGAGGAAATAGAGCCTGTTGTGATTACAGAACCTGTTATATTTTCAGATGAAAAGGCAGGGAAATATGTGATGGCGTTACCTTATGATGGGTTTAAAATATCTTATACGATTGATTTTAATCATAGTTTTTTGAAATCACAGTATTATGAGCTTGAAGTAAATTTAGAAAATTATATAGAAAATATTGCAAAATGTAGAACTTTTGCATTTGATTATGAAATAGATTTTCTTAAAAAGAATAACTTAGCACTAGGAGGAAGTTTGGAAAATGCTGTGGTAGTAGGTGCAGATGGTCCATTAAATCCAGAAGGGTTGAGATATCCTGATGAATTTGTAAGACATAAAATTCTTGATATAATTGGAGATTTATATGTTTTGGGAATGCCTATAAAGGCTCACATTATTGCAATAAAAGCTGGACACTATGTAAATTCGAGATTAACTGAGATGATTGCAAAAAAATATTTATAAAAAACATAAAAAACACTTGTAATTTCGATAAAAATCAAATATAATGTATATGTAAAATTTTATTGAAAATATTGAAATTAAATCAAATAAATTAAAAGCTTTAATAAAAATACTAAAAATTAATAATTTTTAGAATATTTGCTGGTTTGATTTTAAATAGAAATTTTGAAATAAATAAAAATATAAATTGGAGGAATAGAAAATATGGCATCAAATGAAACAATTATGAATATAGAGGATATTATGAAAATATTACCACATAGATATCCATTTTTACTCGTAGACAGAGTTATTGAAAAAAATGGGACAGATTCTTTGGTGGCAATAAAGAATGTTACAATGAATGAGGAGTTTTTCCAAGGACACTTTCCAGGAAAACCTGTAATGCCAGGAGTTTTACAAATAGAAGCATTGGCACAGGCTGTAGGATTGCTAATGTTGGAACCAGGGAAAATACCTTTATTTATGTCAATTGATAAATGTAAATTTAGAAGAGCTGTTGTTCCAGGAGATCAGTTAAGATTGGAAGTAGAAAAAATAAAAGTTAAAAGTAACGTAATAGTTGCACGTGGAAGATGTGTTGTTGACGGTACAGTTGTAAGTGAAGCTGACTTGAAATTTTCAGTACAGGATTTATAATTAGATAATACTCAAACTACTTTAAAATTAGATTTTTTAAACGAAACAAAACTGTTGTTTGGGTAGCATGAAAGTTATTTAGTTCGATTTTTTAGAAGTTCTGTTTAATTTTAAAATTCGGATTTTAAGTAATTCAAAATAAAAGAATGAGGTATAATAATTATGAGTTTAAATATACATCCAACGGCAATTGTTGATCCAAATGCTAAACTTGGAGAAAATGTAAAGATAGGTCCTTATTCGATTATAGGGCCAGAAGTAATAATCGGAAATGGAACTATTGTAGAATCGCATGTTGTAATTGAAGGAGAAACGATAATTGGTGAAAATAATTATATTTTTTCTTTTGCTTCAATAGGGAAAGATCCGCAAGATTTAAAGTTCGCTGGAGAAAAAACGAGAGTTGTTATTGGAAACAATAATAAAATTCGTGAATTCGTTACAATTCATCGTGGAACTACTGATAAATATGAAACAAGAATTGGAAATAATACGCTTGTAATGGCCTATGTTCATATTGCTCACGATTGTATAATTGGAGATAACTGTGTACTGGCAAATGCTGCGACTTTTGCTGGACATGTTGAAGTGGAAGACTATGCGGTGGTAGGTGGACTTACTGCTGTGCATCAGTTTACAAGAGTTGGACGGCACGCCATGATAGGTGGATGTTCGGCTGTAAATCAGGATGTTGTTCCATATATGCTATCTGAAGGGAATAAGGCAAGAGCTGTATATATCAATATTGTAGGACTTCAACGTAGAGGTTTTTCGGAAGAGCAGATAAAAAGGTTAAGAGAGTTGTATAAAATTATATTTAAGAAAAAACTGAAACTGGAAGAAGCGCTTCAAATTGTTGAACGTGATTACGGACAATACGAAGAAGCACAAAATCTTGTTAATTTTATAAGAAAAAGTAAAAGAGGTATAACAAGATAAAAAATAAAAACTTAAAATGTAAAATTTCTCAAAATAATCTCTATTTTATTTTGAGTTAATTTTTTAATATAGATATTTTTAAGAGGAAAAAGAGAAAATGGAAAAAGTAGGTTTGATTGCTGGAAATGGGAAATTGCCTGAATTATTTTTGAATCAATGTATTTTGAAAGGGATTGAACCATTTTCAGTTTATCTATTTGAAAGTGTGGAAGAAAGTGTAAAAGAGCATAAAAATTCTGTGAAATACAGCGTTGCTCAAGTTGGGAAAATAATCTCATATTTTAAGAAAAACGGCATAAAGCATTTAATAATGCTTGGAAAAGTTGAAAAAAATTTGATATTTTCAAATTTAAAGTTTGACTTGATAGCAACTAAGATATTATTATCTACAAAAAATAAAAAAGATAAAAATATTTTAAAGGCAATAATTGATTACATTGAATCAGAAAATATCGAAGTTCTGCCTCAAAATTATCTAATGGACGAGTATATTGCAGGAAATGAAACATATACAAAAGTTTTACCAAGTAAAAATGAGGAAAAAACAATAGAAATCGGAATTGAAGCGGCAAGGATGCTTACCGACATGCTTACAGATATTGATGCAGGGCAAACAGTTGTTGTAAAAGATGAGTCAGTCATTGCTCTTGAAGGAGTGGAAGGTACTGATAAGGCAATTTTACGTGGTGGAGAACTAGCTGGGAAAAATTGCATTGTGGTGAAAATGGCAAGGCATCATCAGGATTATCGTATAGATATTCCAACAATTGGTCTGGAAACGATAAAAAAAGTTGTAGAAATTAATGGACGTGGAATTATAATCGAAGCTGATAAAATGCTGTTTATTGATAAAGAGGAAGTTATAAAATTTGCAAACAAAAATAAAATTTTTATAAAAGGAATTAAGATTTAAAAGTTTTTTTGTAAAACTATTTTTTAAAATTAAACTCAAAAAAATTATAAATACTGGTATTTTATTTAGTTTTTATTGTTAAAATCTATTCAAATATCTATATTGTTGTCTGCAAAATATATAAAATAAATGTTTGAAAAATTTGTAAAGCAGTTTTAAGTAAGTAAATTAAAGAATATAAAAAAGGCTAGAAATGATAAATAATAAAAATGATATAATAAAAGAAAAAAACAATGATTTATCAATAGTAAAATCTCAAAAAAAGAAAAAAATCTTTATTTCCTGCGGTGAAATGTCTGGAGATTTACACGCTTCATACATTGTGGAAGAAATGCGAAAAAAAGATAAAAATGTTGAGTTTTTTGGTGTGGTTGGAGATAAATCGATAGAGGCTGGAGTTAAGGCAGTAAATCATATTAAAAATAATGATGTTATGGGATTTGTAGAGGCTTTGAAAAAGTACAGTTATTTTACGGAAAAAGCCCATGAATATTTAGAATTTATCAAGGAAAATGGAATAGAAACTGTTATTTTTGTTGATTTTGGAGGATTTAACCTGAAATTTTTTGAGTTATTGAAAAAGAAAATTTTAGAAAAAGAACTGCAGAATTTGAGAATGGTTTATTATATTCCGCCTAAAGTATGGGCTTGGGGGAAAAAACGGATTGAAAAATTAAAGAAATTTGATGATGTTATTGTAATTTTTCCTTTTGAAAAGGCATATTATGATAATACTTTGAAAAAGAATGAATCAAAAGGACTCAAAGTAGAGTATTTTGGTAATCCATTTGTTGACAAATATGAATTTTCTGATAAGCTGGGAGAAAAAATATTGCTTCTTCCAGGAAGCAGACGACAGGAAATTGAGAAATTTTTGCCAGTAATTATGGAACTGGTTAGAAATGAAAAAGTTAAAAATGAGAAATTTTTGATGAAGCTGGCAAGCAAGGATCATATAAAATATATACGTGACTTTGAGAAAAAATACAAAATTGATGTTTATAAAATTCCAAATTTAGAAATAACATTTGATGAAATAAAAAATATTCGTAAAGATTGTAAATATGCGATAGCGACTTCGGGAACAGTAACTTTTGAAGTATCACTTATGGGACTGCCTGTGATAGTAGTTTACAAAACATCTAAAATTAACGCTTTTATTGCAAGAAAGATAATCAAAATAAAATATATAACGCTTACTAATCTAAATGCAAACAAAGAGATTTTTAAAGAATTGCTGCAGGAAGATTTTTCGGTGGAAAAGTTGCTTGAAGAAATGGAAATTATGGAAAAAAATAAGGAAAATGTTGTTTTAGAATTGAAAAAAGAGAGAGAAAAACTAGGTAATTTTGGAGTTTTGGAAAAAATTGCTGATTATTTGTTAGAAAATAGAGATTAACTTTACAAAAAGGAAAAAATATGGAAAAAAAACGTGAAGAACTGTTAAAAGGTTCTATTTTGAAATTATTTGTAAAATATTTCATACCAACACTTATTGGATCTGCGGCAGTTGTTTTGTATAATATTGTTGACAGGTTCTTTGTTGGAAAGATTAGTGAGAAAGCACTTGCTGGTGCGGGAATTGCTTTTTATATTGTTATGCTGATTATTGCCTTTTCAATGTTCATAGGAGTTGGAGCTGGAACTATCATTTCAATTCGGCTTGGACAGGGGAAAAAGGGAGAAGCTAAGAAAATATTGGGAAATGCAGTAACCTTATTTACTATTTTAGGACTTTCGCTGTATGTACTTTTAATATTGAATATTAACACAGTTTTACGATATTCAGGTGCTAATAATGAGACATTGCCATATGCAAGGGCTTATCTGGAAATAATATTACTAGCAATCTTGCCTTTGTTTTATTCATTTGGATTGACAAATGTGTTAAATGCGGCTGGAGCACCACGAGTTGCGATGTTTTCAATGCTGATTGGTGCAGTTGTAAATATTGCTTTGGATTATGTGGCTGTAATGATTATGCATACTGGAATCGAAGGAACTGCTTATGCAACATTGATTGGAAATGTACTATCTGCGATATTTGTACTTTGGTTTCTGATTGCTGGGAAATTACCATTTAAAATTGATATGTTTGGATTTAAGCTGGAAGAAGAAAGTATTATTACAATAAAATTTTCAAAAATGAAATTAGATTCAAAAATAATAAAGGATATTTTTTCAATAGGAATGTCACCATTTTTGTTACAAGCTGCAAGTTCAGGAGTAGGACTTGTAACAAATAAAATTGTAGACACTTATGGCGGGACTTACGGTGTAGCAGTTATGACAATTATAAATTCATATTTACCAATTATGACGATGAGTGTTTATTCGGTTTCGCAGGCTGTTCAGCCAATAATTGGATTTAATTATGGTGCCCAAAATTTTACAAGAGTGAAAAAATCATTAATGACAGCTATAAATGCAGGAGTTATATTATCTTTTATATTTTGGGTAATTGTAATGCTTTTACCTAAAGAGCTAATTTTGTTCTTTAATGAAAAAAGTACGCCTGAAGCTTTGAGAGAGGGAGTAAAAGCCATTAGAATATATTTTTCACTTGTAGTAATTTCATCTTTTGGAATAACTGTACCAAACTATTTTCAAGCAACGGGACGTTCAAAATATTCAGTTATATTGAATTTATTAAGACAAGTTGTTATATTTCTGTTAGTTGTCATAATTTTTTCAAATATTTGGAAGTTAGACGGTGTATGGCTTGCACAGCCATTTACTGATTTGCTGTTTTTCTTGATATTGTTAATTTTCTTGTATAAGGAGAAAAAATTTTTTGATAAAATGATAGAAAATCAAAACCATCTACTGGAATATAAGGAAACAGATGAAGATGAAAATAGCGATAAATAATAAAATTTATTGAAATAAAGAGGGATTAAAAATGATTACGATTTTATTAATGGCACTGGCATATATTTTAGGAAGTGTGCCAAATGCACTTTGGATAGGAAAAGTGTTTAAAGGGATAGATATTCGTGAGCATGGGAGCAGGAATACCGGCTCAACAAATGCTGCACGTGTTTTGGGAGCGAAATTAGGTATTTTGACATTAATTTTAGATGTTTCTAAAGGATTAGTTCCAACATTGACAGCAATCTTATTAAAAGTTGATTTTTTTGAAAATTTGACAAAAATTTCAAATTTTGATTATGTACTAGTTGGAATCTGTGCAATTTTAGGTCATGTTTTTTCTATTTTTATGAATTTTAAAGGTGGAAAGGCTGTTGCAACGACACTTGGAGTATTTCTGATTTTAGTGCCAAAAGCGATATTGTTTGCTGCAATTGTATTTTTTGTGGTTTTTGCAATTTCAAAATACGTTTCATTATCTTCTATTTTAGCGGCTATATCACTTCCAATTTTTATATATTTTTTGTATCAGGAAATGATATATATTATTTTAGGAATTTTAATAGCAATCTTAATTGTAGTGAAACATAGAACTAATATCGAAAGATTAAAAAATGGTACAGAATCTAAATTTAGCCTAAAAAAATAAGAAGTAGGAAAGGAAGGGATAATAATGAAAAACATATTAGTCATTGGTGGTGGAAGCTGGGGGACATGTCTTTCAAAATTATTAGTAGAAAATGGACATAAAGTCTATTTATGGGAGCATAATGAAGAAGTAAGAAAAGTAATTCGTGATACAAAGGAAAATCCAAAATTTTTACCCAATATAAAATTACCAGACAGTCTTAATGTTGTGGATGATTATGCAGATGTTCTTGAAAATTCTGAAAAATATGGAAAAATTGACATTCTTTTATTAGCAACTCCTACGCAATTTTTAAGAAACATTTTAAAAAGATTGAAAAATTTCTTAAATTATAATATAATATTGGTAAATGTTGCAAAAGGGCTAGAAATTGCTACTAAAAAAAGAATTTCTGAAATAATAGCTGAGGAGCTTGGAAACAAGCCGTATAATTATGTTCTGCTGGCAGGACCGACACACGCTGAAGAAGTGGCTCAAAAATTGCCATCTGCCATACTTTCTGTATCTGAAAATGAAGAAGCTGCCAAAACAGTACAAACTACATTTAGTAATCTTTATTTCAGAGTTTATACAGGAACAGACCTTATGGGTGCTGAACTTGCCGGAGCATTAAAGAACTGCCTTGCAATCGCAGCGGGAATTGCTGATGGAATGGGTTATGGAGATAATACAAAGGCAGCTCTAATAACTCGTGGAATTAATGAAATGTTTGAAATTGCAAAATATTACAATGCCAATCCTAAAACATTTATGGGATTATCAGGGCTTGGAGATATTATTGTAACTTGTACGAGTAAACACAGTAGAAATAGATTTGTGGGAGAAAAACTGGGACAAGGTGAAAAAATTGAAGATATAGTTTCTCACATGAATATGGTGTCAGAAGGTGCAGAAACAATAAAGGCTCTTTATAAAATTATAAAGGAAAATAATCTGAAAGCACCAATTTTTACAGCACTTTACGAAGTAATATACGATGGAAAGCCAGTTTCAGAATTGGAATCTACATTTATGAGCAGAGATTTAAAATCAGAATTTTTAAGCTAAGAAATTATATAAAAAATAAAATTGGAGTGAGGTAATGGAAGATAACAACTTAAACTTAATGTCGTTATATTTAAGTGATATTCAAAAATTTGATTTACTCTCAAAGGAGGAAGAATATGAACTGTTAAAACGAATTAGGGAAGATAATGACGAACAAGCAAGGCAATTGTTAATTTTATCAAATTTAAGACTGGTAATAAGTACAGCTAAAAAATCTCTTGGAAATGGGCTTCCTCTGATTGATTTAATTAGTGAAGGTAATATTGGACTAATAAAGGCTATAAATAAGTTTGATTATGAAAAAGGTCATAGGTTCAGCACATATGCAGTATGGTGGATAAAACAGTCGATAAAAAAGGCTATCATTAATATAGGACGTGATATAAGAATACCATCTTATAAGTACGAGCAATTGTCAAAAGTAAATAGAGTCATAAAAGATTATACTGCCATTCATGGTGAAGCTCCATCGACAGAATATATTGCGAAGGAAGTTGATTTGAAGGAAAGTAAGGTTATCTTGCTTTTAGGTGAATTTCAGGATATAATGTCATTAAATGAAACAATAGGAGATAACATTTATTTGGAAGATATCATTGGGAAAAATGATGATGTTGAGGATAAAATAATAAAAGAAGATCAGCTTATCGAAATGAAAGATTTACTTGAAAAAGTTTTGAATAAGCGTGAAAGAATGATTCTTGAATATCGTTATGGACTGTATGACAACAAGATTCATACATTAAAGGAAATTGGAGAACAAATGGGAATTACTCGTGAAAGAGTTAGACAAATAGAAAAAAAGGCTATAACAAAATTAAAAGAACATTTGGAAGAATATAAGGATATACTGTAAAGGAGAGTTAAGAGTATGTTACATATAATTGTAGATAGAAAATCATTATTAAAAGCTATAACTATAGTTGAAAATGCAGTAACTGAAAATAAAATAAGAGAAGTCCTTTCTGGAATTTATATTGAAACGCACGAAGGAAAGGCAATTTTACGTGGAACAGATTTAGAGTTATCTATAAATACTGAAATAGAAGCTCAAATTGAAGAAGAAGGAAAAATTGTTATAAAACACAAATTAATCGAAGAATTTTTGAAACAAATTTCTGATGAAAAAATTACATTGATTGAAGAAAACGGAAAATTAGTAATTAAAGCAAGTTCAACAAACACTGAATTTTCTTTATATGACTCAGAAAATTTCCCAGTTCAGTCAAAACTGGAAAATGGAGTTGAATATGTCTTTGAAAAAGAAAAGTTATTAAATGATATTGAAAATGTAAAAATTTCGGCTTCTCCAAACCCAGAAAATCTTGCTGTAAACTGTATTAGAATGGAAATAGAGGAAGACAAGTTAAAACTCATCTCATCTGATACATACAGATTAACATATATTGAGGAAAATTTGGATGATGCTCAGAAAGGGAAGGAAAATCTTAGTTTAAGTATTCCATTAAAAACAATAGATGGATTAATAAAAATTATGAAACTTATTGATGAGGAAAATATTACAGTGAAATCAGATGGATCAAAAGTATTTTTCCAATTTTCAAATGTAGAAATATTAACTCGTACAATTGATTTACAATTTCCAGATTACAAATCAATTTTAAATAACTCACAACATAATAAAAAAATATTGCTAAATACAAAGGATTTTTTATCGGTGCTAAGAAGAACAGCTATATTTGTTAGGGATAACAAAGAAGCTAAAAATGGCGGAATATTTAATTTTGCCAATAACAAGCTATTGCTTACTGGAACAAGTGAAAATGCACAGATAAAAGAGGAAATTGTAACAATTCAGGAAGGTGGAGATTTAAAGATTTCATTAAACGTAAGATTTTTACTTGACTATATTTCCACAATTGAAGGGAAAGTAACTGTGCTGGAACTGTTAAATAATAAAAGTTCAGTAATTGTAAAAGATGAAGATAATGATAAGTCGCTGTACTTCACAATGCCATTGGCGCTTAGGGAAAGCTAAAAATGAGACAAGCAAAATAAATTTTGACGAAAGGAGAATATGCAATGCCTATAAAAATACCAAATAACTTGCCGGCTGTAGATATTTTAGCAAAGGAGAACATCTTTGTAATGGATGAAAATAGAGCATTGTCGCAAGATATTCGTCCTTTAAAATTTATAATAATAAATTTAATGCCTACAAAAATAGAAACAGAAACACAATTACTAAGATTACTTAGTAATACCCCTTTACAAATGGAAGTTACATTCTTAAAAATGGCCTCTTATGTTTCAAAGAACGTATCGAAGGAACATATGTCAAATTTTTATAAAACTTTTAAGGATATAAAGAACGATTATTTTGATGGGTTGATTATAACAGGAGCACCAGTAGAAAATTTATCTTTTGAAGAAGTTATTTATTGGAAAGAATTGGCAGAAGTGATGGAATGGAGCAAGACACATGTATATTCAACAATGTGTATCTGTTGGGGAGCACAGGCAGCTCTTTATTATCATTATGGAATAAAGAAATATCCATTAAAAGAAAAACTTTTTGGGATTTACCCTTTGAAAATTGATATTCGTCATACAATGTTGCTGCGTGGATTTGATGAAGTGTTTAATATGCCACAGTCAAGACATACTGAAGTTCGTGCAGAAGATATAAAAAAAGTTGATGAATTGGAAATTATTGCATATTCTAAAGAGGCTGGGATTAGTATTGTCTGTAGTAGAGATAAGCGAAATATTTTTATTATGGGACATCTAGAATATGATAGAATGACACTTGCAAAAGAGTATGAAAGAGATATAAGATTAGGAAAAGATATAAAAATACCATTTAATTATTATCCAGATAATGATGTAAGTAAAAAACCAGTTTTTGTGTGGCGGGCTCATGCAAATTTATTGTTTTCTAATTGGATAAATCATCACGTTTATCAGGGAACACCTTATGATCTTACAACACTGAGAAATACATCTGACTCGCAGATTTAATAAAAAATTATATAATAAAAAGCTGTTTAGTAAAGTTTGTTCTAATTTTTTAAAATAAGAGATGCTTTACAAAACAGCTTTTTCATTTCCAGTTAATTAAATAATAGATTTAATACTAAACTCCGCTTAAATAAAGAAATAAATTTTTAAACAATACTAAAAAAATTAATAAAGTGAAACATTTTCAAGCAAATCTGAATCCATTATATCAAATGGCATAACCCAACCGCCACCGTTGGAATCAAGATTAACTTCACGTCCAGTCTTTTCGCCAGCTCTTTTAAAGACTAAATATACAAACTGTGAACAATAGAGTCTTTTATCAAAATTTTTATGGAATGTTAATCCATAAGGTTTTGTTATAGTTTCATTTATTTCTTTGAATAGAACGGATTTAAATTTGTCGTCAATTCCTTTTAATCTAAAAATAGCCACTTTTCTATTTATATTTTGCCAGGCATATATTGGACTTTCACTATAGCCAGCAGAATATGATGGAAACTCAACAATTTTTTTGTGTTCATTTAAGACAGCCGCATGCCCCCACATTGAACGTAAAGTAGGTCTTTTTGATAATATGAGAATATCTCCAGGCTGTAATTTGTCAGCATTCGATATAACTTCCCGTGGAGAGTACCAGATATACTTATCTTCTGGTTTTGTTTTACATATAAGAGCAAGAGTAAATATTAAAAATAATAATAGTCTTTTTATATTTTCTTTTAAACAAATATTCATAAATTATAATCATTCCTTTCTATGTAATCAAATCTATACATTTAAAATTCTTTAAAACATGACTAAAATAATCCTGTAATTTAAAATAATATTCATGTCTAGTAATTAGCCTAATAGAAATTAATTTTCGTAAAAAAGGCTTATTTTAAAGATAGCTTACCTATATTATATAAAAAAAAAGAGAATTAGTCCAGTCTATTTTTTCAATAAAAAATATTTTTACATGATTTATTTATTGTAACAAAAAAATTAATTTTTTTTGAAAAAAATGTAAAAAATTGCTTGTATTTTTTCTAAGTTTATGATTTAATTAAAGTAGGGAAGTTAAATAAAATTATAATATTTTTAGAATAGGAGGAATGAATGCAAACTAATCCAGCTTTAGCTGAACGAAAGCAAAGGATTGATTCCAATATGTCCAAAATTAAGCATAAAATAGTAGTGATGAGTGGAAAGGGTGGAGTTGGAAAAACAACGACTGCTGTCAACTTAGCTTATGGATTATCATTACGAGGATATAAAGTTGGTATTCTAGATGCTGATTTACATGGACCCAATATTCCTATTATGTTCGGAAAAGAAGGAGTAAAGCTTTCAAAAATTTCTGAACCATTGGAAGTAATGGAGAATTTACATATATCGTCATTAAGTTTTTTTGTACCCGATAATTCTCCAGTTGTGTGGAAAGGTCCGCAAAAAATTACAGCGATAATGGAAATGCTGGAAGGAATTAAATGGGGAGAAATCGATTTTTTAATAGTTGATTTACCGCCTGGAACTGGTGATGAAACATTAGGGATTGCACAAAATATAGGGACAGATTCAAAAGCAATCATTGTTACAACACCACAAAAAGTTTCTTTGCTGGATTCTACAAGAGCAATAAATTTTGCAAAATTGATTAACTTGAATGTGCTCGGTGTAATCGAAAATATGAGTGGTTTTATTTGCCCTGACTGTCAAAAGGAAGTGAATATCTTTAAAAAAGGCGGAGCCGAAAAAATGGCCCAAGAGAAAAAAACAGACTTTCTAGGCTCAATACCATTAGATGGAAATATTGTGGAATCTAGTGATAATGGGTTACCATTTATTTCAAACGATTCTTTAGCGTCAAGAAAAATGAACGATATAATTGCTAAAGTAATTAAAAAATTGGAACAAGAAGATGAAAAGTAAGAAAATAAATGTGAAAGGAGAAGTATTTTAAATATATTGTCATATTTCAATATATTTATTATGCGATAAAAAAATGAAAGTACTAGTATTTAATAAAAATGAAAAAACCAGAATGGTTGTAGGACAATTATTAAAAGAATTAAGTTTTAATGTCATATTGGCAGAAAATGAGGAACAAATGTTGGATGCCTTGAAGACAGAATCTCTTGATATTTCTTTTTTAGATATTAGCTCAATCGAAGATTTTCCATTAGCAATAGAAAGAATAATAAGATATAAAAGACAAAGTTATATTCTAATGGCAATCGAACAAGATGACAGATACGCAAAAACAGAGGCCCTGTTAAAAGGAATAGATGACTACATATATAATGATTTCAGACTGGAAGAACTTTCAGCAAAATTCAGGGCAATAGTAAGAATCCTTAATAAACGTCTTACTGAAGATGAAATGGGAATATTAACAGCTTATGACTTGACATTAAATCCTGCAAACAGGGAAGTTAAACGTGATGGAAAAGAAATAGAATTGACAAACAAAGAGTTTCTATTACTAGAATATTTCCTTAGAAATAAAAATAGAGTGCTTACAAGAACAATGATTTCTGAAAAAATATGGGATATAGATTTTGTTTCAGAAAGTAATATTGTAGATGTGTATGTTAATTTTTTAAGATCAAAAATAGATAAAGGACATGAACAGAAGATTATTAAGACTGTAAGAAGTGTAGGATATATCATAAAAGAATAGTTATTTTAAATTGAATTTGTAAATTATTCTATTTTAATCTTTAAATTACTGAGTTTATTAAATAATTTTGAAAAAAATTATAAATTCTCAGTTTACATAAAATAGTGAAAAAATTAATTAACTAGTTCATAATTGTAATAATAACAAATTCATAAAAAATATAAATTTTTATTGATTTTATAAAAATAATGTGCTAAAATGTATCATAAAAATAGATTAGGAGTGATAAAAATGTTTAAACAAATAGAATTAACTTACAATTTTGACGCATTAGAGCCAAATATTGATGCAAAAACTATGGAAATACATTATGGAAAGCACCATGCAGCGTATACTAATAATTTAAATGATACATTGAAAAATAATGCACCACAATTTTTGGAAAAACCAATTGAGGAAATCTTAGCAAATTTAGATGTATTACCAGAAGAAATAAGAGGAGCTGTTAGAAATAATGGAGGTGGATATTATAACCATAACCTTTATTTTGAAATAATGGCACCTAATGCAGGTGGAGCACCTACTGGAGAATTAGCAGAAAAAATTAATGAAGCATTTGGAAGTTTTGAAGCATTTAAAGAAAAATTTGCACAGGCTGCAGCAACTAGATTTGGATCAGGATGGGCTTGGCTTGTTGTAAATAAAGATGGAAAATTAAAAGTAACTTCAACTGCAAATCAAGACAATCCATTAATGCCAGGAGCAACTCCTTGCGGATGTTCACAAGGGACTCCAATTTTAGGAATAGATGTATGGGAACATGCATATTACTTAAATTATCAAAACAGACGTCCAGATTATATTTCAGCATTTTTCAATGTTATAAACTGGGATGAAGTATCTAAAAAATATGAAGCTTTAAAATAAGCTAAAGTAATAAGTAAAGTATAGATTGAATTGGAAATGTTGGTTATAATAATTCTAGTTCAATCTTTTTCTTATCTAAAAACCTTAAATAACAATAATTCTAATAAAAAAAGAGAGTAAGATTAAGTTATAGATTAGGCAATTTACTAATTTTTACTTTAATTTTTAAATCCCTTGACTATAATTTGGACAAGAGATATTTGTTTATAAAAGTTGACTGAAATTATTTAATCTGCTATACTTAACAAGGATAGATAAATATTAAAATAAAATTTTAAATAGGAGGAGATAATTATGGAAAGAGTAACAAAAGATATGAATATAATGGAAGCAGTTGAAAAATATCCAATTATTGCACAAGTACTTATGAGATATGGACTTGGATGTGTTGGGTGTATTATTTCAAGTGCAGAAACTTTGGGAGAAGGAATCGCTGTTCATGGATTAAATCCAGATATGATTATTGAAGAAGTAAATATGGTTCTTGAAAAACAAGAAGGATAACGAAGGTAAATAAAAATAGGTAATATTAGTAAAAATACTATAAATTACCTATTTTTTTATTCTGTACTAAATTTTAAATTTTTTATTAAACTAATCTAATCAATTAAATTTGAAAAAATTTCTAATCTTTTACTTTAACATTAAAGAAATTTTCGTATAAAATTATATTATTAATATAAAACCATAAATAATATTTGTTAACAAAATTATTCCAACTAAAAATCTATTTATAAATTTAAAAATACTTTGGCTTCCAAAAGTGAAACTTAATGCTAGATTCAAAAGTGAATAAAATAAAAGCACTGTTGAAAAATTTGTTAAAAATAAAAATTTTTGAGTTTTTAATAACATTAAGGCTGGAGGTAATAAGTAACGGAATGAAGTAAAAAAGCTATATAATAATATCGTTAGTACTTCAAAAAGTAGTACAAGTACGGTTATTCTTTCTGCAAATTGCACTCGCTTCCCGTTTAGGAATAATAGAGATACAAGTGAATAAATTCGTACAAAAAGTAATAGTAATGTTAAAAATGTAAAGGCATTTATCATATCTAATTCTCCATATTTCATAGTTTTTATACATTTTATCATATTTAAGATAAATTCTCAAGATAAAATGAAAGAGTTAACTTTAGTTATTTTGTAATGTATTATAAATGTCATTAAAATCAAACTAAAAAACTATAATAAATGTTGTTCTCTTGCCATTTTTTCAAGTTCTCTTATTCTGTCATCAGTAGAAGGGTGTGTGCTAAATAAATTTTTAAGATTTCCAAGGCCTGAAAATGGATTTATTATGAACATATGGGCTGTTGTAGGATCTTGTCTGTTCATGGCAATGTTGTGGCTGTAACTTTCCAATTTTTGCAGTGCATTACGTAAGTATAATGGATTTCCTGAAAATTCAGCTCCAGCTCTGTCTGCCATGTATTCTCTTTTTCTTGAAATAGACATTTGAATTATAGAAGCTGCTATTGGAGATAAAAAAGAAAGAAGCATTGCTGTTCCAACATTATTTCTTCTTCTATTCTCATCTCTATTATTTCCGCTTGAAACATAAGGTAAAAATCTTGCAATATTGGCAATTGCTCCAGCAAAAGTGGCAGCAATTGTACTAACCAAAATATCACGATGCTTTATATGCCCTAATTCGTGAGCCATAACTCCAGCCAGTTCGTTGTCATCCATCATTTCTAGTAATCCAGCAGTACAGGCAACTGCGGCATTTTGAGGATTTCTTCCAGTTGCAAAGGCGTTTGGCTGACGTTCTGGAATTATATAAATTTTTGGCATTGGTAAATTGGCATTTTTGGCTAATCTTTGTATCAATTGATACAATCTTGGATTATTTTCAAGAGTAACTTCCTGTCCATTATAAGCTCTTATAACCATTTTATCACTAAACCAGTAGCTATAAAAACTCATTCCCCCAGCAATCAGAAGTCCAATCAATGCCCCTTGCTGATTTCCCAATATACCACCAATTGCTACAAAGAGAAAAACTAATCCAAACATTAAAAAACCTGTTTTCATAGTATTTATAAACATAAGTATTTTTTTTCCTTTCTTTTAATTTATGCAAAAGTATTATATTATAAATTAGTATTTTTTTCAATAATTATATTTATTTTATAAATATTTAATACAAATGGTGTATTTAAACAACGAATTTATCAAAATTTTTTCAAGAAAGAATTAAAAAGCGGGGTTTTTATTTGTTCAAGTAAGATTGTCTGACGACTGGAAGGAGAGTTTCAGAGCTTGGCAAATAAAAGTCGTAGTCTAGCCATAGTTATTGTGTAGAACTCTTGCCACAATTTTAATTATCAAGATAAATCTTTCAGGCAAAATAAGAATTTACATCAATGAGCAATCCTGTGAAAAAATAGTAAATATCAAGGATAAGAAACTTTAATTCATTGCTAAAATAGTATACAATTCAAAAATTTATAAAACATTTATTACTTAATCCAGGATTCATAGTATAATAATAGAGTAAATTAAAGGAGTCAAATAAAAACTTTATAATAAAAAAATTTATACTCTCACTATTTACATTTTCTAGATTTATGATATAATATGAGAAAATTTTAGATAAAGAAAAGAAAAATGGATATTGAAAGGGGAAATAATTTAAAAATGAGTGATAAAAATCAGACATTTGCTAGGTTTTCTATGATGGTTGGAGAAGAAGGGATTGAGAAATTGGGAAAATCTAGAGTTATAATTTTTGGAGTTGGCGGAGTTGGGTCTTACACCGTGGAGGCTTTGGTACGTGCAGGAGTTGGACAAATTACTATGGTTGATTTTGATGAGATTTCGGAGTCGAATATTAATAGACAGCTGCATTCACTTAGAAGCACAATCGGAAAGTCTAAGGTTGATGTTATGAAAGACAGAATTTTGGACATTAATCCAGATTGTAAGGTTGAACTTGTAAAAAGATTAGTTTATGATGATGTGGATGAAGTTTTGGGAAATAATAAATATGATTTTGTCGTGGATGCTATTGATGTCATTGGAAGCAAGATTAATCTGATTGAGTATTGTGCGAAAAATAACATAAATATTATTTCTTCAATGGGATTTGGCAACAAGATGCACCCTGAAATGATAGAAATTGCAAAAATAAAAAATACATCTGTTTGTCCGATGGCAAGAACTATCAGAAGTATTTTGAAAAAGAAAGGGATTACAAATGTTCCAGTTGCATTTTCAAAAGAAATACCTGTACAGCCAAATAAGTCAGAACTATTTAAGGAAGAATTGCCAACTGAATTTAGGGAAAATAATAAAATTCCGAGAAAAACTACACCTGGAAGTAATTCGTTTGTCCCAGGAGCAGCTGGTCTTGTACTAGCTTCTTATGTAGTGAGAAAGTTATTGGAGTGGGATTAAATATAGGTAATGTTAAATATCTTGATTATTTAAATTATTTAACAACTTAATTTTAATATTATAACTTTTAAAATAAATTATTAAGCAAGTTTGTACCTATTAATAAATGTTTGAAAACAATTGAAATAGAAAAAGGAGTGAAATTGATTGGAAGAAAGAGAAGAAGCTGTATTAACAGTAAATGAAGAAAAAAAAATAAAAAAAAATAAGAAAAATGATTCTCCTAAATGGGAATCAGATAGCAAGAACCTATTGGTTAAAATATTAATTGTAATTGGACTGATTTTATGTATTTTTGGAATAATGGATAAAATCTTTGAACATACGATTTTTAACTTTTTTAAAAATTTAACAATGCCATATTTGGAAAAAACTTATGAAGAATCTAAAAAGATGTTTTTAACATTGTCGCTTTTAAAAGGAACTACGGATATTATTGAAGGTAGTACGGTTAATGTCAGTATGATTGTCGGAATGGAAATTGAGATTGGAGATATTATTCAGCCTATTTACGATATGATAAATATTTTATGGAAGGTGTCGCTTGCGAGCGTTGTTATACTAAAGCTGGAAACGATTTATTATGAAATTTTTAAGGTAAAATTGGCTACAATCTTGACGTTTATTTCATTAATTACAATTTTTCCATATACTATTTATAAAAACAAAGTTACAAGAATTTTTAGAAAGATTTCTAAATATTCATTTTTCATATTACTTTATATTTATATAGTTTTACCAAGTGCAATATTTGTAAACTCGACAATTTCGAGCTATTTTGAAAAAGAATATAAAGAGCCTGCAATTGTTGAGCTAAATCAGGATCTAGGAAAACTGAATAAAGTGAAAGATGAAATGCTTTCATTAGATCAATCAAAAAGTATTTTTAATATTCCAGGACAAATTGACAGTGCAAAAGTAAAGATTGATAATTTCTCAAAAGAAATAAATGTTATTTCAAAAGACTTGGTTGAAAATACGCCAGTTATTATTGGGATAATTTTATTGACATCAATAGTATTACCATTATTAATAGCGATTTTGCTCTATGTAGTGACAAAGTCGATTGTTTTTGAGAAGATTGGTGGAGGTAGAAAATAGAATATTTTAAAAATATATAAATAATAATGATTATATTTTTGATAAAATAACAATAATTGCTTATTTGGCAAAAGAATATTTAGGTTAATATTTTTATTAAAAAAACAAATATTCAAATTATTCTTACGAATATTTATTTTGAAATCAATCTTATGATAAAAAGAAGTCAAAATTAAAAAAATAGAATCACAGTCATTAAGTTAGCTGTGATTTTTATTTATTTGTATTAATTTAAAATTTCGTATCCTTTCCCTTGAAATACCTCTTTTAATTTGGTAAAATATACACAAATAGAAAATTAAGTTTAATTATAGATTAAAATGAGTGTAAAGGTTATAGACAATTTATTTCTTTTTATATATTAAAGAAGATTGGCTATAATAAATTAGATATATTTATAGAAGGGAGATTTTGCAATATTTTGTATTTGCAATAGTGGGATTAGTATGAAGGATAAAATGAGTATAAAAGTTATTGGAATTGGTGGGATGGGAATAAATTTTGTTAATTTTATGATAGCTTCAGGAGTAAGGAAGGTTGAATATATAACGATTGATACAGATAGTAAGAATTCTGAGCGAAGTCAAGCTGAAAAAAAGATTTTTTTAGATACCGGGGTTAAGGAATGCAGCAGAGAGCAGGCCGAGAGAGTGGCACTTCAATGTGAAAATCAATTTCGGGAATTGCTTAAGGGAACAGACATTCTATTTTTGACTGCAGGAGTTGGAGGAGCAACTGGAAGCGGTATAATGCCTGTTATTCTTGAAGTTGCAAAAAAATTGAGAATTTTTACTGTCAGTATTATCGCACGTCCATTTTATCTAGAAGGATTTGAAAATTTAAAGATTGCAAATACTGGTATTAAGAAGATTGAAAAACTTGCAGATAGCATGATTGTTGTTATGAATGAAAAGCTGTATAATTATGTCGGGAAAAATTCTCTTGAAACGGCCTATAAAAAAGCTAACTTTATTATAAAGGAAGGTATTGAGAGCATTGTAAATATTCTGACAGAAATTGGATTTATGAATATTGACTTTTTGGATGTAAAAGCAGTCCTTCAAGATTCAAAGGATACAATTATTCGTGTTGGAGAAGCAAAAGGCGGCAATGCTGTTGATAAGATAATTGAACAGATAAAGAAAAATAATTTATTTGAAGGAAAATTAGAGGATGCCAAAAGAGTTCTTATAAATTTTATTGCAGCAGAAGATGTTTCATTAGAATATATTAGGCAGATAACAGAAAGAATTTCAGATATTATAGAAGATAAAAATGTTAATTTGATATGGGGAGTTATATTTAATCAAAATTATAGAGATGTTGGGAAAATAAAGACAGTAGTGATATCAAGTGTATAATTGTTTTGTTTATAATCGTGAAATCATAATCTTTTATTAAATTTCTTGTAAGGAAATTAAGAATGATTATGATTTTTTTTGAGAAACTATATAATTTATGGTACTAAACTCTATTTATAGTAAAACTAGTTTAAAACAGAACTCAAAAATTATGACTATTTTACTCAAACCCTAAATTATATAATTTCTATCAGTTCAATTTTAAATGGGTTCGAGTATAATACCATTTCTATTTTCAAAAAATCTTAGTCTTAATTTAAAGAATAAAGAAAACTATAGTAAAACTTATTTAAAACTAAACTCAAAAGCTATGACTATTTTACTCAAACCATAAATTTATATAATTTTAGCAGTTTAATTTAAAATAGGTTTGAGTATAATATAAAAATTAGGAAAAGCAGATATTAATTTTTTGCTTTTCCCAATATAATGCAAAATTATGTTTTTTAGTATGAGTTGTAATAAGAAGAACTGTTTAAAACACCTGATATAAGTGCGGCAATCATAAATCCATAAACAACAATACCTATAACAATACTGACAATTATAAAGATAATGTATAACTTCAAGGCTTTAGATTGTTCATTAAAGTATTGTTTTAATTTATTTTCATCTTTCATAAGTAGAGCTTCTTCTAAAGCATTTGCTGATTTAAGGAATTTTAGTGATATTATAATTGTTAGGATTCCAATAAAGAATGCAAATATTTGGAAAACTCCCACAATAATTCCTAATACTGAGAAAACTTTTATAACTGTTGCCATAAATTTCATATTTTTAGTAGTTAGTGCATCCAAAGTTAGTGTAATTGAATCATTTGTATTGCTGGAATTTGATTCAAAATTATTTGATCTGTTTTGTTCAACGCTTGAATTACCAATTACTTCATTTCTTATTTTATTTAATGACTCAACGTTATTAAAATGCCGTTCATTTTTTTCATTTTCAGATTTTTTTTCTTCGGCTAAGAAATCCTCGTCACTTTTTTTATTTTCTAAATCCATAAAAACCTCCATATTTTATATATTTTTTTACAATCTAAGATACATTATAGCACAATATAATTCTTTTTTCAAAATTAAAAAAAAAGTAATGACTTTTTTCTTTTTTTATGATATAATACATTTTGATGTAAAAAAGACTAAGGAGTTAAATTGCAAAAAAATATATTAAACTTATTATTTTCTAATATTAAAATATATTAAATCAAAATAAATTGGAAATAAAAATAAGTGAAAAAATTTGAATTTATTACAAATAATAGCTATGATATTAAAGAACTAAATATAAAAAGTATGGAAATGTAATAATTTTAAATTTAATTAAAAAAAAGTTAATAAAAAAAGAAAGGAGAGTATGATATTTTATATAGTTAATTATATATTTATCATACAAGGTAAAAAGATGACAAATAATCTTAGAAATTTGCAAAAAGATTTACGTGCATTTGCAAAAAAAACAAAAGATTTTAAATACACAGATTCTGCATTGGTCACATTTTTAATGACAGGGGTAGTATCGATTACAAGTAATTTGTTTTCGCAAACTACAGATAAAAGCACAGAAAATCAAAAACAGGAGATTTCATCTTCAATAAAAAGTATACATCAAAAGGTTAAAGAAACACGAAGAGAGAATAGTAAATTATTAAAAAGTACAAATCTTGAACTGATTCAATTAATGGAGCAAGGAGATCATGTTGTTAAATCTCCTTGGAGCAGCTGGCAATATGGAATTAATTATTTTAATAATAATTGGAATGGAACTTACAAAGGAAGAGGAGATAAAAAGGAAAAATATCCTTATGAAGGGGTATTTGAAAGAAGCTCGAATATTTATGAAAGGGCAATATCCCCAGACAGTAGTAACTATGGTCTATTAGACAAAAATAGAAAAGCAAATTCTGCTTCAGGTTCAGCAAAAGGATATGGTATAGCCAGTGTAAAATCGGTAAAAGAGCCAATTATACCTTTTGAAGTACGTGCAGGAATACGTCCAAGAAATGTAAATAAATCACCAATTGTAATAGCGGCAAAAAGTGTGGTTACACCAACATTACCAGAAACAATTAGCTTTACACCACCAAAACCAGTTATTGGATTGCCAGAATTGCCAGAATTACCAGCACCACCGACTTTTAATATACAGCTAGGTTCTTACTGTAATTATATGGCAGATTGTGGAAGTAGCGTAAATGGTGGAGCTTATAATTATGATTTTGATCTTAATGCTTTTTCGGTTTTAGCTAATGCTCCAGGTACTAAAGGAAGACTTAGAGATGGTTATCCGTCATTAAGACATTCTTGGAATAATACAGGAAGTGTTTTATTAAAATCATACTTTGATACAGAAACAAATTACAATTTAACAACTAATTTAACAGTTAATTCAGAAAATCCACTTAATGAAACTCAAAAACAATCTGAAAGAAATGCGGGAAGAGGATATAATGCACAAAATTTTTTAGTTGGTGGTTCTCGGGCAGCTACAATGGATAATGCACCAGCAAATACAGATGTTAAACTTGATAACAAAGCAACAGTTAATTTGGTTGGACCTTTGACAGTGGGATTTGAAGTTCAAACAGATACATATTACGGGCCAAATGGAAGTAAAAGAGAAATAGTTAATACAGGAACAATAACAGATGCTTCTGAAACGACGCTTGCAACTATTGGTGGATTAGCCAAAGGAGCTTCTGCACCGTTAACTCTTGCACCGTTACTAGGTGGGACAACTGTTGATATAAATAGAACTGCTGCTGGGTATACAGGATATAAAATTGGTATGATATTAACTTTTGAGAATGACGATAAAAGAGTTAATAGTAAATATGTATTAACAAATAATGGAACAATTGATTTTGGTGGTGAAAAATCAATAGGTATTCAAGTTTATGCTCCTGGTTCACCTTCACTTGTAGAAGTTACAAATACAAATAAGATGAATATAGGCGGTACAGCAAGCTATGGCATGAAATGGTCTTCACGTGTAGCATCTAATAGTACGATGGAAAATACTGGAATACTTAATGTAAGTGGAGATGCAGGAGTTGATTCTAAGAATAATCCAGTAAATTCATTGTCATCAGGAATTGCAGTTATAGAAGATTCTAATTATAGCAATGCTACTGCAATAAGAGCATATCAAGGAAGAGTAAAAAATAATGGAATAATAAATGTTTCTGGTGGTAAAGGTAATACCGGTATGGTTTTGATTACGAATGCCGCTGATGATATAACAAATGATGCAGGTGGAACAATTAATGTCAGCAGTACTGAAAAAAGACAAAATATAGCTATGAGAGTAGGTAAAGGGTCAGTATCAACAGATGCACCTGGGACACCTAAAGCAATAAATAATGGAACAATCACTTTAGATGGCGATTCATCAATAGGAATGGTTGGAATAAATGCAGATGTTGTAAATAATGCAGGTAAAACAATAAGCGGTAATACAATCATTAATGGAATTGGAATGGCAACCAGTGGTGGACAGCTTAATAACTCAGGAAAAATCGAGTTGAAGGGAACAGGAACAGCAACTAACGTTGGTGTATATATGACTAAAGGAACTGGTAACCCATCGGGAACACTTGCTGCAACAAGTGATATTAGTGTAAAAGGTGATAATTCAACAGGTGTATTGATTACAAATGGTACATTAAATTATGGTGGAACTACTACAGCTGAAGGAAATGGAGTTACAGGATTAGTTATTGGAGATAATTCAACTAATACTGCTGATGTAACAACTACATCTACAGGAACTGTAAAAGTAAATGATGGTGCAGGCGGTTCTGCTGGAGTGTATGAATATTTAGATGGCTCAGGAAATAAAGTTAAAAAGGGTTCTTATGGTATTGTTGCTGGTAAAAATTCAAAACTTATAAGCAGCGGTACAAACAGTATAAATGTGGACGCTAATGTAAAAGAAGCAGAATCAATTGGGGTATATTCAGGTGAAAATGCCACACTGGAAGTTGGAGACCACACTGTAAAAGCATATGAGGGAGCAGTAAACTATGATGCTGATAAAGGTAAGATTACATTAAAAGGAACAGGAACAGCAACTACAGGTCAAAAATCATTACTGTTCTATCTTGGTGAAGATGGTTCAGGAAAAGTTGCCATAGATGGAAAGATGAATGCGACTATTGAAGGTGGAACTACTCCTAATACCAGAGGAAATGCCTTTTATTATGTAGGAAATGGCGGTAACTTTGGAAAAACTCAAATTGAAGGATGGGCAAAAAATAATTTTGGAGATGGAACAAATACAACTTTAGGGAATCTTACGCTAGATATGAAGCAGGGGTCAAGATTATTTATTGCTCAAAATGTTGGAATGGACTTGTCTGATACAACAGGAGATGCTGTCTCAAAAGCTACAGGAGCACATATAAATGGAACTGACTATAAGACATTTATGCTGTACTTAAGTAACCTTACAATTAATCAGGATGTAAACTTGGATGATGCCAACGATGCATTCAATCAGCTTGAAATTTCAAATTCGTCAATAACGAATGCAAATACTAAGACTATTACAGGAACACAGGCTAATCAGGTTGCAATGGCTCAGGAAAATAACAAGGGTCTGTATGCAAGAAATAAGGTTACATTATCAAATGAAGGAACAATTAATTTAAGTGGTGCAGGTTCTACTGGAATGTATGCTAAGTTTGGAGAACTATACAACAAAGCAGCAGGGATTATGACAATAGGTGATAAGTCAACAGCTATCTATGGAACTGAGGATTCATTGATTGAAAATGCAGGTAAGATTACAATAGGTTCTAATTCAACAGGATTGTATTCAGAAGGTTCTACAACACAGGCAATAAACAATCCAGGATTAATAGAATCAGCAGGAAATGATTCGGTTGCAATTTCTTACAAACCAGATGCGGCACTTTCTTCAGGAGTAATACTGGAAAATACAGGAAAAATCACTATGACAGGTGATAGAAATACGGCAATATATGCAACTGGAACACCAGGATATACAGCCAAGAACAGTGGAACAATAACATTGGGAGATTCAGCTTCAATTACTAGCCCTAACGTTGGACTTTACACTGAGCATAATACTGTAACACTTGAAAATACTGGAACAATAGATTCTGGAAATAATACAATTGGGATTTATGGATATAATACAGAAAATTCAGGTAACTTGAAGATAGGAAATGCAGCAATTGGAATATATTCTCAAAGTGGAAATGTAAATTTAACAGGCGGAACAATAACAACAGGAACAGATGAAGCAGTTGGGGTTTACACAGTAGGAAGCGGGCAGACTGTCACAAATAGTGGAACTGCATTTAACATTGGAAACAATTCATTTGGATTTGTAAATGTTGGTACAGGAAATACAATAAATTCCAAGATTTCAAACGTTGGACTAGGAGATAAGAATGTATACGTGTATTCAAGTGATACATCAGGAACAGTAACAAATTCTACAAATATGACTTCTACAGGCGGACAAAATTATGGTATTTATTCAGCTGGAACAGTAACAAATAATGGAAACATTGATTTTTCAAATGGTTTAGGAAATGTGGCAGTTTACAGTATTAAAGGTGGAACTGCAACAAATAATGGAACAATCACAGTAGGAGAATCAGATATTTCAGCTGTTGACAGTAGCGGTAATCTAGCTCCTCTGTATTCAATAGGTATGGGTGCAGGATATGAAACAACTGATACAGGTAATATAATAAACAAAGGAACAATTAATGTAAACGGGAAACATAGTATCGGTATGTATGCAAGTGGTGCGGGAAGTACAGCGACAAATGATGGAAATATCGTATTGAACGCAAATAACACAACAGGTATCTATGCTGATAATGGAGCAACTGCAATAAACAATAACTCAATTACAACAGGTTCAGGAACTTACAAAAATACAGTTGGAGTATATCTTGGAGAAAATTCAAAATTGATAAATAATAAAGGTGCGACTATCGACATAAATGCGAAAAACGGTGTGGGAGTTTACTTAAAAGGTGGAACAGTGGAAAACTACGGAACTATAAAAGTAAATGGAAGCACAAAAGATGAAGATACAATTTATGAATATACAGTGCCTGCAACAGGAAAAGGAGTAGGAGGAGTAAAAATTGATGCACCTGCGGGAGCCTCAACTGCCACAATTACTGTGAATGGCGTACCTCAAACACCAGTAGTTGTAAATACAATGGCAAAAAATCCAATATCTGTATCAGCTTCTAGCATTGGATTATATATAAATACTTCAGGAGTTAACTATACAAAATCAATAGACGGATTGCAAAATTTGACAAGTGAAGCAGATTTAATTATTGGATCGGAAGCTGCAGAATCAACAACTAGCAAATACATTTTAGTAAATGATCCTAACATAATAAATCCATATAGAATAGCAATGTTAAACAATCCAAATATCAAGTGGAATGTTTATTCAGGCTCAATAGGATGGATAGCGACTCCAACATTGGATTCAAACGGAGTAATAACAAGTCTATATATGGCTAAAATTCCGTACACAGAATGGACAGGAAGAGAGGAGTCGCCAGTAAATAGCACTGATACATTTAACTTTGCTGACGGGCTGGAACAAAGATATGGTGTGGAAGCCTTAGGTTCAAGAGAAAATCAGTTATTCCAAAAATTAAATGGAATAGGAAATAACGAAGAAGTGTTGTTATATCAAGCTTTTGATGAAATGATGGGACACCAATATGGAAACCTTCAACAAAGAATTAACTCTACAGGAAACTTGCTGGATAAAGAGTTAAATCACCTTCAAAGAGACTGGAGAAATCCATCTAAACAAAATAACAAAATCAAAGTATTTGGTATGAGAGATGAATATAGCACAGATACTGCAGGAATTATTGACTATACAAGTAATGTTACTGGAGTAGCTTATGTTCATGAAGATGAAAAAATTAAGATGGGTAACTCTGACGGATGGTATGCAGGGGTTGTAAATAACAGATTCAAATTCAAAGATATTGGTAAATCAAAAGAAAACCAAACTATGATTAAATTAGGGGTATTCAAAAAGATGTCACCTAGCAGCGATCATAACGGATCATTACAATGGACAATTGGTGGAGACGTGTTTGCAGGTATAAACGAAATGAAACGTAGATACCTTGTTGTAGACGAAATATTCGAAGCTAAATCTAACTACAATTCTTATGGAGCAGCGTTGAAAACAGATTTAGGATACGACATAAGATTAAGTGAAAGAACACATTTCCGTCCTTATGGGGCATTGAAGATGGAATACGGAAGATTTAACAGCATCAAGGAAGACAGAGGGGAAATGAGATTAGAAGTTAAAGGAAACGATTACTTCTCTGTTAAGCCTGAAGTAGGAATGGAATTCAAATTTGTTCAGCCACTAGCAGTAAAAACTAACTTATCAGTAGGATTGACTGCAGCTTATGAGAATGAACTAGGAAAAGTTGGAGATGTAAACAACAAAGGAAGAGTTAGATATACAACAGCCGACTGGTTCGGAATCAGAGGAGAAAAAGACGATAGAAAAGGAAACGGTAAGTTTGACTTGAATATCGGAGTGGACAACACAAGATTCGGAGTGACAGTAAATGGAGGATATGACACTAAAGGTAAGAATGTAAGAGCAGGAATAGGATTCAGAGCTATTTACTAGGCCTATGTAATTTTGAAAAAATAATAGTTTTAGGTATAAAATACCTTAAAAAATTAAGAACAGCAGAATTTCGGTTTTGCTGTTTTTTTATTTAACTAAAGTTTAAACTAAATAAGTTATAATTTAAATAAAAGATTTATATAATGTTTTCATAAAAAAAGTTGTATTTTTTTTAATTATCTGATATAATAGTACAGATATAAAATTTGATTAAAATATAATCGCAATTATTTGCGGGCCTTAATGAAATGAGACGTAGATATCTTGTAGTAGATGAGATATT
>ERZ773021.187-NODE-187-length-42305-cov-4.29183_pt1 | contig 42305 bp, 59 predicted proteins | sample MGYA00511668_ERZ773021 | MGnify/ENA primary metagenome ERZ773021 (study PRJEB29015, sample SAMEA2737961) | human oral metagenome | biome: human oral; feature: human-associated habitat; material: dental | place: China | collected 2032 ... | reverse complement strand
AGCGAGGCGGATCCCCTGTGCGACCTGATCGCGGGTCGCAGAGTCGCGCTGCTGCTGCGGGTAGTTGTTGACGATGCTCACCGCCGGGGCGTTCGAGGATCCGATCGCGTTGGCGTTGGCACCCGTGAGCGATGCCCCCTTGCTGATCGTACTCGTCGTCTTCGACACGTTGATGTCGAGTTTGTCGGCGTCGAGGAAGTCCGGGATGTCTGTTGTGAGCCCCTGGAGCGCATCCTTCACGTCACCGAACCTGTCCTCGAATCCCTCAACGAGGGAGTCCATGATCTGATGACCTGCCGGCGTGAGCAGCACCTTGTCAACCTTCGCAGGTCCCTTCCACGAGGGGATCTTCGAGGTGAGCTCGGACAGCTTGTCGCGGATCATGTTGAACTTGTCGACGATGCCGTTGTAGAGGCCGACAATGATGTTTCGCCCAGCCTGACGGAGCCAGTTGCCAGCGTTCGCGAAGACGTTACCGATCGCCCCGGGGATCGACCTGATGACCGACATCAGCGATGAAGCAGCATTGGAGGCGGAGTTGACGATGCCGTCCCACACTGACGAGAAGATCGACTTGATCCCAGCCCACGCGCCGTTCCACACGGCACGAATGATTCCGAGCGCCGCCTGGATGACGCCCTGAACGATGTGGAGAGCGCCCTTGGCGATGCCCACAATGGCGTCCCACACGCCGGAGAAGATCTGCTTGATGCCGTTCCACGCCTGCGACCAGTTGCCGTGGATGATACCCATGACGACGTTGATGACGCCAGTGATGACCTTGAGGGCACCCTGGACGATGCCCTTAATGGCTTCCCACACGCCCTGCACGATGTTCTTGATGCCCTCCCAAATGGGGCGCCAGGAGCGCAGGAGGCCCTCCGCGACAGCGACGATCGCATTGAAGATCGGCTTACCGAATGAGTTCCACACGTCCTGGATGGCGGTCCAGAGCTGCTGGAACAGCGGCACGAGCGTGGTCACCATCCAATTGCCGAGCGCCTGGGCACCCTCCTGAATGTCCTGCCAAACCCCCCGAACGATCGGCATGACGTTCTCCTGGAGCCAGGCGACAACGGCCTGGATGCCGTTCTGGATCGCGGTCCAAGCGGCGATCACGCCGTCACGGAAGGTCTGCGAGTTGTTCCACAGGTAGATCACCGCCGCCGTGGCAGCCCCGATCACGGCGATAACGGCAGCGATCGGGGCGATGATCGAGCCGACAGCAGCAATGAGCTCCGGAATTGTCCCCACCGACATGACCTCCATGGCAGCCCCGACCGTCTTGACGACGGCACTGATGCCACTGATGAACGGAGCGAGCGTGGAAATGACCTTGAACAGGCCACCGAGCCCAAGCGTGATCGACGCGACCGCCGTACCGATCCCGAGCAGAACATCCGGCGGGATCTGCGCAATGAAGTTCGCGATGTTCTGGATCCACGGCCCGACGTTCTGTAGCGCAGCAATGAGCGCGTTGCCAAGCATCTCCACGAGCGGCTGAGCCGCGTCGAGCAGAGTCGAGATAGACGGCCCAAGTTCCGCGATAGCAGTAGCGATCACACCTCCGACCGTCGAAGCGAACTTGCCGGCGAGGTTCCCGATAGACCCGACGAGCTGGCCGATCTGCGGAGCAACCCCCTGGAGCTTGTTCACACCAGCGAGCACCCCGTTGAAGAACGCGGTGATCCCGTTGCCAGCCTCAGTGGTGGCGGCCGCCTTCATGATCGTCGTGACGATAGAACCGACCACCGCGCCCGCAGTGCCAAGCGCTTTCTTCGCCGTACCCGACACGGCGACCATTTCGTCACCCAGCTTAGACACCGAGTTGAACAGGTTGTCCATCGCCGTCTGAGCGCCCGAAAACAGGTTCGTCAGGACCGTCTGCCCCTTCATCGACCCGAGAGCCGACTCCAGCGACTTCACCTTGTCGACCGTGTTCTGGAGCGTGTACCCGGCCGCCGTCGCCGCCGTGTAGATGTTCTTCAGGATCCCGACGACACCCTTCAGGATCTCCCAGAGCTGAGACGCAGCCTTCGCGGCGGTCTGGATGGCGCGATCGATCCCTCCGTTCGCCGCCTCGGTCTGAGCCCACGACGCGAACGACGCAGCCACCTCGTTGAACTTCTGCGCGAGGACGTTCAGGTACTTCGACCCGACCGTGGACAGATCGAGCAGACCCGACGTCATGGAACCGATTCCGGCCTTCGCGGTAGCCGTCGAAGTAGCGACATTCCCGAGGAGCGCGTCAAGGTTCGACATGCCACGCGAGGAGTTGAGCACGCCAGCCATAGCCTGCACCCACTCGCCCTGCGCAGCAGCAACGGCAGTGAGGTGCTTCTCCAGGATCGGCATGACATTGTTCGTCAGGTCCCTGATCGGCTGTGCAGCCTTCGCCCAGAACGCCCCAGACACCTTCCCCTGGAGGGCGGAGAACTTCTGCCCCACATCGGGGATGACCTTCCCGGCGTCCTTCGCCGCCATGACGAACGTAGCCAGCCCTGCGGCCGCGCCGGCCGCCAGCCCAGGAAGGGCGAGGAGAGCCGGCCCCATCTTGACGAGCGCACCAGCGACAGCCGTGACGTGCCCGACCGTCCCCATCAGGGCAGACCCGAGCGACATGAACCCAGACGCGACAACGCCAGTCTTCAGCGCCGTCTCATCCAGGTGACCAATGAGGTCCTTCAGATCCGTCCCAAAGTTCTTCAGAGCGCGCCCACCACCGAGCGTGGCGAGCGCCGCCGCCGCCTTCGTGAAGGACACCTTATCGACGACAGCCTTGATCTTCACGAAGCGCGGGCGCGTGAGCTCGATGAGCTTCGCGGTCGCCGCCCCCTTGTCCAGGTCGGCGTTGACCGTGATCTTCTGCTCCAGGTCCTTGATCTGGCGCTTCAGCTTCTCCTTCTTCTCCTTCGAGATCTCCGGGTCAAGCTCGATCTTCTTCAGCAGCGCCTCCAACTCAGCCTTCTGGGCGGCCAGCTTCGCCTTGTCGACCTTCGGAGAGAGACGGATGTTGCCGATGCCGGACTTGATCTTCTGGCTCAGCCGGGCGATCGTCTCGCGGGGGACGTCAAGGTCGATGCCGACGTGCTTCAGGGACTGGTCAACCTTCGTGCGAGCCTTCGCGAGAGAACCCGCAGTGACGTCAACGTCGATACCGACCTTCTTCAGGGCGCCCTTGACGGAGGTCGCCGCCTTCGTGAGGGACGACTTCGTGACGTCGACGGCCATGCTGATGCGGTTGCCGATCGCCGACTGGATCTTCGCCTTCACCTCAGCGAGGCGCTCGACACGGACCTGGACGGCGGACTCCACCTTCCCGACGATGGAGCGCACCATGGCGGCCGCCTTCGTGGCGGACGCCTTATCGATGACGACGTTGATTTTCGCCTTGGCTGCGGATGCGAACTGCGCCGCCCAATCCTTCGCGGTGGCGACGGCGTTACCGACGACTTCGACACGCGCCTTCAGGTCACCGAGGACACCCTGCATGATGGCCTTCGCCTCGGCGAGCGGCCCCTTCGCCAGTTTGATCGACTCGATCGTCACCTCACGGAGGAAGCCCCTCACCTTGCCTGCTGCGGCGACGAGGGACGACTTCGTGACGTCCAGGTCGATGCCGACCTTCTTCAGGGCATCGACGACCTGCCGTCGCGCAGCGGCGAGATCCGCCTTCTTCGCCTTGATCTCCAGGGGGATGTTCTTGACCGACTGCTTGACGTCGTAGGCGAACTTCTTCAGGGACCGCCGGTTCACGTACGGGGTGACCTCAATGTCCTTCGCGAGGTCCTGGATCTCCCGCGCAGCGTAGGCGTACGCAACCTTATCGAGGTCAACGATCGCAGAGATCTTCGCCTTGATGTTGTCGATCTCGTTGCGGGCCTCGGCAAGCTGAGCCGGGGACACATTGACCGCCGCGTCGATCTTCGCAGTGATGCGATCGATCTGGTCGCGGATCTTGTCGGCCTCCCGGTTGGGCAGGTCAAGGTTGATGAGGACGCTGCGGTCAAGGGACTCCAGTTCACGGTCGAGCTTGGCGACCGCGTAGTCGTCGATCTTCGGCGTGGCCTTGAACTGGACGTCCTTGCCCGCGACGTCCTTCTCAACGACGGTGAGGGCACTGTCGTCAACATCGACGCGCGCCTTGATCGTGACGGGCTTGCCCTCGATCTTCTTGCGGGCCCGCTCCAGGGAGGCTTCATCGACGTTGACCTCAGCGTCGAACTCGACCGCAATGTCCTTGACGGACTTCGCGATCCGCTTCAGCTTCGCCTGGAGGTTGCGCTCGAAGTTGTCCAGATCCGGGATGATCTTGACTCCGAGCTTACCGACAGTGCCCTCACCGGCCATGCGTTCCTCCTACCCAAGGGCGGCGAAGACCGCCGCCACAGATGATGCGTCCCTGGACGAGATTGTACGGGACGCCTTCTTGGGCTGAGGACGCGGCGCACGCTCGCTATCCTTCAACCTCACCGGCTTCGTCGCCTGGCTCGTCACCTTCGTCTGGAGCGTCTGCCCATCAAGAAGGTTCGCCAGTTGCGCGTTCATCAGACCATAGCCGAACCACTCATCCCCGCCCAGGCTCCTAGCCCTCATGACGGATCGCGGCTCATGCTGTAGGCGACTGAGCAGTGCTAGGACAAGAGACACCCGATACGGCCCCCACACATCCACCCCGAACAGGGCGAACATGTCAGAGGCCGCATCAGGGTTCTCGTCGAAGAACTTGGTCAGCTCATGTCGCCGAGCAGTTCCCCCACGTAAGCGGTGGCGAGCTCGGCAATGTACTTGAAGCCACGGTCCTTGTAGAGGGCCTGCCACTTCTCTCCGTCCTTGACGCACGTCTCCTCGATGTAAGCGAGGAACGGGGCGACCCGGGTCTTCTCGCCGTCGTCGAACGTGTCAACGAGGAGGGCGACCTCGGACGGGCGGAGGGTGGACGGGTCACGGAGGATCTCGTGTCCCTCCATGTTGAGGAACTCAACGACGTCGCTGGGCTTCTTCGTAGGCATGGTATCTGCTCCGATCTGCGGGGTGACGGGGTGATGTGCCCTCCCCCGTCGCCGTCACCCCGGCGACGACGAGGGAGGGGGTAGGTGTCAGGCGACCGTGAAGCCGGCGCTGGTGGAGTCGCCGACGTTGTTGGTGACGACGACGCCACCCGTGGTCGCGCCGGACGGGACGGTGGCCGTGATCTTCGTGGAGGAGACCTTCTCGAACGAGGCGGTCATGCCGCCGATCTTGACGGCGCGAACACCGTCGAAGTTGGTGCCGGTGATCGTGATGATCGCGCCGACAGCGGCGGAGGTCGGGTCCACCGCAGTGACGGTGGGCTTGGCGCTGGCGGAACCGGTCGCGTAGCGGGGCTCGAAGATGCGGACCTTCGACTTGCCGGAGGCCGGGGAGAGGAGGGTGCCGGTGATGGCGACCTCGGTGAAGGCGTCGAGGCTGAGGGCCGGCATGGAACCGGCGAGCGTGACGCGGCGGAAGAGGTACGCGGAGACGAGGGAGCCGTCGACGATGACCACGAGGATGGCCTTCTCGACAGAGCCGTCCATGTTGAGGTCGAACGACTTGGTGGCGTCGTCGTAGGTGGAGCCCGGGAATGCGAGCTTCATCGTGTCGTCACCGAGGTTGACGGCGTTGATGGTGACCGTGTTGGTGACGTCCTCACGGGTGGAGCGGACCGAGGTACGGTCCCAGGTGCGGAGGGTGGAGACGTCGCCGCCATCGGTGGCGAACTCGATGAGGTTCTCCGAGCTCGTGTCACCCATCCACGTCCAGCCGGACGCCTCCAGGGTGGTGCCGTCGCCGAACTCGTAGGAGAAGAGGTCGGGCGCCTCCGTGTCGGGGGCGGCGTAGTAGACGTGGCCGATGCCAGCGATCTGGATAGTGGAGTCGGCGAGAGAAGCCATGCTGTCCTACTTTCTGCGGGCGACGATGGATGCCATCATCGCGTAATCGTTGATGTCGGCTGTCGTCGTCATGTCGTTCATGAGCGTCGGCTCCGACGTGATCTCTAGGTGGGACACCCACCCCTCATCGGTGATGAGCCTCTCCCGCCACGATCGTACCAGTGCGACGGCGAGAGCAGAGAGTGCTTCCTGCGCCGTGTCACCGTCCGCGTCGACGACGTACCAGCGGGCGCGGATGTGGATGGCGGCACCGTAAGGGCCGTTCGAGACGGGCGCTGCGGAGGAGACCTGGACGATGCACAGCGGGTGGCGGTGGTAGTCGTCCGTGTCGCCGCGCGAGTCGATCGTGAGGTTCTTCGCTGCTGCGGTGAGTGGGTCGTCCCCGTAGGCGGCGATCGCTGCTTTCGTGTAGGCCAGGAGGAACGGGAGGGCCTGCACGGGGGTGGGCTCGGTGAAGACGGGCACCTCAGTAACCTCCATGCCGTGCGACGACCTTACGGAATGCGCCAATGCCGGGCACCCACGTCCAGGTCCCCGCGCCCTTACTGCCGGCCATGTGGCCGAACTCAGCGTGCCAAGAGTAGTCAACGCCGTCAGACTCGACTCGCCAGTCTACCTTGCCCTGGACGAGCTTGATGGACGATTCGAGCCTGCCTGTCTCGATGTGCTTCGCCGCCTCAGCGAGGATCTCAGCGTAGATACCGGAGGCGATCGCCCGGTATCCGGGCATCGGCGCTACCGCTGCGGCGATCATCTCGTGCGTCTGCTTGCCGATGTGGACGCCAGTTTTCTGCGGCCTCGTCTGCTTCTGTAGGTGCCCCACGGTCAGTTCGCCTCCGTGCCGAGAGCGTCCACACGCACAGAGAAGTGCGCAGTCATGGGAGAGCCCGCGTAGACGCCAGGAGCGCCAGACTGCTGGAACGTCTCACCGACGTACTCAGACGGCCCCACCAGAACCTTCACCAGCGAGTGCGGGCCGCCAGGCCAACGCCGTCCAGTGCCGATGATGCGGAGTGACGTCTCGTCGAGGAGCGCCTTCTGGGAGGTGCGCGTCTCCGCCGCCTTCAAGGCGTTGCCTGCAGACGGCTGGACGAGGACACGATCGACAACGACCTTGCGGTCTGGGACGTACTTACGGCCCGTCCGCCCCTCCTCGCACCGCATCACCGTCACCTCAACGGTGTGCGGACCGTTCTCCAGGTAGCGACCCCTGAGCGGCCTGTAGCCGACCATCACCACTCCCAATCGTCGTCAGGGTCCGACAGGACAGTGACCCCAGCGAGGTCAAGGTTCGACGGGAGCGGCGGGCGCGCACCGGGCGGAGTCGAGTAGATGACACCCTCCCGGAGAGGCAGGTGCCGATTGCGGGCGTACCCATCCATCTGCGCGTCAAGGCCACCGTAGCCGGACGCCCCGCCACCGAGAATCTTCCACTCGTCCGGCGTGATCTCCAGGAGCCCGGACGCGACGGCGTTGTTCACCGAGTAGGTGTACGTGCCCTCAGTCTCGTACTTGTAGAGGCCACCGCCAGGGGCTCGGAGGACACGCGACGCACACTCCGCCTCCAGGCGGACAACGACCGTCCGATACGCCGGGTCAGACTGACAGCGGGCGATCGCCTCAGGCATCCGGAGTTGGATTAGCGCCTCAGCGTAGTCCAGCATCGCCTGGACCCAGCCGATCTCGTCATCCTCCAGCTCACGCATGAGGGACTGCTCGACGTCCTCGTTGGTCGCCAGCGTCATCTGTCTACTCCTTCACGTACGAAGCGGCCAGGCCGGGGTCTCCCAGCCGGCCTGGCCGCTTCATAGGGATCGTCAGGCCGTGGCGAGCTTGACGAAGGCGGACGGGTCGCGCAGGACCCAACCGAACTGGACCTCCGCGAGGATCGCACCGAGGTTGCGGTCGAAGAGGTCGATGCCTCCGGCGCGCTCGGCAGCCTTGCGGAAGGTGATGGACTCGACGAAGCCGAGACGCAGCGCGTCCTTGAAGTCGCCGCCGATGCCGAGGATCTTGTCGTCCTTGGCCTTCTCGTAGCCCTGGACGGCACGGTGGTAGACAGCCGGGACACCGAGGACGGTGGAGAACTGGTTCGTGATGTCGTGGGTCGTCTGGTAGAGCGGCATACCGTTCCCGTCAACAGCGGTGACGAGCGGGGACCGGAACTTCGGTGCCAGGAGGAAGTGGTCGAAGCCGTACTCCTCGTCGGCGAGGGTCACCGAGTTGTAGGCGGCGGAGAGCTGCTGGGTGAGGTACCCGGCCTTCGTCGAGGCGAGGTCGATGGTCGTGACGTTGGTGGTGGAGGCCAGGGCCTCGCCGCCACCGACGATGGTGTCGCCCGTGTTCGCGTCCTTGCCGTGGATCACGGCGGTGTCGATGGCGCGAGCAATACCCTCGGAGAGGGAGGAGCGGATACGGCTGTACTCGCCAAGCGGGTCAGCCTGAGCCGTCTCCATCGAGTACAGGATCATGAGCGCAGCCTTGACGGGCTTGACGGTCTTGACCTTGGTCTCGATCGTTCCGACCGGCTTGACGCCACCCTCCTGAACGATGCCCGCAGTCGGCTGGCCGAGCGGGATCGGGATGGCGGTGCCGTTGATGGAAACCGGGATGGAACCGGCGAGCTGCTGAACGACGGAGCCGTGCATCGCCTGATCCCAGATGCCGCGCGCGACGGTCATCGGGAACGCAGCCTCATTACCACGGTTGGCGTTGAGGATCTTGGAGACGGTCTCGATCTTCTCCTCGTTCGAGGGAGAGGGAGTGGGAGTAACTGCGGGCTCAGCCATGCTGCAACCTTTCTGCGTCGGTCAGTTGTCACCGAGGAGGAGCGCCCTAGCGAACGCCGCCTCCGGGTTCTCAGGTGACGGGTCAGAGTCCACCGCAGGATCGCGGGGGACCGTAGGCGCGGCAGTCTGCGACTGACCACGCAGCGCGACAAGGGCATCGATCTTGCCCTGCCACGAGTCCTTGTCGCCGCTGAGGAAGTCGGCGAACTGCTCGGGGAGGCCGGCCTCGCGGATCGCGGCGGCCTTCTCCGTCTTGGTCGTGTAGTCGGCGAGGTCGGCCTCGGCCTTGGCTCGGGCCTCTCGCTCTGCGGCGAGCTCCGCCTCGATGGCGGCAAGCCGCTCAGCGAAGCCTCGCTCCTCGGGGGACTCCTTGGGGGAGTCGTCCTTCTTCGTGTCCTCGTCGGCCTTGGTGGTCTCGTCGGCAGGCGCCTCCGTGTCGGGGGCGTCAACCTTGTCGGTGTCCTCGGCGGGGGCGTCGGTGGGGGTGTCGGCCACGGTGGCGTCCGGGGTGCTGTCAGCCATCAGGCCCTCCTTCGTTCGGCTCGGCGACGGGCTCGTGCGGCGTTCTTCTCAGCCGTGCGGGTCCCTCGTGCGTCATTGTCCATAGCGGTGCGGGCCTCAGCTCCGTGCAGATCGCCCTTGCGTACGAGTTCATCGTACCTGGAGGCGTACTGCGCTGAAGCGTCCTTCCCACTCCACTCCCTCGAAGTGTACACCGCAACGATCGTGCAGTAGCAATGGTCATGGAACGCGTCTGCGCGCGCGCCAGCCGCGTAGGACGACGAGTAGACGGGGCCACGAGAGGCGAGCATCGTGCAGAAGCCGCACGGCCCCTGCTGACCGACGTCATGGGTGACGCGCGCCCACGCGAACGCGCGAGCGATCCACTTCCCGTCCTTCGTGACACGCGCGGACCTGGAGACCTTCTCGACTGCCCCACCCTTGCGGGCAGCGTCCGTCATGAGCCCCGACTCCTCGACAACGTTGATGGCGGCGTGGACGCGCTCAACGATCTGGTCGAACGCCTCATCGAGGCTCACCGACTTCTTCGCCGCCATCGCCTTCTCGTGCGCCTGCACCTCAGCGACGACCTGGGAACGGACGGCAGCGGGGAAGTCCGCCAGGTCCTTGTCAATGCGGTCAACTGCCTCCAGGAGCGGCACCGACGCGGGGGCGTCCTCAACAGCGTCGACCGCTGTCTGCCAGGCTGCGGCCTGCACATGACGCTCCATGGTGACGGTGAACTGCTCGATGCCGTTGTCATCCCACAGAGACCCCTGCACCTGACGGATCGCGGCGTCAACGGCACGCTGCGAGTAGGGGGGCGTGTCCGGCACCCACCCCTCGGACGCGCCGGCCGACTTCGCGGCACTGCGGAGGAGCAGAACCTCAGCGGCCCAGGCGACCTCGCGCGCCTCGACGACAGCCTTGTAGACCGCCTTCGACACCTGCGCCGTGTCACCGGACGCACTAGCCGACGCCGGCTTCGAGGCCGTGATGATGTCCCGGATGCGGACACTCAGCGTGGCGAGGAGCGTCTTGATGAGCGCGTGGAACAGCGCCTCCGTCACGACTCATCCTTCGACACGGTAGCCGACGTCGGGTTCGTCTCCGCCTGCACCTGCCGGGCGGCGGTCGGATCCTGCACGTCCAACGACGGACGGGACGCCCGAGCCATCGTCATTCCCGACATGCGGGCTACGTCATCCGACTTGTCGTCCTCCTTCTTCAGGAGCTCAGGCGACAGGCCAAGGAACGTGCGGGCCGTCGAGTCGGAGATCACGCCCTGAGACTGCGCCTGGAGGGCGGTCGCCATCATGGCGGAGCGCGACGGCGACGCGGCGTCACGCCACATCAGTTCCAGCGTCTCCAGGCCGTCAGTGGGCCGACCGTTCATGGCGATCACGAGGCGGGCGACCTGCTCCATCGCGTCGGAGAACTGACGCTGCTTGTTCTCCGCACGGGAGATCAGACGGTCCTTCGCCACGCGGAGCGCGTCCGCTGACGTCGGGTTGTTGTCGGCGGCGACACCCATCATCGACGGGGGGATGCCGGTCATGGCGGAGATCTGGAGCGCGTACGTCTTGTACGTGTTGAGGAACGGGTCAAGGTTGCCGCCCGACACCTGAGAGATAGACGTCCCGTCCGGGGCGGCGAGCATCTTCCCCATGTAGGCGGACATGACGTCCGGGTACTGTGCGAGCGCCTCCGCCGCGCCATCACCGGAGAGGACACGCAGCGGCATTGCCGACACCTCCTGGAACACCTGAACGTTCGTGAGGGTGCGGGAGGCGGCGTCGATGACGGTCCGCAACTCAGCCAGGTCGGAGCGGCCGTAGCGATCCTTCAAGCGAGCCTTGTTGAACATGGGGACGATCGACGGCCCCCACGTGTCAACGCGCCCCTGGCCGGTGTCGTACCAAGTGGAGCCGGACAGGGCGTAGAAGGACACGCCCTCCGTCGTGTAGTACGTCGCGCCCTTCGCCCCGTCAGGGAGGCGGTAGACGGCGATCCCCTCAACGACGTCGCCCTTGTAGTCGACACGGACACGGGCGTGACGGTTGTCGACGGCACGGACGGTGGCGAACTCGTGAGTCTCGTCAGGCGGGGCGACAATCCAGTAGACGGACCCGGAGGCAAGCGACTCAGACGCCGCCAGGTTGAACTGCGAGTCGAGGTTGTTCTTCTGCCACGTCTTCGACAGGAGCTCAATGTCGTCGTCGTGCCCGTCCTCAGCGACAACGTACTCGGTAGGAATGAGGACCTCCGTGAGGACGTCAATCGCCATCTTCGCGAACGGGGCCTGCATTTCCAGGACACGGGCCTTCGGCGGCAGGGAGATCCCGAGGGCGTCCAGGCGAGACTTCGTCTCGTAGTACGCCTCGTACTCCTTCGGGCGGAGGGCGCCCTGCTCGAAGTACGAGATCATCTTCTCGAAGCTCATGCGGTGAACACCTTCCACTGGCCGCGCGGACGAGTGAGTTCCGCCCATTCCTTGCTCGCCTTGACGTGGCGATACAACATCCTCGCCCCGATCATACAGACTGCGAGGTCGATCTTCTTCTGCGACTTTGGGGACTCCTTCTTCACGGAGAACAGGCCACGGAACTCGTTGACCCGGCAGTTCGACACGTGCTCGCCCAGGTCGGCGGAGCCGTCATGGGTGAACGCCTTCTGCTGGATCTCCGTGAACGTCGTCTCGCACGCCTCCGCGAACTGGAACGAGTGCGAGCGCATGTCCCACGCGATCGGGGACGCAGACATGCCGCCACGGACCGCATGACAGATCAGGTTCTCTCCCAGGTCCTCCGGCCATGTGGTGCGGACGAACGACTCCCACTCGCGGACGTCAGCCCAGAACGCGACCACCTTGTAGTCGATGAACGCCCGCCTCACGGCGGCATCCACCTTCGCAACGTTGACGACCCCGAGCGGCTCCTCCGGTGCCCAATGGCCGATGCGGAAGATGTGGCCGTCCGACATGCAGCACCCGACGAGCGCCGTGTGGTCGTTGGACTTGGAGCCGTCGAAGAACATGACGATCTGCTCGCCCTTCTCCACGACACGGCCCGGCCGGCGGAGCTGGGTCCACTCCTCCAGTGTGACCCACGAGTTCTCCGCCGCAGTCGGACGGTTCAGGTAGAAGCGCCACGACGCCGACTCTGAGAACGAAGGCGTCCAGATCTGCTCCTTGATCGCCTGGAGAGCGGCCGTCTCCGTCACCCATGGGCAGTCCTCGTACACGTAGCGAAGCGCCTCGTCGAGGGTCACCTTGCCGCGTTGCTTCTCATCCGTGAGGATCGTGTTCGGTGGTGCCACGCGAGCGTCGTACAGGGTCTTCCACTGGCCGCGAGTCTTGCCCTCCTCCTGAGCCACCCAATCCTCAAAGGTCGCCTCAGCGACAGACCCCTCGCCAGGCTTCCACGCGTTCGACGTCTCCAGAACACGAGCCGCTGTCTTCGCCGCGTTACGCCGCATGACGGACATGAGTTCCGGCCCGGACGCGCCAGGCGTCCAGTGCTCCGTCTCATCGCCGATGTACATGGAGACCTCAGAGCCCTCCATCGACTGCGGCGACGAAGCCCGCTGCTCCAGCCTGCCACCGCCGGGCACGTCGAGGAACGTCTTGCCGACCTCGACGTCGTACTTCTTCGCGATCGGTGAGCCCTTCGCACAGAAGGCGCGAACCATCCTCATCGTGTTCGCGGTTTGCTGCTCCGACGTGGCGATGACCTGCACCAGTGGCATCGACATTGGCTTCGCGACGACACCGAACGGGGCGTCCTCGTCGAAGTGGTCGAACCGGCACGGGCCGAGCAGCTCGAACAGGGCGATGGCGGCGACGAACGGGGACTTGCCCGATCCCTTAGCGAGGCGCCTCACACCGTGGTTGTAGGTGAACTGGCCATGCTCATCGATGGCGTAGAAGAAGACGAGGAACTCGATCTGCCTGGGTGTCGGCTTGAACGGCTCGCCAGCGTGTGGGCCATTCGGCTGGATGAGGTTGTCGATCATCCACGCAGCAGCGAGGAAGCCGAGGGAGTGCTCAGGCCACTCGTCGGGGAGGGTGTCGGTGCGTTCCCTGGGCGCTACCCACTCGGCTGTGGTCTCGGCGGTCACTTACCGATCTTCCGCTGTCGGGCGAAGTCCTCCATGAGCGCAACGCCGGCCGACTTCAACTCCTCCTCGGTCTTGCGGTCGAGCTCGATCTGGACGCGGCGACGGTCACCCTCGGTGAACAGGAGGTTTGTGAGCATCGAGTTGATGGAGGCGAGCATCTGCGCGGAGCGTCGCCCCATCTTCTTGTAGTACGACAGGTCGTCGCACAGGGAGTAGATCACGGCCCAATCGGAGGACTCGTAGAACTTCGACTGCCCGGACTCGTGGGCGGCGTCCCAGATCATGCGGGCGATGGGATGCCAGTCGGGGTCCGGGTCCGGGATGGAGACGTGCTCGCCGGCCGTGGCCTTCGTGATGCCGCCCGGCTGCTGCTGCTTGCGGGCGATGGTGCGGCGGTCTCCCTCGTCGCTGCGCTTCGGGATCGGGCCGTGAGTGCTCGGCATGGTTCCTCCTACAGGAGACCCGGGTGCTTCGTCGGCTCCCGGAGGGTTCGCTTCTTTGATGGTGTCCAGCCGTCCTTGCGGCGGCTGTTGTGTGCCTGGCCTGCGGTTCGGCGCATGTGGCAGGCGCGGCACAGGCTACGCAGGTTGCCGAGGGTGTGGGGGCCTCGCGGGTCGATGTGGTCCACCTGATTCGCTGGCGCCCCACAGAAGACGCACTTGAAGCCGTCCCTGCGGAGGACGCGCTCACGGATCCGCTTCCAGTCCTTCGGCAGCTCGGAGCGGCGTCGGGAGTTACTCGCCCACGCCATGGGGGTCACGCACCTTGTAGGTGGCGGTCGTGTTGACCTTGCGCTTGTCGTCGAGGGTGGCGCTACCCCGCTTGTCGAGGAGGCCGTCGCGTACGAGCCTGCGGAAGGAGACTCGGAGGGACCTCGGCTTGTAGCCGAGAAGGGCGGTGACTTCGGCTTCGGTTGGGCAGTTGCCGGTGGCCCGCTCGTACTCCTCGGCAAGTTCGAGGATGGCGCGCTCGGTGATGTTGACGTCGGTGCGCGTGAGGTGGGTCCGCAGGTTCATGTGGCAATGATATGCCGTTGAGGCGGTGCGGGCAAGTTGTCCACAGCCTGGGCCGGTCGCGGACTCGTGACGGCGGAGCCGGCACGTTCGGAGGGATTCGATTCGGAGGGATTCTCTTTGGAGGGATTAATGGGACGACAACGTTGTCACCTGCCCACGTGACAATTTGTCACCTGCCCACGTGACAATTTGTCACCTGGTCCCCGTGGGCACGTGTCAGATTGTCACCTGGTCCTGGAGAGTTATCCACAGGGGGTGTTGATGGTCTCACCCCCGTAGTAGCGGCAACTCCGTGCCAGGTGTGGTAGGGTGAACCCACCACCAAGGAAAGGAACGACCCCATGGCCGTCACCTGCGCCATCGCCGCCTGCGACAAACCCCGGTACGGTCGAGGCGTCTGCTCCGCCCACTACGACGCCGCCGAGAAGCGTGGCGAACTGCCGCCCATCCAAACACCCACCCCTGAAGAACGGTTCATGCGCTTCGTGACGCGCACGGACTCCGGATGCTGGCAGTGGAATGGAGCCACCCACAGCGATAGCGTGCCACAGTTCGCTCCTGGCAACGGAGCGCACCCTACGGAGGCGCGGCGCTGGGCATACGAGCACTGGAACGGCCCGATCCGTCAGGGAATGCGAATCGGACCAAAGTGTGGGAACGTCTCATGCGTAGCCCCCGCGCACCTCGAAGCAATGACTTACACGATGTCCGCCCTCAGAAGCACGACTCCGTACAAGAACAACAAGAGCGGCTTCCGAGGAGTGTCGCGGCAGACGAACGGACCCGGATGGACCGCACGAATCGTCTTCCACCGAAAGAACTACTACCTGGGTACATACGCCACCCCCGAACAAGCGAGCGCAGTAGTGGAAGAAGCCCGCCGCCAGCTCGTCCAGTATGGACGCCTCCTCAACGGCGACCGCCCCTAGAAACAACTACCGAAAGGACACCACCATGACCGACCTCCCCATCACCCACGAGTTCAGCCCCTGCGACACCGGGTACGCCTACGGCACCCCCGACGTCATCGACGCCTTCGAGCAGAACCTCGTCGGACACCGCATCGTCGAACTCGAAGACATGGCGATGATCCTCGACGACGGCACCCGCCTCAAGTTCGTCACCTACCCCGACTGCTGCGCCTGCGGATGGATCGACTCGTTCAAGGCCGTCGAGAACCTCGAACAGGCCACCATCACTGCCGTCACCGAGACCCAGGCCAATGACGCCTACGACCCTGACGGCATCTACGAGGAGCACTACCTCGTCACCATCTTCGGCGGCGATCGCCGCCTCGCCGAGCTCTCCCACACCACTGACCACTCGAACGGCTACTACACCTCAGCCGTCCTCGTCGAGGTCACCAAGGGGACGCCAGCGTAGAACCACACGGCTTCCAGTACACGCTCACCGTCATCTACGCCGGCACCACGGAGACCGCCGGCACCAACCACGAGAGGACCCCACGACCATGACCACCTACACCGTCACCCCCAAGCCCGCCTCCACCCTCACCGCCGGCACTCGATTCCGGTACGACGGCCACTCTCACACCATCACCCGCGTCACCGGGCCCGGCGGCTGGGAAGTCAAGTGCGACTGCACCGACGACGGCAACCACTCCATGAACCTGTTCTGTATGCCCGACCCTGACGGCCTCGTAGACGTCATCATCGACGAGACCGAGAACGACTGACCCCCACCACCAAGGACCCCAAACATGACGCTCACACACACCGCCGGATGGCTCCTCATCGCGTGCGGTATCTCCCTCACCGCCTCCGCAAGCACATTCGGCTGGCAGGCGTACCGCGAGCACAGGAAGGACAACACCTTCACCATCGAGTACATGTGGTTCTCGCTCATCATCATCATTGCCGCACTCGCGATCGCAGTGGCCGGCTACAAGATCACGACCGCCTGACAACCCACCCCACCACCAACACCGCGAGGACCCAACCATGAAGAAGACCTACTGCGACGGCGACTCCTGCACCCACACCACCGACGACCCGCATTACGACGGGTGGCACACCCTCTACAACGCCACCAGCGGATACGACCTCGACCTCTGCCCCACCTGCTACTCCACCGCCCTCATCCTCGATAGGGGCACGGGCCACGTCTACCTCGGCGACACGAAGCTGACCACCGACATCAACTCCATCGACGGCATCCGCGTCGACACCTTCGCCAACCGCACCGACGTCACCCTCCACTTCACCCCCAGCGCCATGATCTTCGCCGACAGCGGCGATAGCACTGACGACGACACCGACGACGCCGACAGCAGCCCCCGCGACCACATCGGCCCCGAGCTCGCACACCAGATCGCCATCCTCATCAGCAAGCACTGCGACACCACCTCAGCATGGTCGGACTTCAAGGCCCTCCTCGGCCCCGGCCTCACAACCCCACGAGACGCCCTGTAAGCCACCCAGACGAACCAAAACCCCCTCTCCTGTACGGGAGAGGGGGTTCCTCATTTCAGGCCGCCACAGGCCCCCTATCGACTTGGGAACCTGCGCGCATTCCGGAAGCCTATTACGCGTAGCGGTCGCGTGTTGGTGGGGGGGGAGCTGACTCCCTCCCCCCCTCGTGTTGTCTCTCGTCTCGTCTTGCTTGTGTGTTCGTCTCGTGCTCGTGCTTGTGCTCGTGTTGTGTGTCGTGGTGGTGTCTCGCGTACGTGTGTGCGCGTGGGCGCGTGCGGGTGCGTGGGTGTGTGGTTTGGTGCCGGCTTGTTTGGTGCCTGCTCGTGGGTGTGATGCAGGTCACGTTGGTTTGAGTTGACGTGGAGGGCAGGGCCGTGCCTATAGTTGAGCCATCGCCGGGGACGACAGCCCCGAACGTTGGTTGAGAATTCGATACGGACGCGGGCAGCACGACCGCCACCATGAGGTCCTAAGTGCGAGCGGCACGACGCCACGATGCTCGCCACCTCGCTAGGTCACCGCCTCGCCCGCGTCCCGATTGAGACTCGCTACTGCGAGAGTCATCGGGGGGACCGTGAGCGCGTACCTAGTACGGCGCGCTGCGACGATGGGTTGCAAGACACCCGGCCCGCTGATGTGCGCATGTTGGTTGAGAATTGGATAGCGCTGATACCGGGTTCGTCCCGCTGAAGTCCCCCCGTGATGGGGGCGCTGACGGCGGGCAGGGAGGGAGTCCCTGAACGGCCCCATGGTGAGCACACCACAGGGTGTGCTAGCCGATCGTGACTCACCACCACCTAGTGAGGTGGTGGGCCGCGATAGGCGCCCCAGGGTGGGGCACCCCTACTGATACAGAGAGGAGCGCCACGATGGTGCTCAACGCATACGGCAAGACGGTCACGGATGAGTGGCTGGAGGAGTACAGCCACAGCACGTTCGGAATCACGCAGCGGATGATCTGGGACGCCGTTGAGGAGTTCGGGCTCACCGACTACTGCGAGGGCTACGGGGCGCGCGGGGCGCTCCTCGACTACATCGCCGCGCAGGTCGAGGACGGCGAGTGGGACGTCCAGGACGACTGACACCAAGCAACCAACAGGGCGGCGACGGTGCCGCCCAACCAACCAACCACGTAACACAGAGGAGCTACAGAAAATGACGGCACTAGAGATCACCGGACGGGACGCCCCGACGCCGACTGTTGGACAGGCCGACCGCTTGCGCAGTGTGGTGGAGTTCAACTGCCCGTTCACAGTCATCAATTGGTTCCCCTTCAGGGCTGAAGGGATCTACGGCCCGGAGGGCGTCACGGTGGACCGGGACACGCTGGAGCCGCTGGACCTGGACAGTGAGTGGGAGATCATCGGCGGGTACTCCGCAGATCACTCATGGATCATGCATGAGTCACAGTTCATCGGGGGGGCGCTCGCGGCGGACCTCCTGGCTAACCCTGGCACCTACGTGGTGACCACGGTTGACGTTGAGACGGACCCCGAGGACGAGGACGAGGACACGTGCGCCGGGTGGGCGATCCTCAAGTGGCAGGGGGGAGACGAGTGAGGCGGGCAGCGGCGGCGCTCATGGCGGTGGCGCTCATGGCGGGTGCCGCCGCCTGCCAGCAAGACGCGCCGGGCGTGGAGCCCAGGGCGCGCATGGTTGAGCCTGGCGTCGTCGAGTGGGTCAACGTTCCCCCGTGCCTCGACGACTCCGGGACGATCCCGGACGGTGCCCAGGGCTGCTATTGGGACGCAGCCCGGATGGGCAACGGGATGGGGGACGACTTCACAACATGGCGGTGACGCACCGCCTGCCCCGATGGTCGCACGGCGGGTTCGACTCCCGCCGGGGGCACGATGACCTCACAGGGTGTGAGGCCGCAACCGATGATCCCAGGAAGGGGACACACCATGACTGACACTGACCTCACGTTCTATGGGCACCGTACCGACGCGCTCGACGCACAGCGCGTCGTCAACGCTTTCAAGGCGGCGGCGCTCGCCACGTCCCGGGATGCCACGTTCCCGATCCTCAACGTCGTGCGGGTGGAGCTTCAGCGCGCCAACGACGGATCCACCTCCCTGCACCTTCTCTCCAGCGACCGCTACCGGGCCGCTCACGTCGTCGTCACGGGGCTATGGAGCAAGCCCGGTATCCGCCGGGCCTCCACCCTGGGGGGCGCACCAGACGGTGAGCCGTACGCGGTCCGGTACATCCACCGCGACGCGATCGCAGCACTCGCACGCTGGAAGCCGTCCAAGAAGTCGACGACGTGGACCCTCACACTCGGTGAGGAGTCGCTCAGCATGGGCACCGATGGTGTCCCCAACGCGGTGACTGTTCCTGTGCTCGGCCACCCGAACCGCAACGTGCCGTCGGACGTCTACCCGGACTTGCGTCCCCTGTTCAGCGGCGAGTACACGGGGGAGGCTGGCGCGCCGCGGTTGAACCCGAAGTACCTGGAGGACGGGTGCAAGGGCGCTCGCCTCATCCGAGACAAGAATGCGATTGTGGACATGCGGTTCACGGCCCCCGGTAAGCCGGTGACGATGGTCGCAGAGACCCATGAGGGTGACGCCAGGTGGACGTACATCATCATGCCGATCCGGGTCGCCTGAGCCACCAACAGACCAAGAGGAGAGAAACATGGTTGAGATCAATCGAGACGGCAAGACGTGGACCGTTGAGCGGCTCGAGGGCGCCAGGATGCTGCAGTCGCCCATCGGGGACTGCAACTCCTGGCACTTTGGCGTTGCTCCGGAGGTTGTGGACACGATCCTCCCGGACGCGCAGCCGCTCCCGGACATGTTCGACAGGACGTACACGGACCAGATCAGCGAGTGGGTGGAGCGTAACAACCCGGGCTGCAAGGCGCTGTGGCTCGGCTGGGATGGAGACAGCACCATCACCCTCCAGCGGGAGCCCATCGTCGCCCAGCCCGGAGCTATCACCCGAGGCGTCGCAGTCGTCGCGTTCGACCGGTGGTCGGATGAGGCAGTCAAGGCGGCCGAGGAGGACACGGCCGCCTACTGGAACGGCGGCGTGTGGCAGGTGACTGACGAGGACGGCAACGGTTGCATCGCACTCGCACTCACCGAAGAGGATGCCGTCAACATCGTCGCAACCCACTGACCAACCAAGAGACCAATGGAGCAACACATCATGAGCAGCAAGAGCAACCTGGACGCGGCACTCACCATCGCCCGAGTCAACTTCGCAGACAGCATGAGGCAGCCCGCCACGGTGGCGCTGGACGTTTACATGGCGTCCGGCCTGTCGGAGCTAGTCGATGCCGGCCGTTGGGCCAGCCTCACGTTCAGCCCGCGCGGCAGGCAGACGATCGTCGTGGACCTCCCAGGGGACCGGAGCGTCACCCTCACCCATGAGGGCCGCAGGTGGACGGCAATGGTTCACGGGCCGACCGACGACGCCCTGTGCCAGCAGATCCGCGACGTCCTCAACAAGGAAGAGGCGGTCAGCGCGCTCCACCTGTGGCGGTACCTCACCGACGATGAGGCGCTCACCCTCGCGACCGCACTCACCACTTTCTGACAGCGAGAGGAGACGGGCAGTGGTTAGTCTTGACGAGATCCTCGCAGCGAACCGCAAGTGGTCCGATGCGTGCGCAATGGTCGCAGCGCAAGAACGCAACCTGGCGGCAGCGAAAGCACGACGGGCCGCAGTGGCCCGTGAGGTTCACGGCCTCATCCCCGCCGACATCATGGCGGACAAGGCCGGTGTCACCCGGCACACCATCTGGAAGTGGACAAAGGAGGAAGCGTGAGCATCCGTTACACGTGGGAGGTGGCCGGCGGCCCCCTGTCCCTCGCAGACCTCATGGCGTGCCCAGATGGGCAGTGCGTCACCGATGAGCACGGTGAACGGTGGGAGCACCAAGACAAATGGTGGCGGCTCACCGTCTCCGGTATGTGCCTCACCGGCCCGGAGCTTTGGGCTCACCGCAAGACGCTGAGGCTGACGTTCCGTACGATCCCCTGAGACGCACTGCGGGGGCGTCCGGCAACCACTCCGAACGCCCCCGCACCATTCCAGCCGAGACCAATCAGCCGAGAGACGCCACGGGGGAGAGGACGCCCCGGGCGCGCCACACACACTAACACAGGAGACTAGCAATGGCAGACAGTAAGACACTCACAGTGGTACAAGCGTGGGCGGCAGTCATGCACGACGTGCAGGCGGTCGCAAAGCGGGACCGCAACGATGCGCAGAGGTTCATGTTCCGTGGGATCGACGCCGTGATGAACGCAGTCGGCCCCGCGCTCCGCAAGCACTCCGTGTCGGTCGTGCCGACCGACGTTGACGTGAGCCGCGAGCACGTCACCACCAGCAACGGGAAGTCCACCCTGGCGACGTACGTCGCAGTGGAGTACACCATCTACGGTCCGGGCGGCGACCGCATGGCCGGGTGCTCAGTCGGTGAGGCAATGGATTGGGGAGACAAGGGCACAGCCAAGGCCATGTCAGTCGCCTACAGGACGTTCCTGCTGCAGGCGCTCACTCTGCCGACTGACGAGCCGGACCCCGACGCCACCACCTACGAGCGCGGTAGCGCTGACCCCGTGCAACTCGCTAGGCAGCAGTGCAGGCAGATCACCGAGGAGTTCTGCCGCGAGCGCGGCCTCAACGTCCAGGAGGTCGCAGCCGCCTACGGGAAGGCGGGTGGCACCGCAGACCCGACCATGCTCCGAGCGTGGCTGCAGACCACCTACATGCACACAACCCCCGCCACCAAGGCGGAGGACACCAGCAAGCCTGAGGGCGAGCAGACATCCCTCGACACAACCCAGGAGAAGTAACCATGCGCAAGACACTCCCCATCCTCGCCTCTACGGCGCTGCTCCTGTCCCCCGCCGTCGCGTCCACGGCGCACGCCGACACCCCCGTCGTGCACGACGTGACCACCAGCGCCGACTCAAACCGCGTCTACGCGATGGTCACCGTCGCGGGGCAGTGGCACATCGACAACCCGACCGCCGGGGACGCGTTCACGGCGGAGCTCGGCAACGGGCTCAAGTGGCCGACCGGCACCAGTTTCCCGCTGACGGAGCGGACCACGGGCGCTCAGGTCGCGACCTGCACCGCCGTCGCCGACACCTCCACCCTCACCTGCACGTTCAACGCCACCTCCGAGCAGTGGGACTCCCTCGACGGCAACTTCCAGGCGCGAGCCCAGATCAAGACCGAGGCGCTGGGCACCACCTCCTCGACGGTCCTCGTGGCCGGTGCTGAGGTCCCGGTGAACTTCCCGGGCGCGATCATCGGCCAGGCGGCCGACCGGACCACCCAGAAGTACGGTTGGTACGCGGGAGAGACCACCGGTGGGCACCTGTTCCGGTGGGACGTGAATGTGTCCGGCTCCTCCGAGTACACGGTGACTGACCCGGGCGCGAAGGTCGAGAACGTCGCCTGCACGGACGGCACGTGGCAGGAGGCGACCCGCGTCACCTACAAGCCGGTGACGGACGGTGTGGCTTTCACCGCGCCGTCCTCCGAGTCGGTGTGCCGCGTCCGGGTGACGACGGTGACCAGTGACGAGCGCGCTTCGAACACTGCCACGGTCAACGGCACGACCTACTCGGCTGCGGCGGTCGCGTCCGCGAACGGCGAGGGATCTGGCGACGGGGCGAACAAGCCCACGCCCACCCCCACCGAGGAGCCTTCCTCCACGCCGACGCCGACGCCCGAGGAGACGACGCCCGCGCCGGTGCCGACCCCGGAGGAGACCACGCCCGCCCCCGCACCCACGCCGTCCAAGGCGCCTACTGCTGAGCCCAGCGCAGAGCCGACCAACACCCCGACGCCGGAAGTCACTACCCCGGCCCCCGCACCCACCCCGAAGGAGACCCCGTGGACGCCCGCACCCTCACCGAAGCCCTCCTCGTCTTCGTCGGCTGGCCCCTCCTCCTCGCCCTCCTCCTCTACGTCGCAGAGCACGCCAGCGACTGGCGAGAGCGCCGCCGGTTCCGCCGCGAAGCACGCGCCGAGCTCGACTCCCTCGTCAACGACTGGAAAGCACACCGCGACCGCGACGACAGGCACGACGGCTAAGTCGCTGGCCCACACGGGAGCTGACGGCTGGCTCGCCGCCTTCGCCGTCGTCCTCCTCGCCTGCGGCGCAGCCGTCTACGTCATCAACCGCCCCAAGCACTGAAAGAGAGAACACCATGACCCGCTACCACCTTGAGTACCGTGTCCCCCGTGAGGGCGAGCAGTTCCTCTACGGCCTCGTCCGCGCAGACGGCGACCCAGCCATCAACACCGTTCACGCTGACACGATGGGCGGCTACAGTCCCCACTACGTCATCACCGAGGACCGCCCGAAGTCGGATCACCCGGAGGCGCTCCTCGTCCGCGCAGACGGCGACCTTTGGGTACGGATCGAGCCGCTCCTCGGGGTCGCCTACTACCAGCGTCTCTACTGCTTGCAGGACGGCGACAACCTCGCCCCGGAGGACTTCGCTGAGTGGGAGGACGTGTATGACGAGGTGCCCGAGCCGGAGCCGGAGCGCCCTACCGCCGACGTTATCCGGATCATCGAGGCCAACCTCATTGATCCTCTCTCAGAAACGGCTCCTGTGCTCGCCATCAGACAGGACAGCGACTCCTCCGATCTGTTCTGGTACCGCACACGCGGAGGCTCTCCCGTCAACCCCGAGCGGATCACCGCCTGGGAGGACGTAGTGACGAACGGAGACAGCAAGTGAGCACCAAGAACGAGCCCAAGTTTGAGTTCCGCGCCCCGAAGGCTGGGGAGTGGTACCTCGCCGGCGACAGCATGGCTGTCCCGACCTATGCGGTCATGACTCTGGACACCGAGCAGTGGGTGATCGTCAAGCCTGGCCCCGAGCCTGCACCGTGGCCCGGACCTGAGCAAGAGGTCATCGTCATCACGGGAATCAGCGACGGCGAGCCTCCCCAGCACCGTCTCGCACTCAGGAACTCCCTCGGAGTCTACCTCGACGATGACGGCCGCAGGTGGTACAAGGACGACCGCGAATACGGCGCCCAGCACATCACGTCGTGGGAGCCGTACCAGCCCACCCCGGAGCGCCGCGAGTACACCGCCGACGACCTCGACAACCTGCCCAAGGGCACATGCGCCTGGGACGAGGACGGTGAAGTCTGGCAGCGCAGAACCGCCTCCTGGGCCTTAGCAGGCGGCAGAACCTTCCACAACCCACTGCGCGGAGGCGTGGTTGAGCACCTCTACTCCGCCCCACCGGAGGAGGACTGATGAGCGTCACCCTCACCATCCTCGCGGCCGTTGCCACCATCGCCACGGCCCTCACCATCAACATCGTCGCCGACGAAATAAGCGCCATCCGACAAACAGAACGGGAACTCGAATGGCTCGACGACTACCACCAGCCCAACCAGGTCAAGAACCTGGCCTCAATCACGGAAGAGCAGAACCAGTGAGCACCAAGACCGAACTCGCCAACCGGGCCGCCATCGCCTCATGGATCCGCAAGCGCGCCGCAGCGATCCTCGACGACACCAAGCGTGACCTCGCCAACATTATGGACGAAGGTGACAGGTCCTACGCCATCGTGGACGGAGACAAGATCGGCACCGTCTCCGTCTCCAGCCCCGAGGTAAAGCCAACCATCACCGACCCCGCAGCATTCACCGCCTGGGTCAAGGCCAACCAGCCCGACGCCATCGAGGAGACCGTCTCCGACTGGTACAAGTCCACCCTCAACCTCTCCGCCGTCATCGCCAAGACGGGCGAGGTCCCGGACGGCGTTGACATGGTTGCCGGCACCCCCACCGTCTCCGTCCGAGTGTCCGGGAAGCAGGAGGAGGCCCTCTCCGAGCTCCTCCAGATCAACCCGAACCTCACGCATGGGCTCCTGGAGGACAAGTGACCTCCAGCCGCACCAACACCCCCGCCCGGACCTCAGCGCAGGCCCGGGCGGGGGCGGGCGACGCCGTCGCCGCCACGCTCGCCGACGTCCTCGACATTGCCGGCATCACCGTCACCAGGTACCTAGAGGACAGTGAAATCGCCACCGTGTACGTGGACCACATGTCCGGAATCGGACGCCAGCTCAACAACGTCGGCCTCAGGGAGGTCCAGTCGCTTCGACGACCGGGCCTGCACGTCTACAGGCCCGTCCCGTACGAGCCGCTGCTCATCGTCGTCGTAGGGAAGGTGAGGGAACGATGAAGCGCACGTCCCCGCTTCGCCGCAACCGCCGTACCGCGAAGCGTGCCGCCCGCAAGACCGGGCCGTCCGCTGAGACGCGTCAGATCGTCTTCGACCGTGACCAGTGGCGGTGCGTCCGTTGCGGCAGGGACATCACCTCGTACCCATCGAACATCCAGCACCGCCGCCCCCGTGGCATGGGAGGAAGCGGGGACCCGTCCATCAATTCCCCACAGAACCTCATCTGTCTATGCGGCACCCCCGTGACGAATTGCCATGGTTGGGTGGAGTCTCACCGGGAGGAGGCTCACGAGTACGGGTGGAGCATCCCTTGGTGGGTGGACGCCACCGCTTACCCCGTCCGCTACCCGGACGGCCACTCGTACTACCTCACAGACGACGGGAGAAAGGTTCCTGCGTGACCCATTTCATCATCCACCTCACTCTGGTTCTTGTCGGCGTTATGTTGCTTTCGTTATCCGCTATCGCCATCTGCGAATCCTCCGCAAGCGCCACGGACTTCAAAAAAACCACCGACTTCGAGGACCTGGCATTGGCTATCGCCATTTTTTGCATCAGCCTTCTACTCGCGGCCCCAGGCATCCTCCTCATTGCCGCCGCCATGATCCCGGGAGTCCTGTGATGAGCATGGATACCGGGAAGGTATACGCCCGCATCGACGACCCCAGCACCTCCTGGGAGGCCGCACTCAGCGTAGACGTCAAGGACTCGCAGGCGTGGGTGCGCACCCTCGCGTCACACACGTTCGCCGTCACCGGATTCACCGACGTCGAGCTCCTCGAAGTGGCTGAGGACCTCGGCTACGTCGGATCCGCGTCACGTCTCCGCACTGCACGCATCGAACTGGAGCGTCGTGGCGAGATCGCGCGCTCCGATGAGAAGCGGCGCATCGGCAGGACACATCACATGGTTTTCCGTTACGTCCACTAGCCCCACCCGTGGCATACTGGCGCCACAACCACATGAGAGGACACGCATGAACATCCCCGGAGAGTGGGTGAAGTCCGCAGACTGTGCCGGCATCGACCCTGACCTGTGGTTCCCAGGATCAGAGGACGATCGCACGGCAGCGGTCATCTGCCACACGTGCCCCGTCAAGGCCGAGTGCCTGGAGTACGCGATGGACGTCGAAGGCGACCGTTCCCGCCGCCTGAGGTTCGGGATCTACGGCGGGCTCGGCCCTGCTGAGAGAGCACGACTCGCACAAGTGAGGGGGATCGCATGAGCGAGGCGCTCGTTGAGGGCTGCACCCACAAGGCCCCGCACAGGCACGGCACGTACACGGCCTACGCCGTGTGCGACTGCCACTGCCGAGCCTGCACCGACGCCGCTGTCCGATACGACAATCTCCGTCAGCTCGGGCATACGCGCATGGTGGACGTCGCCCCGGCACGTGAGCGTCTCCACGACTTGTCTGTCTCCATGTCGAGCGCGGAGATCGCCGAGGCGCTCGGCATGAGCGTCTACATGGTGCAGGTCATCCGGTGCGGGACCACCACCAAGATCAAGCGCGCCACCAGTGACGCCATCATGGCTATCCCGTACAGGCGGTACGCGAACGTCTACGCCCGCGTCTCGGAGCCAGTGTCCACGACTGGTACGCAGCGTCGTCTTCGAGCGCTCGCCCTTGGTGGGTGGTCGCTGGGTGAGGTGTGTGAGAGGACCGGCGTGAGCAAGGGGCTCCTGTCTGACATTCGCAGCGGGAAGCAGCGCACCACGTCCATCCGCACCGTCGAGAAGATCGCCAAGTTCGCCCACGACGTTGGGGACATGCCATGTCCTCCGTCGCGTAGCGCTACTGCGGTGCGCTCCCATGCCCTGAATGAGGGTTGGGCTCCGTTCGCCGCCTGGGATGACATTGACGACCGTAATGAGAACGCCAAGGGCGTCATGAGAAAGAGAGGAGCCGCATGACCCGCAACCGCAGATCCGCGAAAGCCGCAGGGGCACGCTTCGAGAGGCAGGTCGCCGACTACCTCAACGAAGTCGTGTCCGAGTGGATCGACCGACGCCCCAAGACAGGCGCCAAGGACCGAGGCGACCTCGCTAACGTCCGACTCGCTGGCCACAAGGTCGTCGTCGAGTGCAAGGACGTCACCCGCCTCAACCTCCCAAAGTGGACGGCCGAGGCACACACCGAAGCTGAGAATGATGACGCCCTCATCGGCGTCGTCATCCACAAGCGCCACGGCAACGCCGACCCCGCCGACCAGTGGGTCACCATGACCCTCGCTGACCTGGCGATCATCCTCAACACGACGAAGTGAGATACCATGCTCAACCGCATCGGCGAAATCGTTCGCCGCTCACCCGACTGCCTCACCCCAGGGGAACGGTGGCTCCTCCTCATCCTGGAGGACTGCCGGGGGGACAACGGGATCTACCCAAGCCTGGAGACACTCGCCGGCCGGTTCGGCGCATCCAAGCGCACCGTCCAGCGGCACCTCACATCCCTACAGGAGAGAGGCATCCTCCAGGTGTCCAACCGCAGCCGCCTCAGCCACGAGGGTGGGTTCCTCGGAGCGACGAACGTGTACCGCATCAACTACGACGCGTTCGACGCCCTCGCCGCCGACCACGACGACCCGACTGACGCGTCCGAGACCGCGCCACCGGCCGACACCGTTCACGAGGATGAGCCGCCCACCATCGAGGAGGCACCTTCAGCTGAGGTCGCCGTCGTCGAACCGGAACGTGAGGACGTCACCACACTCACCAACGCCGTCGCCGACTCGGTGGAACGCCGCACCGGCAGCCGTCCCACCATCACGAAGCGGTGGCGAGACGACGCCCGCCTCATGCTCGACAAGGACAAGGTGCCACTCAACGACGCCCTCGCAGCCCTCACATGGGCTGAGAACGACGACTTCTGGCGGGCCAACATCCTGTCCGTCGCGAAGCTCCGATCCAAGTACACGACGATGAGCCTCCAGGCGCAGCGTCGCGGCACCGCACACAAGGGAGGCTCCGCCTTCCGCACCATGGGAACATCGAACATCGACGTGTCCGACCTGCCAGACCTCACGTTCGGCACCGAGCCGACCACCACCAACTGCCCCGATGGAGTGCCCTTCTGATGCCAACCACCACCGCTATCCTCGACGCGCTCGCACTACTAGGCGACGTCTCCATGATCCGCGTGTCCGACGACCCTCAGCACCAAGCCGCGTCCTGGGCGCTCACCATCGACCCCGACATGCCTGACTCCCTCCTCTCAGAGGCGGTCCGCCGGCTCGCGTCAGGTGAGATCGACGTCTACGGGCAGGTCAAGCCGTCCGACCTGAACCGTGCCGCCAGGGCCGTCCGCCGCGACCGCATCGCCGCCTTCTCCCGCGAGCGTGTTCCGCTCACCGAGAAGCGTGACCCGTTCGAGCAGTCCGTGTACGCCTCCGCGTTCTACCGGGCGATCGGCAACGGGAAGCCTGAGCCGCGAGCCGACCAGGAGGCAAGGGCAGCCGTCACCATGGCGAACCGGGTCGCCGACTCCGAGCCAGACACGCCTGTGCAGGCTATCCTGGAACGCATCCGCGACTCGATGAAGCGCGGACGCACCCCGTGGGCGGACGGCCCTCTCCCGCCCTCACGGCAGGTCACGTCCGACCCCAAGCCGGGCGCCCACACCGGACGCCCCGTCACCCTGGCGCAGATCGCAGACCGCGCCACCACCACTCACCACAAGGAGATCACCGCATGAGCGCCGAAGTCACCATCGAGGGACACCTCGGACAGGACCCGGACGTCCGCTTCACCCCCAACGGCAAGGCCGTCACCACCCTCAACCTCGGCTGCACCGCCTCGCACCAGGACCGCCAGTCAGGCGAGTGGGTGAACGACGGCGACGACCTGTGGATCCGAGCCCCGTTCTGGGGGGAGGAGCACACGCACTTCGCCGATGAGCTCCACAAGGGGGACAAGGTTACCGTCAAGGGGACCCTCATCCGTAAGGTCTACACGGGCCGTGATGACGTCGCACGCGAGTCCCTGGAGGTCAAGTTCCCGCGCTTCCTCGGTGTCACCCCGAAGATCCGCAACACCGGCACCTACCAGCAGGGACGCCCCGGCACGACGGGGTATGGTAGTGCCCCGCAGGGCGGCTCCCAGGACGACCCGTGGGCCACGGGCGGCTCAACCCCCGGTGACGAGGCTCCGTTCTGAGCCGACCACACAGACTCCCGGGCGGGACGCACGATAAGGATTCTTTGACGCGCGCGAAACCGATTAGAACACCCACCGCGTCCCGCCCGGGCCTAACTCTCACCCCCACCACGACACTGAGGAAACCATGAACAGCCCCATCGACACCGCCCACGCCTACGTCGCCACCATGACGGAGATGCATGGCGTTCCGCCCATTGAGGGAGACGTCAGTGCTGTCGCCACGTTCTCCTTCGCCATGTCAGAGCTCGCCGACGTGCACTACAGCGATGCGCTGGGTAGCGACATCGAGGCAGGTGTGCTTGCCGCCATCATCGCCGCCGCCGCCGCCTACGCCAAGGACAAGGGATGCGCCGACCCCTGGGACGCCATGCGCAAGGAGTACGAGCACGCCAAGGCCAAGCACGGCGACCACACGTTCGACAACCCCGACATGCCGTTTGACCAGAAGTACATGGCGCTCGCCGAGGAGGTTGGTGAGGTCGCCGCCGCACAGACCTACGACAACGCCGCCGACACCGGCCACCAGGCGCACCTCATCGAGGAGATCATCCAGGTCGGTGGGCTCGCCGCCGCCTGGATCGCCGCCGTCGTCGAGGACGTCAACCTGGAGGAGGAGTCCAAGTGAAGGTCACCGTCTACGAGAAGCCCGCATGTATGCAGTGCAAGCAGACCAAGCGGAAGCTCGACAAGGAGGGGATCGACTACGAGGTGAAGTCACTCCTCGATGACCCTGATGCTGTCGAGGTCCTCAAGGAGCAGGGATACGCCTCAGCCCCCGGCGTGTTCGTCCACGGCGAGTCCGGCATCCTCACAGACTGCTGGGGCGGGTACAATCCGGACAAGCTGAAGCGCCTGGCCCACGACTACCACGAGTGGCAGGCCAAGGAGTACCTGGCCGCCGACGCGGAGTGAACGGCCCCACCGTCAAGACAACCCTGCCCCACAGTCGTGGACACGTCATTTGTGATGCGTGCTTCACGACGGTGGGGCAGGGTTTCATGTACCGGCGTGACACGTGGAAGGACGGCACCTACCACTGGTCCATCCGGTACTGCCCTGACTGCTGGCTCATCCTCGACCGCGTGACGGCACACCACCCATGCAGGTACGGCGGGCCGTGGGCTGAGGACTACGAAGCGTGGGTGGCAGACAACCTCGACACTGCGGCTGCGGAGTCTTGGCTCCTCCGTGCGTTCCCGCTATGATGTGAGCCGTGCTCCTCCTGTAGGAACGTGGGATCCGGAAGGCCCCCGACACTGCGTCACCGTAGTGTCGGGGGCCTTTCTTCGTTCTAGGCGCCCGGTGTCAGCGCCGTCTCCGACTGCCCATCCCAGAGGGAAGCGGCCGCTTCATCCCAGGTAGGCACCGCCTCGGGAACGACGTCCACCTGCACCCACACCTGCGGAGCAGCACCCGCCGACGTCTTAGGGTTGAGCGTTGAGAACCCGGCGCGGATCGCAGCCCACGGCGCATCCGCTGCGGTCGCCCGGTGCAGAACCACGTTCTCGGCCGGCCACCGGCGGGGGAACGCGTTCGCTGATGCCGCCAGCGTGACCGTGTTCCACGAGAAGGACAGGAGCAGCGGGATCGCTCCTGCCACAGACGGAGTGAGCGCCGACGCCGGCGCGGTCGTCTGGATAGCCCCAGCCGTCGCACTATCCGCGTGGCGAAGCACAAGAAGCGCGCCGTACTGTTTGCCTGCCCACTTCTTGTTCGGGTTCGACCACTGGACGTGCTGCGTCTGCGCGGGGTCGGTCACCTTCAACGTGGCGACCATGGCGCACCGGTTGTTTCCCGTGTTGGTGACGCACGAACCGGTCCAGCCTGCCGGCACCCACGACGGATCCGTGGTGACGCCAGACCCGCCCATGAAGAGAACAGCCACGTCGCCGACCTGAGACTCAGCCGACAGGTCATCGACGGACGTGAGGTACGCGTAGGCCGTAGCCTGAGAACGCACCGACATGTGCGAGTCGCCGATGCGCTTTCGGTGAGTTGAGTCCTGCCACTTCACGTTGACGAGCGCGCCACGATCTGCGACCGCACCAGACGAGAGGCCAGCCAGGACGGCAACGTCCTCGGGGAGAGCGACACCAGAGTTGGCGAGCGGACCTCCCGGATCGACGCGGTAGAGCTCGTCAAGTGGCCGACCGTCACCGTCGAGGACGAGCGCGGACGCCTCCCGGCCTGCCATGGTGGTACCAACGTGGCCGGCGGCGGCCCAGTCGCTGATCGTGGCGTAGAGGTCACCGGTCGGGTTGGCCGGGTCGTACGCCCACTGGATGACGTTCGTCTCAGAGGGCCGGGTGTCGAGGGAGCGGTGGTACACGTTGCCGTCCATGTGGGACATCATCGTGTCAGCCCAGGCGCGGTTGGTTCCGTCCTTGTCGGTGACCCCGGCGATCTTCACGAACATCGACCAGTTCGTCGAGGACGAGCTGATGCCGTCCGTGATCTTGTCCGCCATGACGTTGTTACAGAACTCGATGTTGGTCTGGTCCCACGTCTGGCCAGTGTCCACGGCGAACTGAACCGGGTTGTACCAGCCCTTGCCTGCCGACCAGTTGAGGTAGCCGCCATGCCGGGCGTCCTCACGGAGGTACGCCGGGAGGGAGCACTTCACGACGGTGTTGTTCCACACGCGGTCATTCGCGGAGCCGACAAGACGGATACCCTGGGCGCACTTCTCGATGATGTTGTGGCAGAAGAGGTTCGAGTCGCCCACCTCGTCGAAGTAGGCGATGGGGAACCCGTAGAAGTAGTTCCCGTACACCTTGCACTTGTACATGCCCTCGTCGAGCCAGAGGCCCTTCAACTCGTTGCCGGCCTGGAAGACGGTAGCGAGGGAGTAGTCCTGATCGGTAGGGCCGTAGAGCTCGTTGAAGCGGAACGTCACGTTCTGGGCGTGGGTGAACTTCATGTAGCCGACAGTGCTGTAGGAGCCGGTACCGGCCGTGGCGAAGCCGCCGACGTTGTTGTCCCAGAACTTGCACCGCTCGACCACAGAGTCGTGACCGTAGTTGATGCCGAACGCGTTCCCCTTGTTCGCCCAGAAGCGGCAGCCGGTGACCGTGAGGGCTTTCGGGTTGGTAGACGACCCGGAGACGCCGAGTCCGGGAGCGGCCTGGAACTCGGTGAACCCACAGTCGGTGACGGTGCCGTTCACCCCGAAGTAGACAGCGGACCCGCCAGTGAGTGAGCCGATCGCGTTTGGGTAGGTAAGCCCCCACTGCTGGTAGGTGGCGGCACGCTTGAACTCGACACCCGTGATGGTGGTGCCGTCCGGAGTGGTGGCACCGTCCGCGTCCTTCCCGGCGATGGTGAGGAGGCGGACGTGTTGGATCGCCTCGACCGTGTGTCCGGTCGGATCGATGGGCAGCACGTAGGATGCGCCGTACGGCTCGAAAGAGTTGTAGCCCTTCGAGTTGTCGGTGGCGTTCACCAGGGAGATTGGCGACGGGTCGTCCACGTAGAAGGTCTTGCCGGTCAGGTCCGACTTGGCCCACACCTGCCGCCACTCCTCGCCGTCCACCCAGAGGGCTTCCAGGTAGCGGGCTTCGTTCGTCTCGTCGGCCGGGTTCGGCTGGACGGTGGTGACGGACGACAGGCGCAGCTTGTTGAAGCCGGTGTGCCAGAAGCCGTCTGCGCCCTTCGACCAGTCAGTGAATAGATCCGCGCCGGACCACTCAACACCGGGGCCGCCGACGATGTGAACCGGCCGCTTGAACCACAGGTCACCCTCGCGGTAGACGCCCTTCGCCAGGTGGATCGTGTCTCCAGCCGAGGAGGCGTTGTAGGCGTCCACGATCTTCGTGTAGGTCGCCCCGCCCGCCGGATCGACGTACAGGTCAGCCATGTCAGACCGCCTTCCGCAGGACGATCGTCCCGGCCGGGGTGCCGGCCGGGACGCCCTCGGTCGCGCCAAGCACCAGGACGTTCGCGCCTCCGTCTGAGGTCTTACCCTCTAGAGCAGTAACGCGGGAGTCGAGGCCGTTGACTGTGGCCTTAGTGGCGAGGCCGCTGGTGGCGGAGGCGATGCTCGACGTGACGTCAGCCTTCTTCGCGTACGGCGTGAGGTCGGGTGCGGCGGGAATGTCGGACTTCAGGGCGTAGTCGCCCTTCGCCTGGAACCCCGACAGTGCCGTCGCGTCAGCCTTCGTGGCGAGACCCGACGCGACCTCCGCCTTGGTGGCGAGTCCTGACACGTCCGGGATGGCGGAGACGTCAGCCTTGACGGCGAGGTCGTCCTTCGTGGCGTACGGGGACAGGTCCACGCCCGAACCCGCAAGCTGGGCAGCAGCGACCTTCGCGTCAACGGCGGCCGTGGTGGCGTAGTCGCCCTTCGGCTGGTAGGTGGACGCCGCGTGGGAGGCCGTCTCGTACTCCGACATGTCGGGGATCGCGGACGCCAGCGCGTACGCCGACAGGGACGACTTCTCAGCGAAACCGGAGACGTCCGGAATGTCCGTCTTCTTCGCGTAGCCGTCGAGCTCGCCCTTCTTCGCGTACCCGGACAGGTCCACCTGCCCGTCCGCCTTCGCCTCGGCAACCTTAGCCACCACATCAGCGTTGGTCGCATAGTCGCCCCTAGGCTGATAGGCGCCCTCAGCGTGCTCCCGGGTCTCGTAACCCGTCAGGTCCGGTTCCGGGGGAAGGGCGGCGATAGCCGCACTGATAGCGTGGTCAACACCGGCCTTCGTGTAGGCGGTGATGAAACGCTGCTCGTCTGCCATGTCAGACTCCGATCTCGTAGGTGTCCCCGTCGCCGGTTGCGACGCCGGGCGTCTGGTAGGTGTAGCCGTCAGGCGACAGGATGACGCCATCAGCGCCGATAGTGACTACGCCGTCCTGCTCTCCGGTAACGCCCCCATCCTCGACGGGGGGAAGCGCGAACGGCTCCTCAGTAGCCAGGAGTGACGTCAGGCTGTACGTCTTCCCAGCCTCGATCTTGACGAGCCGCGTGGCGATCACCCGCCCCGGGATGGAGAGAGTCATCCGGTAGCAGCCGTCAGCACCAGCCAGGATGCTCCCGGCGATGCGCCCGCCGTCGTCTGCGCGGATGACGGCGGTGGAGGCGACGACAGCGTTCGAGTCCTTGACCTCGCCGCCCTGTCGTGCCGGCGTGGCCGACAGCCTCGCCTTTAGTGGCCTGCCTGCAGGGTCCACAACGAACCCTGTGATGTGTGCGTATCCTGCTTCAACCATTGCCGTTTACCTTATCTCGTGTGTGGGTGCCGCCTGTGCGGGTCGTGCGTCCTGGCCTAGCGCACGACCCGCACAGTGGCGTTTCCGACTGCTGGCTCACTGTGGCGAGTCGCTGTCATTGTCGCTGAGCGCGTGCACCTCAGCCTCATCATCCAGGGCAGGCAGCTCAGACAGGGGCACACCGGCCTCGATGGCGAGATACCGTGTCCGCTGTAGGACGAGTTTGACCCGCTCGGTGCGGGCCTGCTCCCGCTGGACTGCCGTCTCCCGTCCCTTCGCCTCCGCCCTCATCCTCCCCCAGGTGCGGGCAAACGAGTTGCCGAGTTGCACCAGGATGCCGGAGGAGAGGACGGCTGGGATGATGACCGCCCAAACGCCGGCACCCCCACCACCACTCATTGATCGCCCCTCTCCTCGTTCTGTCTGCGCTCACGCTCAGCGTCGAGGACGAGCAGCGACTCGGCAGCGACCGCCCGCTGAGCGCGAGACAGTGGCGTGTCAGGCTCACGCCCAGCAGCCCACGTCATGTGCCGGATCTGCCACCACCGTTTGAGCGCCCACAGGGCAACACCCGCCGAGGAGAACAGCACGACACCGGGGGTGCGCATGATGTGGTCAGTCAGCAGCGAGTGTTGCAGGTCGTCTACCCCCATGAGCACCCACCCGAGGGTGAGGAACAGCAGCGCGTACCGCTCCGTCCCCCGCCAGCCCGCCCAGGCGGAAGGGACACCGATCAGCCCGGCGGCAGCCAGCGGAAAGGCGGCGACCGCCTGAAGCGGCGGGGTAGGACCCAGGGACGCCGGGATCCACACGGCGATGAGCAGCCCCGTCACGAGGTAGACAGCGACCATGATCGCCGTCACCACACGCGGCTCATGCATCGAACGCACCACCCGCATGACCAGGGACCCGTCAGGCTCCACCTGGAACTCGCTCACGGATTCACTTCCCATCGTCTTCACCAACGCCCGTGGCGACCGCCGTGTCCGCCCGCTCCGGGTCAGCGAGCGACGTCAGCACCGACAGGAGAGCAGCCAGCGCGGCCGCCCCGAGCGCCTGCTCCCAATCCACCCCGGCGAGCGTCGCCGACGCCGGGATGAATGCCAGGAGAGCCTGCGCGAACGTCTTGATGGCGCGCTCGCCGACGCCTGACCAGAACGTGCCTCGCGCGTAGATCGAGCCACTGCGGGCGGCCGCGTGACGGGCCGTCACAGCGCACCCCGGGAGAGCTTCGCCTGCAGCGCCTTCACGGTCTGCGCCCCCGCGTAGCCATCGACGGGCACCCCGAGGTGGCCCTGCAGCCGCTTGATCGTGCCGGGGCCGATGATGCCGTCAGCGTCGATGCCGAGCTTCTGCTGGTACACCTTGATCGCCAGCGAGCCCTGCGGGTTTGCCACCCACTCCCAGCCGGCACCGGCCGCAGGAACGTTGACCCTGCGGCCCTGATCCTGCGAGGAGATCACTCCGTCCTGCGGGGTGCCGAGGATCTTCTGCAGCGCCTTCGTGGTGGCAGGCCCCCACACGCCGTCAGAGAGCGCGTCAGCCGCAGGCTTCGCGGCCGACCGCACCGTCGTGGCGGTGGCCGTGCCGGAGATGTAACGTGCGAGGGTCGCACGGTCACAGAAAGCGACGTTGCCGTCGAGGCCGCCGTTCCAGCCAGGGATACGAAGGTTGTCCGTGTACTGGCGGATCAGGCACGAGCCCGTCCACGACTTCGAGTGCCACGGCGACGTCTGGAAGCCGGTGGCCCTCGTGTTCGCGTACTCGGCAACCCACGTACCGCAGTCGTTCGCCTTGGCGATCGCCCACGGGAAGACGGAGGCCGACGCGTACAGGAGGGGAGCCTTGCCTGTCGATGCCTTGACGCGCTTGATAACGGCGTCGAGGTAGCCGGTGTTGCCCCATGCCTTGTTGCCGCCCGACTCCCAGTCGATCGCGAAGATGACCTTCCCGATCCAGCCCTTGCAGGAGGACACGAAGTGGTCGGCCTCGGCGGTGGAGCCGGCACCGTTGACGTAGTGGTAGACGCCGACGATCTTCCCGGCCGCGAGCGCCTGCTCGACCGCTCGGGCACAGTCGGGGTTGACGTAGCCGGTTCCCTCGGTGGCCTTGACGATGACGAAATCGACGGGGAGCTTGGCGAGGTCGATGCCGCGCTGATAGGAGCTGACGTCGACGCCGTTGAGCGTTGCCATGGGTTGGTTCCTTCCGGGTATGACGGGGTGTGGCTCACCCCCACCACGACGCACGTGGCGGGGGAGTTTCTGTTGTGGCGGGTCAGTCGGCTGCGCCCCGCAGGCGTGCGACCTCAGCGAAGGCTGCGTCGCGCGCCGTCTCAGCCATGACCGCACGCTGAGTGAGGGTGGCGACCTCGCGCGCGTAGGCGGCGAGGACCGACTCGACACTCACCTGAACGTCTCCACGGTCCTCTCCCGTGGGAGCCTGAGTTGAGTTGGGCTGGGTGTTCATGCGTTCTCCTCAGAGGTTAGTGCTGATGCCATCATGGATGGGTAGGCGTCCTGCATGGCAGGCCCGTAGGCGTCGTCGGCCAGCGGCGGGTTCTCCTCCGCCTCAGCCATGCTCATCGGAGGCAGCATCCACAGGGACTCACCCGACCGGTCGTACCAGGTGCCATCACTCGGATCGTCAAGGATGCGCCCGGCCTTGACCAGGAGGTTGACCGTAGCGCCAGGCTCGCCGGAGACGGTGACCGTCCACTCGTCCTCCCCACGAGTAAGCGTCGCCGCAGCGGTACCCGACGACGCCGAGCACAGGACGACGGCTGGCGCCACCGGCGAAGCGATGAGAGGCACGTAGTCGGGTAGGGTCCATGTTCCGGCTCCGTCTGCGTCGAGGACGACCTGTTGCCAGTATTCTATCCCGTCCCACGGCGACTCCGTTGAGGCGTGACGCAGCATCATCCCGCCGCGCTCCTCAGACAGACGCGGGACGCTCATGACGAAGTTCTTGCCACCGACCGTTGACATACCGTTCGGCCCCCACGATGAGTAATGGCCAGCGTCATAACGTACGACGATCTGAGAGTCCGTTCCCCAGACGGAGACTTGCTTACCATTCCATTTTTGAATGACGAAATTGTCGTTACCCGAGTGCAACATTGGGTGTGACAGGTCACCGTTTCCGTAGACCCTGAAACCTGTCGGCGAGATCTCCTGCAGGAACTTTTTCGTGTTCCCCATAGCGGCGTACCCACTGTTGAGCACCATCGCCGCGTCCCTAGGAGACACCGCGAACTGTTCGAGGCTGAGGATAAGGTGGGGCTGTACGCCCTTCGCCACAGTCGGGGCGGCGAGCGACAAGTACGGGAGGCCAGCCGGCGTCTCCGCAAGCGCGACCGTCCCAGGCCATCCGTACGTCCGCTCCTTGGACGTGAAGCCAAGGCCGACACCGGTCCGGTCCGGATTCCCCGCATCACTCTCTACGTTGATGAAGTACGCCCGCGACCAATTGTCCGAGAGACCAATATGTCCGTCGATCGTGACGTCACCAGTGTTGGAGTCGATGAACACCGACTGTGACCCGTTAGCCCGGTACGCGCTCAGGCCAGCCGAGTTGATAACCACGCGCGCCCCCGTGCGGGAAGTCTGGATGACGGCGCCCGTGATTACCATGCCGTCGATCGCGCCCGCCCTGATCGCGTCAGAGGTGACCGCGTTCGTGGCGATCTTGTCCGCCGTCACGGCGTTCGCCGCGAGTTGGTTCGCGGTGACCGCACCAGCCACGATCTTCCTGGCATCGATCGAGTTCGCGGCGATCATGTCGCCCGTGATCTGGTCGGCCTGAACCGCCTTCGCAGCAACGACGCTCGACCAGATGCGCTGGGACGTGAGGTCGTCGATCTTCGAGGTGCCGGTGGCGGTGAGGTTACCGACGTCAAGTTCGACGAACTTACCGGAGGCGGCAGCGATACGCCGGGCAACCAGATCGTTGATGTCGCCACGGCCGGCGGTGAGCTTGCCGACGTCGAGGTTAGCGATCATCTCCGAGTCAACCCGCACAGCGTGCCAGGCGGACCCGTCCCACCTGTACTGGTGGTAGACGATGCCGGTGTCGTGGTCCTTGCCGAAGGCGACGTCGCCGACGTGCTCACCCTGCATGGGTGGCAGGGCCGTGTCGGCGACGGTGGAGTCGTAGAAGAAGTTGACGCCACCCATGGCGTTCTGCATCCGCACGACCGCCGACTCGGTTGTCGCCTGAGCGAGTCGGGCGACCGCCATTTCAAGCGGGTTGTTGGACTCGGACCACTCGGCAAGGTTGTGGGCGTGGACGGTTGTGGATCCGTCAGCGCGGTCGTCCCAGCCCGGGAAGGTGTGGGCACCCGGGAAGGTGGCGGACCCGGGCCACTCGATGTACTCGGGTTGCTGGATCATGCTGGCACACCGATGAGGAGGAGCGAGGGCACCGCCCAACCGGGCAGCGATCCGTAGTTGTCGACGCGGACGGTGACCTGAGTCGCAGACGCGGCCCAGTAGCACCCGGCCGCCTTCATCTCCTGACCAGCCTGGACCGTCATGGAGATGAACGGGGTGGACTTGAACGCGGCCGGGAAGGTGATCGTCTGTGTGTAGTAGGACCCGCCTGCGATGTTCGTCGATGCGCCGTTGACGCAGTAGATGCGGCACCCGGTTGTCTCTGTGGTGCCAGCTGACCCACCCCATGTCGACACTGCCGACGCCCCAGCCGCCGTAGCCGTCTTCGGGAGGGCTGCGTCCGCCGTGGCCTTCACCGCCGCCAGGGCGGCCTGGGTGGCGTAGGTGGAGGCGGCATCCGCCTTCGTGAGTGACGCGTCCGACAACGACCTGAGGTCCGCTCTGGTGGCGTAGGTGGCGGAGGCGAGGGACTTCGGAAGGGCCGCGTTAGCCGTGGACCTCACCGCAGCGACGGCAGCGTCGTTCTCGGACTTGTAGGCGGCGAGGTAGACCGTCGCCGCTTCGCCGGCGGAGGTTGCCTTGCTGATCCCCTCCTCGATGTGGTCGAGACGCTCAGCGTCGATCGGGGTCTTCCCATCCGGGCCATCCACCCACGTCTGCTTGGCGTATGCCATGTCACTGTCCTGTCTTCGTCATCTTGAACGTGCGGGCGTCCGGTGAGATCCATACGGTCTTGCCGACCTCGCCAGTGTCGGGCGGGTACGGGCCGCCCACGACGAGCGCCTCTGCGATTGTAGCGATCGACTCCGAGAGCGACGTCATCTGGTCCCGAATGTCCTGCCGAGCATCCGCGATGTCCTTGTCCACCGTCGAGAGCCTCTGGTCGAGGAGCTGCTCCGCCCGGTCGGCGGCGAGCTGAGCGATCGCGTTCGTGTCGAGCCCCGCCTTCACCTCAGCGGTGATGGCGTCAACATCGACACTGGAGGTCACGGTGATGTTGGACGCAGCGGACCATGCGGAAGCGTTGCCCTCAATGTCGAGGGCTCGGAGGCGCATGTACCAGGTCCCCTTGGGGAGCCCGGCGACGATGAAGCGGTACCTGTCCTCCGTCATGGCCGCCCAGTACACGTCAGCCACGGTCGGGTCGTTGCCGACAGCGAGCTCGATCCGGTTGAAGTCGGGAGGCATGGCGCGACCATCGGCGGACAGCCCGTTCCAGGTCGCCTCGACAACTCCGAGCGCCTGGGTGAGCGTAGGGGCGGGCGGAACCGGCGGCGGCTCCGTGTCGGCGACGGCTACGAAGTCAACAGGGTCCGACCATGCTCCGGTGGAGACGTTCTCCTTGATGGCGCGGACGCGAACCTGATAGGTCTCCCCCTTGATGAGGTTCTCTATCCGGGCGTCGGTGTTGGAGCCGTCCGTGGAGGTTCCCTGCACCCACGGCTTGTTGTCCCGCTTCAGCCTGTACCACACGTCGTAGCGGTCCGGCGTCATTTCGGAGCCGTCCGTGGCCTTCTCGACGGCGGCCCACGCTACATCGACGACCGAGTGCCACGCGTGGTCAAAGTAGGTGGTGCCCGGGTCGGCGACCACGCCAGTGACCTTCGCGATCGTGCGGCGGTCAACTCCGTCATTCTCCCGGACGGTGTTGCCGGCCACGGCCGCTGCACCGACGATGCCCTTCGTCTTCTTGGCGAGCCTGGCGAGCACGTCGTCGAGAGGAGTACCGAACGTGGTGTGCCCAGTGATGCCGTCCTGATTGAGGGTGAGGGACACCTGGGCGACACGCATCCGCTCCATGCCGGAACGGCGCTCCACCATCATCCACTGCCCGACCTGATAGTCGAGGAAGGGGAGGAGGATCGCGTCGTCTGCTGACCACTCACGCTTGACGTCCTCAGCCGGGACAGCGCCGGAGGCGAGGGTAGCGGCAGCAATCATCCGGGCTGTCGTCTCCAGGGTGACCCCGCCAGCCTCGACGATCTTCTCTCGGCGGCGTGTGCCTGGGGCGATCTCCTTGTTCTCGATGTACCAGGCGTTATCGCCGTCCCCCTTGACGAGGACGTGCGTGCAAATGTCCGACCACTTCACGGACTCAGGAGCAGCGGACGTACCCTTCGCGAGAGGCCAGAAGGTGTTCGCCGGGACGTCGGTGGCGATCGTCGTGTCAGCGTTGTAGACGTGCATGGTGCGGCCCTCCCACACGACGTCGATCATCCCGAGGTTGGTGAGGGACTCGACGACGGAGGAGAGCTTCACCGACTTGTCGAACGCGAGAGTGACGACCTTCGCCCACGCGTTGCCTGACGAGTCCTTGGATGACGTGATGTCGAGGTTGAGGGATGGTGCCCACCCTCTAGCGGCGGCGGCATCCCACAGGGTGCGGAGGATGACGCCGGCCGTCACCGACTTGAAGTTCCACTTGCCGTCAGAGTCCTTCGCCTCATTCGGCACCTGCCACACGTAAGCCTCATCGAGGCGTGTCGATACGTGGGTGGCGGAGAGGCTCCGGGAGTCGGTGCCGTCACCGAGGAGGTCAGCGTCGGACTGCTGCGAGATGAAGCGCCCGCCGTTGATCTCCTTCCAGGTGCGGTCGTCGTAGGTGATCTCGATGCCGACCTCGATCTCACGGTCCAGGAGGGAGCCACGGATCCCGAGGTCGTTCGCCGGGTAGGACATGGAGATCGTCGGGACCTCCGTGTTCGGGACGGTCACCGTCATGTCGAGCGCATCCGGCATGACGCCGATCTTGTCGCCGTCAACCTCATAGGCGACCGCGCGTAGCCCGATCATCAGAACGCCCTCCCTGTCTTCACCTTAGCGGTGCCGCCGGTGACCGTGAGGCTGTAGTGCCCGGTGAGGCCAACGTCCATCGCCCATGCTGTCGAAGGCATGGAGAGGTACTGAGACACGTCGGTGCCGCCAGCCCAGGCGTTGTCGGTCCAGGTGGCCTTGTAGTCGGCCGGGGCGATGAGGAGGGTCTTCCCCTTCTGGAGGGCGCCCGCCCACGTGAACTGCCGGCCCGAGATGTTGTCCTTCACCACGACCGTCGCCGCAGTCGGGGTGATGAGGAACAGCGGGTCGAAGATCGGTGCTCCGCCGCCGTCGAGGCGTGACAGGTCCGTAGCGTCCATTTCGTAGACGGTGGACTCGTGCCACACACCCCCGGGCACCTCAAAGGTGACGGTGGCGAGGAGGATGTTCTCCCGGTAGTGGTCCTTCGGCTCGATGGACCCCGACAGGCGCGCGTTCGCCCACCGCTCCACCTTGCCGCCAGGAGTCCACGAGAGCTTCACCATCCCACGGAACCGGCGGATCCTGTCAACGAGCAGGTACCAGTTGGCGTACATGTCGTCCCGATCATTACCGACCACCATCATCTGAATGGCGACCGTGAACGGGTCGGCGGTAACCGGGGCGGTCTCTAGGACGCCCATCCTCCCGGGCACCTGGATTGACGTGTTCCTCGGAGCGCCGATCGTTGGGATGGTGGTCTCCGACATGACTCTCCACCGCCCGGCGGAGTCATCCAGGTCCACCCCGTTGATCTTGAACTCTGACGCCACGTGCTGCTCCTATCGCATAGCAGCA
>ERZ773021.186-NODE-186-length-42740-cov-18.3504_pt1 | contig 42740 bp, 42 predicted proteins | sample MGYA00511668_ERZ773021 | MGnify/ENA primary metagenome ERZ773021 (study PRJEB29015, sample SAMEA2737961) | human oral metagenome | biome: human oral; feature: human-associated habitat; material: dental | place: China | collected 2032 ... | reverse complement strand
CCCGCGTGATGCGTTTGAAAGAAGACGCGCATGACTACCGCTACTTCCCCGACCCAGATTTACTGCCCGTCATCATTTCAGACGGCCAAATGGACAAAGCCCGCGATGAAATGTCCGAGTTGCAGCACGAAATAATCAAACGTTTCATGGAAGATTGCAGATTGTCTGGCTATGATGCTTACCTAGTAACTGCTACTCCTGCGCATGCTGAACTCTTAGAAAATTCATTAAATTTCAATGTTCTCATGCAGGTAACTAATGGTAATCAACAGAGAGAACAAATTAAAGAAGGAAGTTGGTTGGCAGAAATACTTAAATGTATTCAGAAGTTAGGTACTAAAAAGTTTAATTTAAATCAAGTATATCAATATGAAAACGAACTAAGCAAAATTTTCCCAAATAATAAGCATATTAAAGCCAAAATTCGCCAACAGTTACAGATTCTTCGAAAAAAAGGGTTAATTGAATTTATCGATAACAATGGTAATTACATTAACAGAGACAATGGTAATTACATTAACAGAGCAAAAATAATAGCTAATATTATGAATGGAATGTTAGCTAGTAAGTTAAATAAAGAAGGTTTAGAGCTTGCCGACAGCCCGATTGCCGACAAACACCTCGACGCGCTGGTAGGCAAAATCTCCGACGGCACATTAAGCAGCAAACTGGCAAAAAAAGCCTTCGAAGCCATGTGGGCCGAACCCGAAGCTTCCATTACCGAAATCATTGAAAAACACGGCTTGCAGCAAATGACCGATACCGGCGCGATTGAAGCCATGGTGGACGAAGTGCTGGCAAACAACGCCAAAGCAGTGGAACAATTTAAATCCGGCAACGAAAAAGCCCTGAATGCGATTGTGGGACAAGTGATGAAAGCCAGCAAAGGCAAAGCGAATCCCGCACAGGTGCAGGAACTGATTAAAGCGAAGTTGGCTTAAGTAGTGTGCCGCCTGAAAACGGCAATAAAGCTGGTTCAGGCGGCTTGATAACCATGACGAGGAATCCCTATGACTATTCCGAAAAGCCTCAAACATCCCCGGTTTGGTATATTTAAATGGGAATCAGATTGGGAAGCCTATACGGGAAACATACCATGGGGCAGACGCAAAATCACAGCAATAATTTATCGTGATGCCTTTGACCATTCAGATGTAGAACATATATGGCAAATACTGGAAGATATTGTGTCCCATGTTGAAAGCTGGGATATTGCAATTCATAAAGCATTGAAAGAGCATTTTTATACGAAGACACAAAACTGGTTTGCACCACACGATGATTACGACGAAACTGATTTTGGCAGTCTGATTACTGACATGGCGGAGTACGTTGGCAAAGAAACTGCCGAGCGACTGGTTTTATCAGGAAAAATAGACGAAGACGGCTTTTACCGTCTGATGAAATTGGACAGTATTTCCTTGTCGGAGCAGGGTCTTTTAGATTTTCACTTTGATGATGATGGTTGGATTTTTGACGGGCACAGCATCACACTGACCGCTTCAATCGAACAGGATATTTTGGACGGCAGCCTTGCGGGATAGCCTTGTCCATTCTGAAAGCACAGCAATCTCCACCACGTTTCCCTTCAAACAAAAAGCCCATGTTTATTCTCCAAACCGTCTCTGTACAATGGACAAAACGCAGCCGCTCTGCGCCATTTGCCACCATACGCAACCGCCTGCCGCGTTTACTGCCCTTGCCTGATACTGTTTTAGAGTGTGAATATGGTTGCCACAGTCAACATTATCAGGAATCTCATTCCGACAATGGTTCGGTCACTTTTTTAGTCTATGAACCCAAGTTCAGCATAATGCAAACCCTACCCGCAGAGTTGGATAACGGTTTCGGATTGATTCAGCAGGACAACTGCCTTACTGTTTACTTCACCGATAAACGCGGTGGACGAAAATCTCGTAGGAGCCTGTTTGTTTTAGCCGACGGGCAAACCGCACAGCTTCGCACAAATGGGAGCGGCTGTGGATTTGATAATACCTATTACACTCAGCATACCTACAATCTTGCCTATGCCAAGCATATTCCACGCGAAATTTTTACCCAGCATCGATTCGATTACTCCATATCTCTGGAAAATCGACTATTCTAGTGCTTGCAACATCCTGTAATCACGTTGAATCTGCTTTCTAAGCTCCATTTTAATCTGAGTTACACAAGGATAAAACATGACAGAACAAGAATACCGCGAGACCTTCTCCGAAGACGAATCCGTCGGCTGGGACGCCATCGATACCGAACTTGAAAAACTCTACGGCGACACCGAGCCTCGTCACTACGGCAGCATCATCAAATACTGGATGGGCGGGGAAGATCCGCTGGACGGCACGAGCATCTACGATTGCGAAGAACAAACACCACACCGCCACATCATCTCCTACGGCATGAGCGAGCTTTACTTTTCTCCGGAAAGTGCTGATACCGAATTCAGCAAGTGGGGCTTCGAATTTACCTTCCGTATTACACCTTGCAAACTTGACCCCGATTCTGAATATGGCACGCCACACGAACCATTTTGGGCTATCAACCTGATGAATAACCTTGGCCGCTATGTTTTTGAAAGTAAAAAATGGTTCGAACCCTACCACTTTATCCCTGCCAACAGTCCCATTCGAAGCGATACTGAAACCGCTCTGGTCGGTATTGCTTTTGTCCCTGATCCCAAACTGCCTGCTATTGACACACCGAATGGCAAAGTTGATTTTCTGCAGATGGTTGGTCTGACCCAATCCGAGCTGGATTGGCTGTGGCAAGATCCTTCAACCGCCCGCTGCCAAGAGCTGATCGACAAAATGCGTGTTGACAATCCCCTTCTGATAACGGATTTGGCGCGTACACACAGTTATGTATAGTCACACGGTTTGATTAATCTAACGCTCAATACAATGAGCTCATCTTCGAAGAATTTTATAAAAACTGCCAAAATAATGACTTTGTGGGCGGCTTTGTTTGGAAGAGCATGGGCGACTGAATTGAACGAGGATGATGCGGGTGACTGTACTGCTGAACAACAAACAGCAACCGCTGAACCTGAAAATCATTTATCTGTTTTAAGCCAGTCTTGCCACACTGTCTGAAAGCAAGGTATAGGTTTTAATTCTATTAAAGCTTGGTTTTCAGACGACCTTCAAGCCATTACAAATTAAGGAGTAAGATGAAAATAATATTACCTTCGGTACTATTACTGGTAACAACTTCCTCATTTGCAAAAAATTACGCCGAACAGCCTCAGCCTTTTACTCCTCAAACAGTACAGGATGTATTGCGTTGCAAGGTGTCATCTTTGGATTTTTCGTTTTGGATTCCGGAAAATTTTACCGGTTACCCTGGTTCAGATGAGCGTGCGGAAGAAGAAAATGTGGGACGTTTTGTCAATAAGATCGACAACATTACTTACCGTTACCGCTTGCCATTTAAGGTGCATCTTGCCAATCCCTTAGATGGAAAAGAAGTAGAAGGTCAGTATGTCGCTATTCGCAACAATGCTGTCTATTTGGAAATTGATTGGGCACGATATCCCAAATTGCATTCACTATACCGTCAGAAATATCAGGAAGACCTTTATGAGCTGACGCAACAGCTAAAGGGACAAAATATCACATCCAAAACGACACCTAAAAAACTGGATACATTGGGCTATAGTGTGCCTGCTGTCGAAAAATCGATAACAGACCCCAATAAAAAATTGAAGATATGGAAATATTTTGGCTTTCCTGCTGTCTTTAAAGCTGATGTAATAAGGGGTGATTCAGATAAGGGCTATATCGGCTGCCGTTATCCGTTGTAGACTGTCTTCCAAAAACGGAGGTCGTCTGAAAGCTGATTTTTCAGACGACCTTTTAACTTAATCTATTCAAACCACACCAAACCATGACCCACACTATTACCCTACCCGACCAAACCACCTTTACCGCCAATGACGGCGAAACAGTTTTAGCCGCTGCCGCCCGTCAAAACCTCAATCTGCCCCATTCCTGCAAAAGCGGTGCCTGCGGTCAATGCAAAGCCGAACTGGTGAGCGGCGATATTCAAATGGGCGAACACTCTGAACAGGCTTTATCCGAAGCAGAAAAAGCCCAAGGCAAGATTTTGATGTGCTGCACCACCGCGCAAAGCGACATCAGCATCAACATCCCCGGCTACAACGCCAATGCGCTACCCGTCCGCACCCTGCCTGCCCGCATCGAAAGCATGGTTTTCAAACACGATGTCGCCCTCCTGAAACTTGCCCTGCCCAAAGCCCCGCCGTTTGCTTTCTACGCTGGGCAATACATTGATTTACTGCTGCCGGGCAACGTCAGCCGCAGCTACTCTATCGCCAATTCGCCCGACCAAGAAGGCATTCTGGAACTGCACATCCGCAGGCGCGAAAATGGCGTCTGCTCGGAAATGATTTTCGGCAGCGAACCCAAAGTCAAAGAAAAAGGCATCGTCCGCATCAAAGGTCCGCTCGGTTCGTTTACCTTGCAAGAAGACAGCGGCAAATCCATCATCCTTTTGGCAACCGGTACAGGCTATGCCCCCATCCGCAGCATCCTGTTCGACCTTATCCGCCAAGACAGCAGCCGCGCCGTCCATTTCTACTGGGGCGCGCGTCACCAAGATGATTTGTACGCACTCGAAGAAGCTCAAGAACTGACAGGTCGTCTGAAAAACGCCCGCTTCACCCCCGTCCTATCAAAAGCCGCTGAGGGTTGGCAAGGCGAAAAAGGATACGTCCAAACCGCCGCCGCAAAAGATTATCCCGACTTGAGCGGTTACGAAGTTTATGCCTGCGGTTCCGTCGCCATGACCGAAAGTGCGAAATCCGTGTTGACCGCGCAATGCAGCCTGCCTGAGACAACCTTCTATTCGGATGCGTTTTCGCCCGCGCAATAGATATACCCGCACAAATCTAATCCTGCCGCAACCGCAAAAGGCTTGGGAACTGAGTTGTCTTAAAAAATAATGTGCCGATATCGTCGAACAAGTTTTCAGACGACCTCGGCACATTATTTTGTCAAAAGGTCGTCTGAAAACGAATTTAGTGGGATTACTCAGGTTTTCAGACGACCTTCGGATTTGGGCGAACCTTATTCCGCTACCGTTTTGCGAATAAGCTTTTCAGCATTGGCGAGCGTGTTTTCGACTTCGGCAAACTCGATTTTGCTGCCTGACACCAGCGCGCGCGTGTCGTTGAATACGACTTGGACTGCGCCGTCGGTTTCGGTAACGAGGACGCGCAACGGCAGTTGCAGGGCGAAGGCAGGGTCTTTTTGCATCAGCGGCGTGCCGGCTTTGGGCGTGCCGAAGACGATGACTTTCGCGGGCTGCATGTCCAAACCGCTTTGACGCGCGGCGGCTTGGTGGTCGATGACGGCGAACACGGTCATGCCTTTTTCTTTGACGGCGGTTTCCAAACGGCGGACGGTATCGTCAAAACTGTATTTGCTAATGGCGGTATGGGTTTGATTCATGGCGGAACTTTGTCGGGAATCGGGTTGTCGGGCGGCATCGCCGCCGTGTGAGGCGCAAGCGGTCAGGACGGCGAGGATGGCGGCTGCGGCAAAGGTGCGTATCGGTTTCATGTTTTTCCTTGGATAAAAGGTCGTCTGAAACTTTTTCAGACGACCTTGTTTGTTGTTATTTCAAACCTTTTTTCAGCAAGTCTTCGTAACCGCCGTGGTTGGTTACGTTGGTGTAGCCTGCTTTTTTCAACTCGGCAAGCGCAACTTCGGCACGGCGGCCGCTGCGGCAGTAGAGGTTGACGGGCGCGTTTTTGTCGGAGCTGACGCTTTTGATGCGTTCGACGATTTGGTCGTGCGGAATGTTGACCGCGCCTTGCAGATGGCCGGATTTGAATTCTTCTTCGGAACGCACGTCAATCCATACGCCTTTTGCTTTGGCAGGTTGCGCGTTGGCGGCTTTGGCGGCGGGCGCGGCAAAGGATACGGCAGCAGGCAGGACAAGTGCGGCGGCAGTCAGAGCGGCAGTCAGCAATTTTTTCATGGTCGTTTCTCCAAACGGTTGAACAAAGATATCAATCTAAACGGTTCGGCGGCAAAAAGCAATGTTCCGTCAACAGAAGGGTCGTCTGAAACGGGAGTTTTTTCAGACGACCCTTTGAGACAAAATCAACGCTGCGCGTCAACCGCTTCCAAAGCACGCAGGGCATAAGTGTAGGCTGCGCCTGCGTTCAAGGAAATGGCGGTCGCCAGCGCGCCGGCGATTTCGCTTTCAGTCGCGCCCGCTTTGGCGGCTGCGGCGGCGTGTACGCTGATGCAGCTTTCGCAACGGGTAGTGATGGCGACGGCGAGGGCAATCAGTTCGCGGGTTTTCGCATCCAATGCTTCGGCTGCGGCGGCTTGTTCCAGTGCGCCGTAGGCTTGCAGCATTTTCGGGTGGTTTTTACCCAGCTCGCCGAATGATTTTTTAACGTGTGCGGTGTGTTCGGGCCAATTTTGAAACATTTTGATTTCCTTTCCAATGTGTTTGATATGAAGGATGCTGCTCTTTCATGGCGAATTTAAAATTTAATCCGCCATCTTTACATCCGATGAATGGCATTATTGCAATAATTTGACTATTATAATCGTCAAATCATCTCATTCACTTGCAAAAAACACTTATGGACACTTTGGACAAACTCATCGAACTGGCGCAAATCACCGGCAGCGTGGACATACAATGCCTGTTCCGCGACAAATGGTACGCTCCGCACGAACGCAGGCGCGCGCACGGCATCGCGCACCTTGTCGTCGCCGGAGAAAGCTACATCAAAATCGAAGGCGAACCCGAAGCACGTCTCTTACAAACCGGCGACCTTATCTTTTTCCCGCGCAGCGCCGAACACATTATCAGCAGTGAAGCAGACTGCAACAACTGCGGCGATACCATTCATATCGGCAACGACGGCGCGTTTACCATCGAATCTTCAGGTAGCGGCGGCGAAAAAAGCCTCGATTTGTTCTGCGCCCGCTTCGAATACGACGAACACGCCGACATCATGCACGACCTGCCCGAAACCGTCCTTATCAAGATGGACCATCCCTCGCTGCAATGCCTCATTTCCATGTTGCAATACGAAAGCGCACACACGCTTTCCGGCTCGCGCGCCATCGTCAATGCCCTCTCCTCCGTCCTCCTCGTCCTCATCGTCCGCGCCCATCTCGAACAAGGCGGAGAAGCGCCTTTGGGCGGCATACTCAACGGCCTGCGCGACAAACGCCTGCGCCAGCTCATCCAAACCGTCGTCAGCCGCCCCGAAGACGAATGGAACATCGAAAAAATGACCGCGCTTGCCAACCTCTCCCGCGCCCAACTGATGCGCCTGTTCAAACAGCAAACCGGCATCAGCCCCCACGCCTTCGTCAACCTCATACGCCTGCGCCAAGCCGCCGTACTGCTGCGGCAAACCGCCGATTCCGTCTTATCCGTCGCACTGAACGTCGGTTTCCAATCCGAAACCCACTTTGGCAAAGCGTTTAAAAAACAATACGGGATTTCGCCGGGGCAATATCGGAAAAACGAAACGGCAGATGATGATACCAGGGCATTTGAACCCGAAAGGTCGTCTGAAACAGCAAAAGCATCATAAACCTTTGATTTATCGTTCATCCATTGGGATACTGCGGAAAATCCTGTTTGGATACACCGTTTATTTGCCTATATAATCCATTTTTCCCTTTTCAGACGACCTCTTATGCTCAGCTACCGCCACGCCTTCCATGCCGGCAACCATGCCGATATGATCAAGCATTTCATCCTTTTCCTGACGCTTGATTACTTCAATCAAAAAGACAAGCCCTATTGGTATATCGATACCCACAGCGGCGCGGGTTTATATGACTTGAGCGGCAGCGAAGCGCAAAAAGTCGGCGAATACAGACAAGGCATCCGGTTGCTTCAAGAAGCGGAACATCTGCCGCCCGAGCTGTCCGCCTTCATCGCCCGTCTGAATGCCATACTCCCACAAGAGCAACGCTATTGCGGTTCGCCGTGGCTTGCCCAAGCCCTGACGCGCGACAGCGACAAACTGCGTTTGTTTGAGCTGCACCCTGCCGATTTCCAACATCTGAAAAACAATATGGAAGAGGCGCGCTTGGGCAGGCGCGGGCAAATAATGCAGGCAGACGGTTTTCGCGGTCTGATTTCACTGTTACCCCCGCCGCCGCGCCGTGCTGTTGTCCTGATAGACCCTCCGTATGAAGAAAAACAAGACTATCAGCGCGTTGTCCAAACTTTAAAAGACGCGCTCAAACGCTTTGAGCAGGGTTGTTATATGGTTTGGTATCCCTGCTTGAGCCGAGAAGAAAGCCGCAAGCTGCCCGAGCAGCTGCAAAAGCTGATGCCCGAGAGCTACCTGCACGCCGAGCTGCACGTCCACACCCCGCGTCCGGACGGATTCGGGATGCACGGCAGCGGCATGTTTATCATCAACCCGCCCTACCTGCTGCCGGAACTGCTGAAAAACAACCTTCCCGCGTTGACCGACATACTGGCACAAGACGACGGCGCGCGCTTCGTCTTAAACAGTTGCATAAAATAATCGATATTATCCCGTCGAACCAAGATACCGGCGGGAAATCCTGTGGCATGGGCTTCCGATTTAAACTACAATTCACTACATTGTTTTCACGCTTTCAAATCATGACGATCAGACATCCCGCTTCATTGCTTTTGGCTTCCCTTTGCACGCTTTTTCTATGCTCCTGCGAACGTTCGGTTCAAGATACGGTACAAGAAACCTTCGGCGAAGAATTGCGCGGCCATTTCATCAGCAGCGCGACAGCCATCTGCGTGGAAAAAGCGCCGAAAAGCAGCGCGATACCGTCTGATACCATACAGCAAATCTGTTCGTGCGCTTCGGAAAAAACCGCAGACCAGATATCCATCGACGATATGTCGAAACTGATCGGCGGCGAAGTCGGCGGCGAGTTGAAAACCAAAATCAAACAAAGCGCGGTCGAATGCGCCAAAGAAATGATAGGCGCCGCCTCCGCCCCTTCAAGCAAAAAATAAATACCGACCTCGTCTGAAAACCATTTTCAGACGACCTTTTCTTTTTTATAGCCAGAAACCGAGTCCGATATGAAAACATTAGCGCAATTCCTACCGCAGCATTTACAGCAAAACAGCATTCCTGCCGAATTGGGCAGCGTCCTCGAATCCATTGTCGCCGCCTGCTCCGATATCAGCGGCAAAGTCCGCTTGGGCGCACTCGCCGGCGTGTTGGGCATGGCGGGTACGGGCAATATTCAGGGTGAAGATCAGAAAAAGCTGGATGTGATTGCCAACGATATCCTGATTGACGTCTTGAAAAACAACGCCCATGTCGCCGGTTTGGCAAGCGAGGAAGAGGATACTTTTGTGGCAGCCAACGAAAACGGCGGCTATCTCGTCTTGTTCGACCCTCTGGACGGCTCGTCCAATATCGACGTCAATATTTCCGTCGGCACGATTTTTTCCGTACTCGCCAAGCCCGAAGGTCGTCTGAATACCGAATCCTTCCTGCAAAAAGGCCGTGACCAAGTGGCGGCGGGTTATGTTTTGTACGGCCCGCAAACCCAATTGGTGTTCACTTTGAAACACGGCGTTTTCGTGTTCACGCTCAACGAAAACAACGAATTCGTCCTAACCAAAGAAAACCCGCAAGTTCCGGCATCGACCAAAGAGTTTGCCATCAATATGTCCAACGCCCGCCACTGGCAAGCCCCTATGCAGCAATATATTAACGAGCTGCTGGCAGGCGATACGGGCGTTCGCGGTAAAAATTACAATATGCGCTGGGTGGCGAGCATGGTCGCAGAAATCCACCGCATCCTGATGCGCGGCGGCGTCTTCATGTATCCTCAAGACAAACGCGATCCGTCCAAACCCGGCAAGCTGCGCCTGATGTACGAAGCCAACCCGATGAGCCTGATTTTGGAACAGGCAGGCGCGGCTGCAAGCAATGCTTTGGAAAACATGCTCGACATTATTCCCACGGGTCTGCACCAACGCGTAGCCGTCGTCATGGGCAGCCGCGAGGAAGTCGAATATGTCGGCAAGCTGCATCAAAAATAAGATGTTGAGTTTGTAGGCTATCCTGCCATAAAAAGGTCGTCTGAAAATCCGTTTCAGCATTCTCTATGAACGTTGAAACAGGTTTTCAGACGACCTTTTGTGTATTTAGTATTCGGGCATTTATAGTGGATTAAATTTAAATCAGGACAAGGCGACGAAGCCGCAGACAGTACAGATAGTACGGAACCGATTCACTTGGTGCTTCAGCACCTTAGAGAATCGTTCTCTTTGAGCTAAGGCGAGGCAACACCGTACTGGTTTAAAGTTAATCCACTATACAAGGCCTGCTGTTCGGCAAGCCTTGACTCATCTGTGTGCCGTTATGACCTTTCGCCTAAAATCATCGAACCTATGCCCGCATCGGTGAAAATTTCCAGCAAAAGCGCGTTGGGCAGGCGGCCGTCGATGATGTGGGTCGCTTTGACGCCGTTGCTTGCCGCTTCGACGGCGGAGCTGATTTTGGGCAACATACCGCCGTAGAGCGTACCGTCCGCGATTAATTCACTGATACGGCTTGGCGTGAGGTTGGTCAGCAGGTTGCCTTCTTTGTCCATCACGCCGGCGATATTGGTCATCATCAGCAGCTTTTCCGCGTTCAACTCTTCCGCCAGTTTGCCTGCAACCAAATCCGCGTTGATGTTGAACGCTTCGCCTTTTGCGCCGACGCCGATGGGCGCAACGACGGGGATGCAGCCGCGTTCGATCAATCCTTCAATCAGGCGCACGTCTATGCTTTCGACCGTGCCGACTTGTCCAATGTCTACGCCTGCCCGTTCGGGCGTATCGACCAGCAGTTTTTTCGCTTTGATGAAGTGGTTGTCGCGTCCGGTCACGCCGACCGCGCGTCCGCCCTGCAAATTAATCAGTGAGACAATTTCTTTATTCACATGGCCGCCCAACACCATTTCGACGATGTCCATCGTTTCGCCGTCGGTCACGCGCATGCCTTGCACGAATTCGCCTTTTTTACCGATTTTTTCCAACATTTCATTAATTTGCGGGCCGCCGCCGTGGACGATGACGGGATGGATGCCCACTAGTTTGAGCAAAACGACATCGCGAGCAAAGCCTTCTTTCAAAGCAGGCTCGGTCATGGCGTTGCCGCCGTATTTGATGACGATGACGGAGCCGGAAAAACGGCGGATATACGGCAGGGCTTCGGCTAAAATGCGCGCTTTATCGGCTGCGGAAATGGGGTGGGATTCGCTCATAATCGTGTCTCATTATTAACAATTTAATCATTATAGCGGATTACCTTTGAATCAGTAAAAATCAGCTTCGCAACTGTTTGCAGCTTTGCCGTCTTGTCCTGATTTAAAGTGAATCTGCCCTATCTTAACGTCAAAGGTCGTCTGAAACAACATTCCCCGCCCCTTATCGGTTGAGGACGCGCCCGTCGGAATGGTAGAATCAACGGATTCGGGCATATCGGTTTGCCGTCGCCGACGGATGCGGTATTGCCCACACATTTTCTCAAACAACGGTTATCCGGTTCGCCCGATATACCGAGGACTTTCCCATGATTAAAATCAGCACTCAATTTGACGCCGGCTCCGTCGTCGTCAAAGACCTGACCGACCCTGCCAATATCCGCCTCGCCCTGCGTCTGGACAACGCTTCCGATTTCGCCCAATGGTTTTACTTCCGCCTGCAAGGTGCGGCCTACCAGAATTGCGTGATGCACTTTGAAAACGCGGCGGATTCGGCTTATCCGCAAGGCTGGGAAGATTATCAGGCGTGCGCCTCTTACGACCGTCAAAATTGGTTCCGCGTCCCGACCGAATACGAAAACGGCGTGCTGACCATCAACCATACGCCGCTCTCCAACAGCGTTTACTACGCCTATTTCGAGCCCTACTCCCACGAGCAGCATTTAAACCTCTTGGGCGACGCGCAAGGCAGCGGGCTTTGCCGCATCGACGACTTGGGCAGCACGGTGCAAGGCCGCGACATCAATCTGCTGACCATCGGCAACCAAGTCGAAAGCGACATGAAAATCTGGATTATCGCTCGCCAGCATCCGGGCGAAACGATGGCGGAATGGTTTATCGAAGGCCTACTCGGCCGTCTGCTCGATCCGCAAGACCCGACCGCGCGCACCCTGCTCGACCGCGCCACGTTCTACATCGTGCCGAACATGAATCCCGACGGCTCGGTATTGGGCAACCTTCGAACCAATGCCGCCGGCGCAAACCTCAACCGCGAATGGGAAAATCCGACTTTGGAAAAAAGCCCGGAAGTCTTCCTCGTGCGCGAAAAAATGCTGGAAACCGGCGTGGATTTGTTCCTAGACATTCACGGCGACGAAGCATTGCCGTTTGTCTTTGTCGCCGGTACGGAAGGCGTGCCGAACTACAATCCGCGCATTGCCGCGCTGGAAACGCAGTTCAAAACCGCCCTGCTCTCCGCCAGCCCCGACTTCCAAGACGAATACGGCTATGAAAAAGACGCGCCCGGTCAGGCAAACATGACGCTCGCGACCAACTGGGTGGGCAATCATTTCGACTGCCTCGCCTATACGCTCGAAATGCCGTTTAAAGACAACGCCAACCTGCCCGACGATGACTTCGGCTGGAACGGCCAACGCTCCCTGCGTTTGGGCGAAGCCATGTTGTCTGCCGTCTTGAACGTTGTCGATGATTTACGATAATTATTTTTCTCTATCACACAAAAGGTCGTCTGAAAATCCCAACCGGCATTTTCAGACGACCTTTGTCGGGCTAAAACACATAAACCGCCCTTCCCATAAGGAACACACATCATGATGATACATCCGAAGTTCAATCCTGTTGCAATCAGTATTGACCCTATCGCCATCCGCTGGTATGCCCTCAGCTATATCGTCGGCTTTATGCTCTTCCTATGGCTGGGCCGCCGCCGCATCAAACAAGGCAACACCGCCTTTACCCAAGAAATGCTCGACGACTTCCTGACTTGGGGCGTGTTGGGCGTCATCCTCGGCGGACGACTCGGCTATATCCTGTTTTACAAATTCTCATACTACCTCGACCATCCGCTCGAAATGCTCAAAGTTTGGGAAGGCGGCATGTCGTTTCACGGCGGCTTCTTGGGCGTCGTCATTGCCATGTGGCTGTTCAGCCGCAAACACAAAATCAGCACCTTGAAAACCATGGATTTCGTCGCACCGCTCGTTCCGCTGGGTTTGGCTTCCGGCCGGATCGGCAACTTCATCAACGGTGAACTCTGGGGCCGCATTACCGATATCAACGCCTTTTGGGCAATGGGCTTCCCGCAAGCGCGCGCAGAAGACCTCAACGCCGCCGTGCGCAACCCGCTTTGGGCGGAATGGATGCAGCAATACCACGTACTGCCGCGCCACCCTTCGCAACTCTACCAATTCGCCCTTGAAGGCATCTGCCTCTTCATCATCGTATGGATTTTCTCCAAAAAACCGCGCCCGACCGGACAAGTCGCCTCCCTCTTCCTTGGCGGCTACGGCTTCTTCCGCTTCATTGCCGAATACGCCCGCCAGCCCGACGACTATCTCGGCCTGCTCACCTTGGGCTTGTCGATGGGACAATGGTTGAGCGTGCCGATGATTGTTTTGGGCGCCATCGGCTTCGTTTGGTTCGGTAAGAAAAACCGCCTGAACTGATACCCAAAGGTCGTCTGAAAACCCAAGCGGGACGCGATAACCAGCGTCCCGTCATCATATAGTGGATTAACTTTAAACCAGTACGGCGTTGCCTCGCCTTGCCGTACTATCTGTACTGTCTGCGGCTTCGTCGCCTTGTCCTGATTTAAATTTAATCCACTATATCAACCGTGCATCAACCATCCCAACAGGCACAATTTGCGATTTATCAAACCGAATCGCAAAAAATCTTAAATCCGGCTTGGTTTATCCGCCGCCCGATGGTATCTTGGCACACCTTTCCACCTTTTTTAAAGAGAGCCTAACATGTCAGAAGAAAACAAAATCAAAGTCAACGACCTGCCCGAAGACAAAAAAGAGCAGTCTGAAGAAGTCGAGCTGCCCGTAGTCAACAACGAAGAAAAACGTGGCGGACACAGCGAAGGCGGTTGCTGCGGCGCATGCGGCGGTTGATTCCGTTTTGAAAAACAAAGGTCGTCTGAAAACTGAAACATGGTTTTCAGACGACCTTTTTATCATGGAAGGATATGGCGGATTTTGTCAAAACGGACGCTATAGTGGATTAACTTTAAATCAGTACGGCGTTGCCTCGCCTTAGCTCAAAGAGAACGATTCTCTAAGGTGCTGAAGCACCAAGTGAATCGGTTCCGTACTATCTGTACTGTCTGCGGCTTCGTCGCCTTGTCCTGATTTAAAGTTAATCCACTATATTCTCTTTGCCCTACCAAGTTGCCCAAACGCAACACGAAGTCTGTTCACGACAACTACCTTGTCACAAAATAACCATTACAAAACAAAACGTCGTCTGAAAACAAGCATTGCCCGTTTTCAGACGACGTTTCCGCATTTTCAAACCGTCTTAAGCCCGACTAATCAAATGCTCGACCAATGCCGGCACGCCTTCCGCCGCGCGTTTCGGAATCACTTCGACATCCGCGCCCACGCCTTGCGGGTTCGGATCGACCAGATAGCGTTCCGCAGCGGGCGGCGCGTAATGAATCAGCGAAGCCGCCGGATAAACCTGCATCGACGTGCCGACAATCATGACCACATCGGCATCGCGCATTTCTTCGACTGCCGCGTCAAACATCGGTACTTGTTCGCCGAAAAAAACGATATGCGGGCGCATCGGATTGCCTTGGCTGTCGCGTATATCGTCGGTCTGCTCGCCGGTAAATTCGATGATTTCGTCTTCATCGACAGTGCTGCGCAGTTTGTTCAGCTCGCCGTGCAGGTGCAATACTTGGCTGCTGCCTGCCTTTTCGTGCAGCGCGTCCACATTCTGCGTGATGATGTGCACATCGTAATATTGCGCCAGCTTGACCAACGCCAAATGTGCGGCGTTCGGCTCGGCGGCGTTTGCCTGAAGCCTGCGCTGGTTATAAAAATCAATCACAAGCTTAGGATTGCGCGCCAAGGCTTCGGGCGTGCAGACATCCGTCACCTTATGCCCTTCCCACAAACCGCCTGCATCACGGAAAGTCAGCAACCCGCTGTCGGCGCTGATTCCCGCGCCGGTCAGAACAACGCATTTTTTCATACCGTTGCCCTGCCTTATTGCCGGTAAGTCTGCAAGAAGCGCTCGAGTTTGCCCATGGCTTCTTCGATTTGGTGGGTGTACGGCAGGGTAACGATGCGGAAATGATCGGGGCGTATCCAGTTGAACCCCGTTCCTTGGACAAACAAGACTTTTTCGCGCACGAGCAGGTCGTAGATGAATTTCATGTCGTCATGGATGCCGTACATTTCTGTGTCAATTTTGGGGAACATATAAAGCGCCCCCATCGGCTTGACGCAGGATAGGCCGGGAATTTGGTTGACAAGTTCCCATGCTTTATTGCGCTGCTCCAGCAGGCGGCCGCCGGGCAGGATGAATTCGTTGATGCTTTGATAGCCGCCCAAAGCGGTTTGGATGGCGTGTTGCATGGGCGTGTTGGCGCATAGGCGCATGGACGAGAGCATATCGAGGCCTTCGATATAGCCTTTGGCATGTTCTTTCGGGCCGTTGAGCACCATCCAGCCTTGGCGGAATCCGGCAACGCGGTAGGCCTTGGAGAGTCCGTTGAAGGTAATGGTCAGCAAGTCGGGCGCGAGCGCGGCGATGTGATGGTGGATCGCACCGTCGTAGAGGATTTTGTCGTAGATTTCGTCGGCGAAGATAATCAGGCCGTGTTTACGCGCCAACTCAGCGATTTCGAGCAGAATTTCTTTGCTGTATACCGCGCCGGTCGGGTTGTTGGGGTTGATGACGACGATGGCTTTGGTTTTGGGCGTGATTTTGGCTTCCATATCGGCAAGGTTGGGAAACCAGTCGTTTTCTTCGTCACACAGATAATGGCGCACCGTACCGCCCGCCAAAGTGGCGGCTGCCGTCCACAACGGATAATCGGGCGCGGGAATCAGGATTTCGTCGCCGTCGTTCAAAAGCGCCTGCATGGACATGGTAATCAGCTCGGACACGCCGTTGCCGATGTAAACGTCGTTGACCGAAATGTCGCGCAGACCTTTGGTTTGATAGTAATGAACGATGGCCTTACGGGCAGAATACAGCCCTTTGGAATCGCAATAGCCCTGCGCGGTCGGCAGATTGCGGATCACGTCCACCAAAATTTCATCGGGCGCTTCAAAGCCGAACGGCGCAGGGTTGCCGATATTGAGCTTGAGGATTTTATGGCCTTCTTCTTCGAGTTGCAGGGCTTTTTTGTGTACCGGGCCGCGGATGTCGTAGCAAACATGATCCAGCTTGGACGACTTGGGAAATTTCTCCATGATGTGTGTTCCGTAAAATTGTTAACAATGGGGGTAAATGTACTCCGTTTGCAGGCGGAAAGAAAGGGGCAAATGCGGGATTTTTGCCCGCCGCTTCAAGAATCAAGTGTCAAAAACAAATAAGGTCGTCTGAAAACCCTTTTTCAAGATTTTCAGACGACCTTTCCGTGTTACAAAATGCTTAAACGGGCAAGCCGGTTACGCGCCGTAAACGGGGTATTTGTCGCAAAGCGCGGTGATTTGTTTGCGGACGTTTGCCAGATTCGCTTCGTCTTCAGGATTTGCCAAAACATCGGCAACGAGGTTGGCGAGGACTCGGGCGTCGGCTTCGTTAAAGCCGCGTGTGGTCATGGCGGCGGAGCCGATGCGGATGCCGGAGGTAACGAACGGTTTTTCCGGGTCATTCGGAATGGCGTTTTTGTTGACGGTGATGTTTGCTTTGCCCAATGCGGCTTCGGCGGCTTTGCCGGTGATTTTCATCGGTTGCAGGTCAACGAGGAAAACGTGGCTTTCGGTGCGGCCAGAAACGATGCGCAAACCGCGTTTGACCAATTCTTCCGCCATCGCTGCGGCGTTGATTTTCACCTGTTTCGCGTATTGTTTGAACTCAGGTTGCAGGGCTTCTTTGAACGCAACGGCTTTGGCGGCGATGACGTGCATCAGCGGGCCGCCTTGCAGGCTTGGGAAGATGGAAGAGTTCAACGCTTTTTCATGCGTGTTGTCTCGGCACAAAATCACGCCGCCGCGCGGGCCACGCAGGGTTTTGTGGGTGGTGGTAGTCACGAAGTCGCAGAATGGGACGGGGTTGGGATATTCGCCGCCGGCAATCAGGCCTGCGTAGTGCGCCATATCGACAAAGAGGTAGGCACCGACTTTGTCGGCGATTTCACGGAATTTCGCCCAGTCGATTTGCAGGGCGTAGGCAGATGCGCCGGCAACGATCATTTTGGGTTTGTGTTCGAGCGCGAGGCGTTCGACTTCGGCGTAATCGAGGACTTCGTTTTCATCCAAGCCGTAGGTAATGGCGTTGTAGAGTTTGCCGGAAATGTTGACGCTGGCGCCGTGGGTCAGGTGGCCGCCGTGGGCGAGGCTCATGCCGAGGATGGTGTCGCCGGGTTTGAGGACGGAGGCGTACACGGCTTGGTTGGCTTGGGAGCCGGAATGGGGTTGGACGTTGGCGTATTCCGCACCGAAGAGTTCTTTGACGCGGTCGATTGCCAGCTGTTCGACGATATCGACGTATTCGCAGCCGCCGTAGTAGCGTTTGCCGGGGTAGCCTTCGGCGTATTTGTTGGTCAATTGCGAACCTTGTGCCTCCATCACGGCGCAACTGACGTAGTTTTCGGAAGCAATCAGTTCGACGTGGTCTTGCTGGCGTTGGTCTTCTTGGGCGATGGCGGCTGCCAGATCCGGATCATATTGGGCTAGGTTGACGCTTTTTGAAAACATCTTCTCGACTCCTTTGTCGGTTGGGAAACGGGGATTGATAAGTGTTGAACAATGTACCAAATCGGTTTGGATTGTCAACGATTTTATCTTTCAGACGACCCCTTTGCTGCTTGGAGGGTCGTCTGAAAAGTTTTATTTGAACAGATTGTCTTGTTTCAAATGAAAGTCGATTTTTTCGAGCAGGGCTTCGAGGTCGCTCTCGGCTTGGGCTGCGGCGAGGTTTTTGCCCAACTCTTCCAAAGCCAGCGCATCGAGCCTGCGGCGTTCGAGTTTGCGTGCTTCTTCGTTGAAGATTTTGATGTTGTCGGGCAGGACAAGCGGCGGCACGCTGCCGTCGGTCGTATAGAACGCTTCATCCGCAAACACGAACCCCTCCGGCAATGCGGGCGCATTGTCGTAGTCGGCATCGTTGACCGGCATCCACTCGGAATGCTGTTCCAACAGGACGAATTGCCCGTTCATACCGTAAATATGGGCAAAACGGGAGATCTTGGGGCGTTTGGTGTTCATGCAAAGATTGTATGCCGATGATGCGGGAGCGTCTAGGGTGGAAATTTGTGTCGTCGCAGTAGGAAGGTCGTCTGAAAGTAGTATAATTACAAAATCGATAAATTTTTGAAGACAAATATAAAAAGGGAAACCCCAATGTCAGCAAACACAAACAAACAATGGCTAAGCGTCATCGCCCTGGCGGTCGGCGCATTCATTTTCAACACCACCGAATATATCCCGATTGCCCTATTGAGCGACATCGGCGCGACCTTCAATATGCCGCCGACCGAAGTCGGCATCATGATTACCGTGTATGCCTGGATTGTCGCGCTGCTGTCACTGCCGCTGATGCTGGTAACGAAAAACGTCGAACGCCGAAAGCTGCTGCTCATCCTCTTTGCGTTCTTTACCATCAGCCACATCATTTCCTATTTCGCCCGAAGTTTCGAAATCCTGCTCGTCAGCCGCATCGGTATCGCCCTGACGCACGCCGTGTTTTGGTCGATTACCGCCTCGCTGGCAGTGCGTGTTGCGCCGCAAGGCAAAGGCAATCAGGCTTTGGGGCTGCTCAGTACGGGGACGGTCATGGCAATGGTGGCGGGCATTCCGCTCGGGCGCGTTATCGGGCAACATTCAAGCTGGCAGTTCAGCTTTTTGCTTATCGGACTTTGCGCGGCGGCGGTCATGGGCATATTGGCGAAAAACCTGCCGCTGCTGCCCAGCGTGAACACAGGTTCGCTCAAAAGCCTGCCCGGATTGCTCAAGCGCAAAAACCTCATGCTGCTCTACGCGCTGACCGTCCTCCTGATTACCGCCCACTTTACGGCATACAGCTATATCGAACCCTTCGTCCTGCAAGCCGGCGGCTTCGCGCCCGAACAAGTGACCATCGTCTTGAGCCTGTACGGATTGGCGGGGTTTGCCGCGTCGTATCTGTTCGGCAAATGGTTTGCCAAACACCAGCGCACATTCCTGCTGACCTCGGTATCCGTCATCATGGCTTCAACGCTCTGCCTGCTGCCCCTTGCCACTTACCCGATAGCCGTTTACGCGCTGGTGTTTGTCTGGGGTATCGCCATCGTCGTCTTAAGCCTCGGCATGGTCTCCAAAGTATTGGACTTTGCCTCGGATGCGACCGATGTAGCCAACTCGATTTACTCAGGCCTCTACAACGTCGGCATTGGAGGCGGCGCGCTTTTGGGACATTACGTTACCGTGTGGGCAGGTATTTCCAACATCGGTTTTGTCGCCGCAATCTTGGCAGCGGCAGGATTGGGCGTGTGCCGGATGTTGGTTGAGATGCGGAAATAAGGGGATTGTATAAAAAAGAGGTCGTCTGAAAACGTTTCTTTTTTATTTAAATACATCGCCCCGCAGTCGGGACGCTCCGTCTGTCTAGGCGTGAGAATGAATTTCTAAGTTTGGAATAAAACAAACCGGATTCCTTTGATGGGAATCCGGTTTTTCTTTTCGATGATTGGATTTTCAGACAACGTTTTGGGTCGTCTGAAACCTTATCCATGCTCTTTACCTTCGTTTATTCAAAACATTATAGTGGATTAACTTTAAACCAGTACGGCGTTGCCTCGCCTTAGCTCAAAGAGAACGATTCTCTAAGGTGCTGAAGCACCAAGTGAATCGGTTCCGTACTATCTGTACTGTCTGCGGCTTCGTCGCCTTGTCCTGATTTAAAGTTAATCCACTATATAAAATAAGGTCGTCTGAAAACGTTGTTTTGTTTCAGACGACTTTTGATTTTAATCCGATAAATTTTACTTCCTGCGGGCTCCCTTTCCCCGAAAATAAACCGCAACCGCGCACAAGGCTGCGCCTGCGCTCAGGCAGCCGAACCAGCTTGTGCTGGCGGCGGCGGGATGGGGCGAAGCGAGTGCGGCGGCAAGGGCGGCGGTGAGGAGGGTTGCGCCGGCGAGGCGCAGGCGGGCGGGGTGTTGGACGGATCGTCCGAGCACGGTTTTGGCGTGGGGCGTTTGCGAGAGCATGAGGCAGAAAAAGCCGCCGAAGCAGAGGGAAAACATCAGGAAATACAGCATGGTCATTGCGCCTTTTCGATGCGGCGGGCGATGAGGAAGAATATTGCCGCAAATGTCAGGAAACACAGTTCCACCGTCCAATAGAGCGTGTCCCCCGACCGAATCGACAGCCAGAGAGGCCGTCCGACATAAATATCCAAGAGCGGGATCAGGGTGCACAGTGCGGCGGCGGCGTAAAACAGGCCGCGCCATTTGATATGCGCGGGGCAGGGGAAGAAGGCGGCAACCGCAGCAGCGGCCCAGACGGTAAAGAGGCTTTGCGCTTCCCAAATTTCGCGCCCGTCCCAGTCTGCGGGCAGCAGGCGGTTGATGCAGAAAAAGGCGGCGCAGGCGAGCGGGAAGCCGGCGAACACGGCGATGTTGATGCGTTCCGCCCACACAATCCCGCGCAGGGGCGGCTGTTTGCGGTTGCGCCGTTTCATCGGCCACATTACCGCACCTGTCGCAATCATGCCGCAGCCCGCCATGCCGCTGAAGAAATAAAGCCAGAGCGTCGGATAGTCGGCAAAGCCCGCCGTATGCAGGCTGTAGAGCGAAGAGTAGACCTGTTCGAAGCCACCGTAGGCATCTTTGCGGTACACCTGCGCCCCGTCGCGCAAACGTACCGCCACCGACAAATCAGGGTTCGAGCCGATGCTTCTTTTGTCGAAATAATCCGCCGACAACACCGCTTCTTTGCGGTCAGGGTCAGTGATGGTCAAGTTGATTTCCTTGTCCGTCCCGTTCGGGCGCAGCCTCTGCACCGTCGGATACCAATCCGCCATCTTCCGCTGCTCTCCCGCGTTTTCAGACGACCTCGGCACATAGGCGGAGCGCGCCTCGAATTCTTCATCCGACAATTCCGCTGCCGTTTGGCTGTAGGTCATCACCGTATGCGAAGTCAGCAAGAGGCCGCTGTAAACAATCATCACATGAAACGGCAGCGGCAGCACGCCCAGCAGGTTGTGCGCGTCCAGCCAGCTTCTGAGTTTTTTGCCTGCGCGGAAAGTGAAAAACTCCGCCAAAATCTTTTTATGCACAATCACGCCGCTGATTACCGCCGCCAGCGCGACCACCGCGGCCGCAGCCGTCAGCCAGTAACCGCCGTATTCCGCCGCCGCGAGGTTGCTGTGGATGGAAACCAGATAACCCGCCCTCGCCGTTTCGCGCGGTTTGGACTGCGGCGCGTTAGGATAAGGGCTGATGGTGGTATAGGACGCCTCTTCGGTCCCACGCTCCGTCCAGCCCAAATCTAGGTACGGCGAACGTTCGGTCGGCAGAGAAACCGACCATTCTGACGCATTCGGCGCATGGCGGCGCAGATAGTCCAGAGCGGTCGCCAGCGAAACCCGTTCGTCCGGCAGGCCGTCTGAAAACGGCAGCTCCGGCTGCAACCATACATCCAGTTCGGCACGGAAAAACGCAATGCTTCCCGCAAGGAATATTACGAACAAAACCCACGAACAGATCAGCCCCGTCCATGTGTGGATTTCCGCCATTACCTTGCGCAGCCCCGCCTCCTTAGCCATGCGTCAGCCCCCTGCCGCCGAAAGCAGCAACACCGACAGCGACAGCGCGCAAAACACCGTCCGCAGCCGCCGCGCCGCCAACGCCCACAGAAATACCAGCGGCAGCAGCGTGATGCCTAGGAGGGTGCCGCCGTAAACGGCATTGTTTGACCCGCCCGCATAAAGCGGAACCGTACCCGCCGCCAGCGCGGATACCCAGTAGCTTCCGGCCGAAGCCAGCACAATCCGCGCCGCGATGTGCAGTGGGCGTGGCAGGATGGGACTCATATGGTTTTCCTTGGGATATTCGTTACTTTTATTCGATTGGGTGTTTTTCAGACGACCTTTAGAAATGACAGGTTTCAGACAGCCTTTGCAGAGTACGGCAACCTCACGACCGTTATTCCCGTGAAAACGGGAATCCAGACCTTTGGAGTTTCAGGAATCTCTAAAAATCGCCGAATCCCAAAGATTCCTAGATTTCCGCCTGCGCGGGAATGACGGATTATATAGTGGATTAACTTTAAACCAGTACGGCGTTGCCTCGCCTTAGCTCAAAGAGAACGATTCTCTAAGGTGCTGAAGCACCAAGTGAATCGGTTTCGTACTATCTGTACTGTCTGCGGCTTCGTCGCCTTGTCCTGATTTTTGTTAATCCACTATAGATTTCAGACGACCTTCAAGAATTACAGCAACCCCAAACCCCGTCAAAACTTATACCTAAGCGTCCCCGACAAACTCCTCGGCTGGCCGTAGTCGTGGTACATCGTGTCCATGCGGTAGCGTTTGTCGAAAACGTTGTCGAAGTTTAGTGTCAGATTGGCGTTTTTGGAAATGTCGTACTGCGCGGTCAGGTCGACCACGGCGAAGGATTTTTGGCTGGAGAGGACGCGGGCGCGTTCTTTGGCTTCATCGTCGTCAAACTCGATATTGCTTAGGTCGCCGTATTTGTCCACAAAGGTCTTGCTCTGCCAGCGCACGCCGCCGCCGAGGGTCCAGCGGGTTTTGGGCAGGCGGTAGGTGGTGAAGAGTTTGAAGCTGTGGCGCGGGTCGTATTGGCTGTTGGGCCGGTTGCCGTTTTCTTCGCGGGTCAGGTGCGACTGCACGCCCGCGCTGATGTCCCAGCCTTCGGCGGGCGAGCCGCTGATTTCGGCTTCCCAGCCGTGGGCTTTGGTATTCGCTGCGCGGTAGTAGGTGTCGTCGTTGTCAAATTTGCCCGCTTCGACGGGGACGTTGCGCCGTTTGGATTGGAACACCGACAACGAGGCGTTCAGACGGCCTTCGAGCCATTCGCCTTTCAGTCCAGCCTCGACGGTGCGGCCGGTAATTGGATCGATGGGGCGGCGGTTGATGTCTGTTTCGCCGTTTTCGTGCGGCTTAAACAGGCGGCTGTAGGAGGCGTAGGCGGAGAGGTTGCCGGTGAGGTCGTAGGTGATGCCGGCGTAGGGGGCGAAGCGGCCTTCTTTGGCTTCCGTATTCGGGCTGCCGCCAACCGGTATGGCTTGGTAATGGTAGCGGGCGTAGTTGGCGCCCAAAAGTAGCGAGAGTTTGTCGGTGGCGTGCAGGCGGGTGGCGGCATAGCCGCTGATTTGGCGATGCGCGATGGTGTATCCATCCCATTTCCAGTCGTTGACGGAAGCGATGGAGGGATAGTCGCGGCGGCGTATGAAATCGTAGATGTCGTCTATGGAATAGTTGCCCTCAGAGTTTGCCCAGACGCGTTTGTCCCGCGTGCGGTAGCCTCCGATGCCGAATACGGCTTCGTGTTTGCGCCCCCATAAATCGTATTGCCCGTTGAGCTTGAAGCTGAAGGCATGGCTGACGATATTGTCGCCCATTTTATAAAACTTGGCTCCGGCCGAGCTGTCGTCGTGCCTGAGATAGTTGTATGGGGCGTCACCCATACCGGGATTGAGGGCTTTCTCACGGTTGTAGCGGTATTCCAGCTTGGCTTTCCAGTTGTTTTCAAAGCGGTGTTCCAGTCCGGTAAAGAGTTCCGTCGCGCGTTCCCTATACCTGCTGCCTTTGATTTTGTTGTTGTCACGGATGCCGAGGCGGGTTGGGTAGCCTGCGCTATCGTAAACGGGCAGGTCCCCGCCGTAAAATTCTTTTTCTCGCGCGCGCTGGTGGTTGATGCCGGCGTAGGCGGTGGTTTGCGGCGAGAAATCGTATTCGGCAATGCCGTAAACCATGTCGGAGCGGTCGCGCGAACCCTCGGTCCAATGCCGCCCGCCCTCGGCGTTGATGACGGCGCGGCCGCGCAGGCTGCCGCTCGAGTTGAGCGGTCCGGACACGTCGGCCTCGGCATTCCAACGCCGCCATCTGCCGATGCCGACGGAAATTTCAGCCTGCCGCTCTTTGGTCGGACGCTTGCGTACCAGGTTCACCGTCGCGCTCGGGTCGCCCACGCCGCCCTGCAAGGCGGAAGTGCCGCGCACGACTTCCACCCGCTCGTACGCGCCCGAGTTCAGCAGTTGGTTGCCGTCGATTTCGGTGGTCATGCCGTCTATCTGGTAATCGTTGACCTTCTCGCCGCGCGCATACATGTTGGTTACCGCATAGCGCGAACTTGCCGGATTGCCGCTGATACCGTTGACCCATGAGAGCGCGTCGTAAACGCTGCGCTTGCCTTGGTCCTTCATCTGTTTGTCGGTTACCACGCTCACGCTCTGCGGCACCTCGCGCAGCGTCAGCGGCATCCCCGTCGCGGCGTAAGTGCCCGAAGCGGTATAGCCCTTGTTCAACGACTTCTGCCGCTTACCGCGCACGGTAACGGTGGAAAGGGTGACTGCTGCCGGTTCGGCATCAGCGGGAACGTATGCGTCCGCCGCCTGCGTGCAGACAGGCAGGATAAGTAACAGCGGCGCGCTCAAACGGTAAAACTTCATTGCTACAAATTCTCCTTTTCAAGTTCAAACAATAGATTGATAGGATTGATAATAATTTTTGTATAAAAACTGGTAATTTTGTTTCATTTTGTCCTTTGTAAAAGACAGAATGAAGAAATGCCGTTCGGGCAAAATGCCATGATACGGGGAGCGAAGGCGGAAGCGTGGAATGAAAAGGAGTTTGTAAAAGTTTGGAAAGGGGATATTGAATACCGTCATTCCCACCCCAGTCTACGCGAAGGCAGGCTGAGACGAGAATCCAACACTTTGGATTTCTGGAATCTCTGGAAAATTACTGCAGCCCGTCAGTTCGTTGTTTAATTGGGTTAAATTGGCAAACAAGCGTCGGAATTTTGTTACACTCTGGTTTCTTTACACTTCACACTCACACATCACACAAGGAGGCTTTATGGCATTAATGGACAGTTTGTTGAACGTGGCGGCGCAAGCCTTGGGCGGCAAAGACGAAAACGGACAAAACTCGCTGACCGAAATGGCGATGAATTTGGTACAACAACAAGGCGGCGTGGGCAATCTGATTAATCAGTTGCAACAAGGCGGGTTGGGCGATGTATTAAATAGCTGGGTTTCCAATCAACAAAGCAACCTGCCCGTATCCGGCAGCGATTTGCAAAACGCTTTGGGCAGCGATGCCATCAGCCAAGTGGCGCAAAAATTCGGTCTCGACAGCCAGCAAGCCGGCGATATGCTGGCTCAGATTCTGCCCAATCTGGTGGACAAAGCCACGCCGAACGGTTCGGCGCAAGATGCGGACGGATTCGGTTTGGACGATATTGCTTCGGCGATATTGAAAAACTTCACCAAATAAGCAGTAGGAAAAATACAAAAAGGTCGTCTGAAAAACGTTTTCAGACGACCTTTTTATATGGTTCAAATTATCTCTTACTTCTTCGCCGCCCTTCTCGCGCGGATGACTTCGACCACGCCTGGCAGGATGGAAATCACGATAATCGCGACCATCACTAAAGCCAGATTGTTTTTGACAACCGGAATATTGGCGAAGAAATAGCCGGCATAGGAAAACGACAAGACCCACAATACCGCGCCGATGATGTTGTAGCGGATGAAGGTGCCGTAGTGCATGCTGCCCATGCCCGCGACAAACGGGGCGAACGTCCGCACAATCGGGACAAAGCGGGCGATGATGATGGTTTTGCCGCCGTGTTTTTCGTAGAACGCGTGGGTTTTCTCCAAATACGACTGGCGGAAGATTTTGGAATCGGGGTTGGCAAAGAGTTTGCGCCCAAAAAACTTGCCGATCATGAAGTTGGCGGCATCGCCCAAAATCGCGGCAGCCAAAAGCAGCGCAATCATGACATGAATATTCATGCTGCCGACCGCGGCAATCCCGCCCGCGGCAAACAGCAGCGAATCGCCCGGCAGAAACGGCGTAACCACCAAACCGGTTTCGCAGAAAATAATCAAAAACAACACCGCGTAAATCCATACGCCGTATTGCGCGGAAATCTCGACCAAATGCTGGTCGATGTGGAGGATAAAATCAATAAGGGTCGAAATCACGAGATTTTCCTGAAATGAAAAAAGACAGGGGTCGTCTGAAAACAGACGCGTTGCCAAATGTCCGCCATTGTATATGAAACCCATGCCGCGCGCCCCTTTTTCAGACGACCCTGCGCCTTGATACGCGCTGACAAAACAACGTACAATAAACCCGATTCCAACCCATCCGGTATGCCTTTGTGAACCAGCTTATTTTCGACTTCGCCGAACGCGGCTATCCCGGTTTCGACAAATTCCTCGGAACGGAAAATGCCGAACTGGTCTATGTGTTACAGCATAAACACGACCCGTTTATCTACGTCTGGGGCGAAGAAGGCGCGGGCAAGAGCCACCTGCTGCGCGCGTGGGTCGCCCAAGCGCTCGACGCGGGGAAAAAAGCCGTCTATATCGACGCTGCCGCCACGCCCCTGACCGAAGCCGCCTTTGAAGCCGAATACCTCGCCATCGACCAAATCGAAAAACTGGGCAACGAAGAACAAGCCCTCCTGTTTGCCGTATTCAACCGTTTCCGCAACAGCGGCAAAGGCTTTCTGCTGTTAAGTTCCGAACACACCCCCCAACAGCTCGTCATCCGCGAAGACTTGCGCACCCGCATGGCGTACTGCCTCGTTTACGAAGTCAAACCCCTGACCGACCGAGAAAAAATCGACGCGCTCGTCAGCATGGCCGCAGCGCGCCAAGTAACCATAGACCCCGAAATCTTCGAATACCTGCTCAACCACTGGCGGCGCGACATGGACAGCCTGATACAGATGCTCGACACGCTGGACAACTACGCCGTTACCATGGGCAAACGCATCACCCTGCCGCTTCTTCGCCAGCTTCTGAAACAACAGGAAACCCAATGAAAAACCTCGCCATCTTCGACCTCGACAACACCCTCATCAACACCGATTCCGACCACTCTTGGCCGCAATACCTCATCAAAAAAGGGCTGGTTGACGCTGCCGAAACCGAAGCGCAAAACGAAAAATTCTACCGCGACTACCAAAACGGCTGCCTCGACATCGACGCCTTCCTCAAATTCCACCTCGCCCCGCTCGCCCGTTACAGCAAAGAAGAGCTGGCAGAATTTCACCGCGAATTTATGGCGGAGTTCATCACGCCCCACATCTCGCCCATGCAGCGTATGCTGGTGCAGAGCCACCAAATGGCCGGCGACGAAACCCTCGTGATTTCATCGACCAACGAGTTCATCATCACCCCCATCTGCCACCTTTTCGGCATCACCAACATCATCGGCACCCAACTCGAAACCGATGCCGACGGCCGCTACACCGGCAACTACATCGGCACGCCCAGCCTCAAAGAAGGCAAAATCACCCGCCTGAACCAATGGCTCGCTGAACGCAGCGAAACGCTCGAAAGCTATGGCAAAACCTATTTTTACAGCGATTCCAAAAACGACCTGCCGCTGCTGCGCCTCGTCAACGAACCCGTCGCCGTCAACCCCGATGCCGAACTGGAGCAAGAAGCCAAAGCAAAAGGTTGGCCGATATTGAACTTCAAATAATCAAACCGCGCACGTTGCCCAAATGGGCGCAATACCGTAATGTAGGCTTCACCCACGAAAACAAAGGTCGTCTGAAAATAGCACAACCCCGTAGCGTGGGCTTCGCCCGCGAAAAACAAAAGGTCGTCTGAAAACAAATCAAAAACAACCCCCTAAACCCGCTACAAATCTACAAATAAGGAAAACAATATGTCCATCCGCGCCGTCATCCCCGCCCTGCTGCTTGCCTTCGTCCTACCCGCAGCCGCGCAAACCGTCAATCCGGCAGAATACGCCCCCGCATCCCAAAATCCCGCACAACCCATCAAACCCGTCAAACTGTCCATCTTGGTTTCCCCTGAAGGCAAAGCCGTAGAAGTCCACATCCTCGAATCCAGCGGTTATGAAGGGCTCGACGAAACAGCCGTCGCAACCGCCAAAAAAGACAAATACAAAGCCGCCGGATACTGGGTGAAATATAAAGGAACCATCGAGTTTAAAAACCAATAGGTCGTCTGAAATGTCCGCGTTCAAACCCGTCATCGTTACCACCACCGCCCCGACCCGCGAAGAAGCCGAAAAAATCGGCGGCCTGTTGCTGGAAAAGCAACTTGCCGCCTGCGTGCAATACGAAGCCATCACCAGCCAATACCTTTGGAACGGCGAAATCTGCCGCGACGACGAAATCCGCATCACCATCAAAACCTCGCGCCACTGCTACCGCGAAATCCAAAAAACCATCATCGCCAACCACAGCTACGAATGCCCGCAAATCCTGATGCAAAACGTATCGCGCGGATACGCCCCCTATTTGCGCTGGCTGAAGCAGAGTTTAGGTTGATAAAACAGCCGCGCCGTCTGAAAAACGCTCAAGCATCATTATGAATTTACAGGGAAGTCCACTATAATGACGGCTTTTGATTTTCAGACGACCTTACGTCTGCATCCGCAATCCCAAACCAAAAGGAAACCCATGTTCCGCACCATGCTCGGCGGCAAGATACACCGCGCCACCGTTACCGAGGCCGACCTCAACTACGTCGGCAGCATCACCATAGACCAAGACCTGCTCGACGCCGCAGGCATCCTCGTTAACGAAAAAGTCGCCATCGTCAACAACAACAACGGCGAACGCTTCGAAACCTACACCATCCCCGGCGAACGCGGCAGCGGCGTCGTCTGCCTCAACGGTGCCGCCGCACGGCTCGTCCAAAAAGGCGACATCGTCATCATCATGTCCTACGTCATGCTGTCCGAACCCGAAATCGCCGCACACGAACCCAAAGTCGTCCTCGTGGACGAACACAACAAAATCCGCGACATCCTCTCCTACGAGCCGCCGCACACCGTCCTATAAAACACAAAGGTCGTCTGAAACCGCAAAATCCGCTTTCAGACGACCTTTCAGCCATTTTCAGACGACCTACGAGAAAGCCCCATCATCATGAACATCCGCATCAACAACCTCACCGTCGGCAACGACCTCCCCTTTACCCTGTTCGGCGGCATCAACGTCCTGGAAGACCTAGACTCCACCCTCAAAGCCTGCGAACAATACGTCAAAGTGACCGACAAACTCGGCATTCCCTATGTTTTTAAAGCCTCCTTCGACAAAGCCAACCGCTCCTCCATCCACTCCTTCCGCGGCGTCGGCTTGGACGAAGGCATGAAAATCTTTCAAGCCGTCAAACGCGAATTTGACGTCCCCGTCATCACCGACGTCCACGAACCCTACCAATGCGCCCCCGTCGCCGAAGTCTGCGACGTCATCCAACTGCCCGCCTTCCTCGCCCGCCAAACCGACCTCGTCGTCGCCATGGCAAAAACCGGCAACGTCATCAACATCAAAAAACCCCAGTTCCTCAGCCCCTCGCAGATGAAAAACATCGTTGAAAAATTCCAAGAAGCAGGCAACGGACAAATCATCCTGTGCGAACGCGGTGCCAACTTCGGCTACGACAACCTCGTCGTCGATATGCTCGGCTTCGGCGTCATGAAACAAACCTGCGGCGGCCTGCCCGTCATCTTCGACGTCACCCACTCCCTGCAAACCCGCGAATCCGGTGCCGCCGCATCCGGCGGACGGCGCGCGCAAGTGCTGGACTTGGCGCTCGCCGGCATGGCAACCCGCCTCGCAGGCCTCTTCCTCGAATCACACCCCAACCCCGACCAAGCCAAATGCGACGGCCCCAGCGCCCTGCCACTTGCCCAACTGGAAGACTTCCTGACCCGCGTCAAAGCCGTGGACGAAACCGTCAAATCCTTCGCGCCTATGGACATCCGTTAACGCGGCATGGCAAACGAAAGGTCGTCTGAAAATTGAATCGTCGGTTTACCTTGTGTAAACTGACGGTCAGGCAATTTGGTATTTCAATCGATTTTTCGATATAAAACAGTAAATACACAAACCATCAACATTGTGGGCAAACGCGAAAACCCCGAAACCGGATTCGCCGCCTGCGCCCGATTCTTCAACTGCTCATTACATATAAGGAAAACAATATGAAAACATGGAAAACCCTACTTGGCGCCGCCGCGTTCACCTTGACCCTGACTTCTGCCGCCGTGGCGGAGACGGCTTATGTACCGGGTCTGCACGTTACCGAACCCAACCAGCTCGTTACCGCCAAAAAAGTCAAACGCAAAGACTTATTCGGCATGTGGGGCAACACCAGCAAAAACGCTGACGGCTCCCTGCTCAACGCCAGTCTGATGCGCCCCGACGGTACCGGCCGCGACCTGATCCATTTCCAAGCAAATTCCGGCGATACGACCACCATTACCCAAGACTTCAAATGGAAATTCAGCCGCTGGAGACAAGAATTCCGTCAAACCATAACCAACTACACCGTCAGCCACAACGATGGCGCGCCCGAACAAAAACCTGACGAAATCGGCAAAACCGTCAAATTCAAGGTTCCGTTGCTGCTGAAGCTGGAAGGCAAACCCAACGTATTGGAAATGACCAATAAAGAAGGTACGGACAGCGTCCGCTATTACCGCTACAACGAAGAAGCCATGCCTGATCTGCTGAAAAAACTGGAAGCGCAATAATCCATCTTCCCAATACTGAAAGGTCGTCTGAAAACCTAATTTCAAGGTTTTCAGACGACCTTTCTGTTTTCTGTTACCCCTTAAAGATTTATAGTTCTTTGTAACTAAAAACAATCATCAATAATATTTACATTTCGAAATAAAAAGAGTAAGGTTGCCTTGCTTTTCGGGCTTTCCGTTGGCTTTTGAACCGTAAACAATCAAATTTGAGGAAGAAACATGAAAAAATTATGGATACTTGGCGCATTGGGCTTGAGTATGGCGGCGCAGGCGCATGATTTGTGGGTGTCGGCTCCGGTGCGTTTGGATTCGGGCAGTACGTTGAAAGCGGATTTGGGTTACAGCCATGATTTCCCGAATGTCGAAAAAATCGCCGACGACCGCGTGCACATTTTCAAACCGCTGCAATTGACGGACAAATCCGGAAAAACCGTTGATTTGACGAATAAAGGCGAAAATTACCAATATGTTTCCAAATCCCGCCTGAAAGACGGCTCTTATTGGGTTGGCGCGGTGTACAAACCGACGTTCTGGTCGCAAAACAGCGAAGGCTGGAAACAGAAAACCTTGAAAGACCTGCCCAGCGCAACTTATTGCGAACAGGCCCAGATGTTTGGCAAAGCGTTTTTGCAAGTGGGCAGCGCAAGCGTGGATGAAAGCGTGTTGACCCGTCCGGTCGGTCATGAGTTGGAACTGGTGCCGCTGAAAAATCCGAATGAAGTCAAGGCTGGCGGTCTGTTGCCGGTTAAAGTGCTTTATAAAGGCAAACCGTTGGCAAAAGCGACGGTAACGGCAAGCTCGGATACGCTGGCGGAAATGGATTTGGCGGCTACGCACGACCACCGCGAGCCGCAAGGTTTCTCAGGAAAAACGGATAAAGACGGCGTCGTCAATGTGATTCCTTTGATTGAAGGTTTGTGGAAAATCAAAGCCGCCCATCAGGCGGATTATGCCGATAAAAGTGTTTGCCAACAAGACAATGCCTATGCAACGCTGATTATGCCCGTCGGAACGAAACGCGCGGCTGAACGGCATGAACACCATCATCAACACTAATTGAGTGTGAAAGATCAAAAAGGTCGTCTGAAAAGGTTTTCAGACGACCTTTCTTTATATAGTGGATTAAATTTATAGTGGATTTACAAACCCAATGCCTCAGCATGAAACTCGATATGCGAGTCGATAAAGCTGGCGATGAAGAAATAATCGTGTCCGTAGCCGGGGCGGACTTTGTATTGCACGTTGAAGCCGTTGGCGCGGGCGGCATTGACGAAGGCTTCGGGTTGCAGTTCGTCGGGGAAAAGCGGATCGATGCCGCCTTGGTCGATGAGTATCGGCAGCTTGCGTGAGGTCGTCTGAACGAGCGATGTGCTGTCGTAAGCCTGCCAAGCCTCCGATTCCGCGCCCAGATAGGCGGCAAACGCCTGCTTTCCGCCCCGGCTGGCGGTCGGATGGCACAAGGGGGCGAACGCGGAAACGGCGGCATAGCGGCCCGGATTTTTCAGGGCGATGGAAAGCGCGCCGTGTCCGCCCATGCTGAAACCTGCGATGCTGCGTTCTTGAGTGGCGGGGAAATGCCGTTCCACCCACTCGGGCAGTTCGCGGCTGATATGGCTGTACATCTGATAATGCGCCGCCCACGGCTGTTCGGCCGCATCGACGTAAAATCCCGCGCCCTGTCCGATAAATTCGTTCGCGCTGTCACTGATATGGCTGCCGCGCGGCGAGGTGTCGGGGAAAACGACGATGATGTTCCATTGCGCGGCGAAACGCTGGATGCCGGTTTGGCGTATCAGTTCCGAGCCGTCGCCGTGCAACCCCGACAAGAAATACAAGACCGGCGCGGGATAGCCTTTCAATACCTGCGGCGGCAGGTAGATGCCGAAAGTCATATCGGTTTGACAGGTTTCGGAAAAGCAGCGGTATTGCTCTTGATGACCGTTGAACATTTTGGCGCGGGAAAGCAGGTGTAATTCGTGTGCGGACATAGATGGGATGACGTGAAAATAGTGAAGGCATCATCTTAACAGAAAGACCTCGTTACGGGCTTTTAAAAACCTATCGAACGGTATGGTTTCAGACGACACCAATCTATACACAAACTCTGTGGATAAGTTTGTTGATAAGCTTTGGGTAATCGGAATTTTTGCTTTTGGAACAACCCAAGCCTTTCGGTGCTTAAAAAATAGTCAAATAAAATACAATAAAATCAATTGGTTATAAAAATAAAAAATTTCAAAGCCTTTATGGGAAAAATTTATAAGCAAAACAAGCCAATGCGGGATTGTGTATAAAAAGTGATTGACACGCCCGATAAATGTCAAATGAGTTGACCGAACAAGCAAGGCATCGGCTGTCGCCCTATGGGGAAAAACTTCAATCCCCCTGCCTTTCGCGTTACAATACACGCTTACTTTTTTACACAGAAAAACACACCATGAAAGCCAGCCAATTTTTCATTTCCACCTTGAAAGAAGCCCCCGCCGAAGCCGCGCTTGCCAGCCACAAGCTGATGATTCGCGCCGGCCTGATTAAAGCCAACGCGTCCGGCCTTTATACTTGGATGCCGATGGGGCTGCGCGTGTTGCGCAAAGTCGAAAACGTCGTGCGCGAAGAAATGGCGCGCGCGGGCAGCGTGGAGTTGCTGATGCCGGTGGTGCAGCCTGCCGAGCTGTGGCAGGAGTCCGGCCGCTGGGAATTTTACGGTAAAGAACTGCTGCGCCTGAAAGACCGCCACGACCGCGATTTCTGCATGGGCCCGACCTGCGAGGAAGTCATCGCCGACATCGTGCGCAAAGAAATCAACAGCTACAAACAGCTGCCGAAAAACTTTTACCACATCCAAACCAAATTCCGCGACGAAGTGCGTCCGCGCTTCGGCGTGATGCGCGCGCGTGAGTTCGTCATGAAAGACGCTTATTCCTTCCATGCCGACTACGCCTCGCTTCAGACGACCTATGATGCCATGTACGACGCTTACTGCCGCATCTTCACCCGTCTGGGCTTGGAATTCCGTCCTGTTGCTGCAGATACCGGCAGCATCGGCGGTACCGGCTCTCACGAATTCCAAGTATTGGCTGAAAGCGGCGAAGATGTGATTGCGTACAGCGACACTTCCGATTACGCCGCCAATATTGAGTTGGCGCCTACCTTGCCGCTTAAAGGCGAACGCGCCGCTGCTCAGGCCGAGTTAACCAAAGTACATACGCCAAACGTTAAAACCATTGATTCATTGGTTGATTTCCTCAGTATTCCGATTGAAAAAACACTGAAATCCATCGTGGTCGAAGGTGAAAACGAAGGTGAAATCGTCTTATTGCTGTTGCGCGGCGACCATGAGTTCAACGACATCAAAGCCGAAAAACTCGCAGGCGTGAAATCGCCGCTGACCATGGCAGACCCTGCCGCCATCCGTGCGCAGTTCGGCGCAAACGGCGGCTCGCTCGGCCCTGTCGGCTTCACAGGCAAAGTCTATGCCGATTTCGCCACCGAGAAAGGCGCGGACTGGGTTATCGGCGCGAACGAAGACGACTACCACTATACCGGCTTCAACTTCGTCCGCGACGCCGCCGGGCCTGAGTTTGTCGATTTGCGCAACGTCGTCGAAGGCGACGAAAGCCCCGACGGACAAGGTCGTCTGAAACTGGCGCGCGGCATCGAAGTCGGACACGTCTTCCAATTGCGCGACAAATACACCCAAGCCATGAACGTAAGCTTCCTCGACAACAACGGCAAATCGCAAATCATGGAAATGGGCTGCTACGGCATCGGCATCACCCGCGTTGTTGCCGCCGCCATCGAGCAGAATAACGACGAAAAAGGCATCATCTGGACAAAAGCGATGGCACCGTTTGAAGTCGTTATCGTGCCGATGAACTACAAAAAATCAGACGCCGTGCGCGAAGCCGCCGACAAAATCTACGCCGAACTGCTGTCCGCAGGCGCGGACGTCCTTCTCGACGACCGCGACGAACGCGCAGGCGTATTGCTCAACGATTCCGAGCTTCTGGGCATCCCGCACCGCATCGTCATCGGCGACCGCGCCTTGAAAGAAGGCAATGTCGAATACGCCGAACGCCGCGACAATCAGGCGCAAACCGTAAGCCTGAATGAAATCGCCGGCAAAGTATTGGCTGCATTGAAAGACTAATGACGGATTAAAACGAATGCAGATAAAAGAAGGTCGTCTGAAACTGGAAACAGGTTTCAGACGACCTTCTTTATTTTGAAATCAAAATCAGCAGTAAAAATCAGGAAAACACATGATTATTTAGTCAAGTATGTTTTACCACCTCTGCTATTTTTATGAAAAAGATGGGCGGCGCTACTAATGAATCTGAAAATTCAAGCTGGGCGGCAACTTTGGCTTCGCGTATGTTCAAAGTGTATTTAGATGTATAGCTGCAATGATTCGAGATATTTTATTATCGTAACTTTCACGGATACCAACAACCATGCCTTCCAGCCCTTTTCCTCTTTCAGTTTGTCCGGAAAATGTGAATGACCTTATCCGCAGTCTGAACATGTTTGCACCTGTCTTGCAGGTATTGCCCAGTACGGTGTTTTTTGTAAAAAACATGCGGGCGGAGTATGTCTATGCCAACGATACGCTGTTGCACCGCTTACAATTGTCAGATATGGCGGCTTTGATTGGGAAAACATCGGAAGACCTGTTTCAGTCGGAATGGGGACAACGTTATACACAGCAGGACAGGGAAGTTTTGAACGACGGCAAAATCATCAACAATAAGCTGGAGCTGCATACTTATGCTTCGGGAGAACTGGGCTGGTGTATCACGCATAAAATGCCGGTGCGCAATCCTTTGGGTGAAATTATTGCCATGCTTGGTGTGTCTGTGGATGTGGAAACCAATGACAGCAACCGCCCTGAGCTGAATAAAAAAGTCGCTCTGATTGAAAAATACATTGCCGGCCACTTCGACCAAAACATAAAAATGAAAGACTTGGAAGCCGTTTCACGTCTTTCCACCGCCCAAATCGAGCGTTATTTCAAAAAGATTTTCCACATCACACCTTCGCAATATATTCAAAAAATACGCATCGAAGCAGCCATGGCGATGTTGGAAACAGGCTTGTCGGTAACGGAAATTTCTGCCCGCTGCGGCTATTCAGATCACAGTGCATTTACGCGTCAGTTTAAGGCATTGGTAGGATTGGTACCATCTGAATTTAAGAAATCAAGATAACAGTAACCGTACGGAAATGCCTGTCTGAAAATAGTTTTCAGACAGGCATTTTTTGTTTTAAGTGTGTCTGAGTGTGCACATTTCCGCATAAAAAACGGGAAATTCATCAAGACGGCAGCAGCAGCGATTTTGTAAGGTTAACGGAAGTTTTTTAGCGATAGGATTTTGCTATGCCGCATACCGAATATACTTTTTCCGTGATTGACTCCCATACCGGCGGTGAGCCGACCCGTGTAGTGTATGACGGATTTCCCGAGCTTTCCGGCAACAGCCCGCAAGAGCAGTGCGCAGATTTTGCCAAACGTTTCGACCATTTGCGTCGTGCGCTGATTTTGGAGCCGCGTGGTTCGGAGGTTTTGGTAGGGGCGTTGTTGTGCAAGCCGAAATCCCCCGCCTCTAGCGCCGGTGTAATTTTCTTTAACAACAGCGGTTATTTGGGTATGTGCGGCCACGGCACCATCGGTTTGATTAAAACGCTGCAACACCTCAAACGCATTGATATCGGCACGCATACCATCGAAACGCCGGTGGGCGATGTGCGCTGTACGTTGCATGAAGACGGCTCGGTCAGCGTGCGCAACGTGCCGTCTTACCGCTACCGTAAAGATGTGTCGCTTGACGTTGAGGGCATTGGCAGCATCACCGGCGATATTGCTTGGGGCGGTAACTGGTTTTTCTTGGTGAATGACCACGGCTGCACCATCGCGCCCGACAATCTGGAGCAATTGACTGATATTTCATGGCGCATCCGCACCGCGCTGAATGCGCAGGGCATTACCGGCAAAGATGGGCAGGAAATAGACCACATCGAGCTGTTCGGGAAAACCGATAATGCAGACAGCCGCAGCTTTGTGCTCTGTCCCGGCAAAGCTTACGACCGCTCGCCTTGTGGCACGGGCACCAGCGCGAAGATGGCCTGTTTGGCTGCAGACGGCGTGTGGCCATCTGAAAAAGAGTGGGTGCAGGAAAGCATAATTGGCAGCCGCTTTGCTGCTTCTTATGAAACACTTTCAGACGACCTTCATTCGGAAGGTCTGATAATCCCCACCATCAAGGGAGAGGCACATATTCATGCGGCATCGGAAATTTTTGTAAACGCGGATGATCCGTTCCGCTACGGAATTGAAACATCATGAGCAGCCAAATTTTTTCTGCAGCCGTGGTTGGCGGCGGCATCGTCGGATTGAGCATCGCGCTGGAATTGCAGCGTTGCGGCGAAAGCGTACTGTTGTTAGAGCGGGACACTGTATGCGGAGGCGCATCTTATGGCAATGCCGGACATATCGCCACCGAGCAGGTGTTTCCGATTGCATCGCCGGACGTGCTCAAGCAACTGCCGAAAATGCTGCTCGACCCGCTTGGACCGTTGCGGCTGGACTGGAAATACCTGCCTAAAATCACGCCGTGGCTGTTCAGCCTGCTGTACAACCTTACGCCCAAACGCTTCCAGCACAGCCACCGCGCCCTGATGGCACTAAACAGTCTTGCTTTGGCTGCATGGAGGAAGTTTGCACAAGAATGGAGAGTGGAACAACATATCCGTATCGACGGTTCGCTGTTGGTGTGCGAAACCGAAAACGGGCAATCAGCGTTACAGAAACACGGCAGGGTGTTGAATGAATTAGGTGTGGTCAACGAATGGCTTGACTATGCCGGTCTGCATGAACGCGAACCTGCGCTGGCCGATACGCAACGCGGTGCGCTGTTTTACCCTCATACCGGTCATGTGGTCGATTTGGCAGGTATGGCGGCTGATTTACAGCACGCTTTCATACAGGCGGGAGGTACGATCAGTGAACATACCGACGTTTCCGATATCCAATTATTTTCAGACGACCTGTTCCGCATCATAGGCGGTAGTAAGGCGTTTGAAGCCAAACATGTGGTGATTGCTGCCGGTGCGTTTTCCAAGCCGTGGCTGAAAAAGCTGTGCGGCAGCGACATTCCGCTTGATACGGAACGCGGTTACCACCTGATGCTGCCTCAGAGCCAAAATATTTTGAACGTGCCTGTGAGCAGCTTCGAGCGTAAATTCATCATGACTCCCATGAACGCAGGCTTGCGCCTGGCCGGTACAGTGGAGTTTGCCGGGCTGGATGCGCCGCCGAATATGGAACGGGCGGAGCAGCTCTTCCGCTTGGCAGAACCTATGTTCAAAGGTCGTCTGAACCGGCAAGACGCCGTGTCGTGGATGGGGTTCCGTCCTTCGGTTGCTGATTCTTTGCCTGTAATCGACCGCAAAGAAAACATTTTGCTGGCGTTCGGGCACCAGCATTTGGGACTGACTCAAGCGCCGTTGACCGCAAAACTGGTGAAAGCCCTGTATTTCGGCGAACAGCCTGCAATCGATTTAAGTCCTTACCGTTTTAACCGTTTCGCCAGCTAGGGCGTGTCATATTCGGATCAAGTCCGAATATTGACGGATGTAGTTTTTAAAAATGATTCACTATTCATCTCAAGAGGAGAAACATATGAATATCGAAGGTATTTTGGTTCCTATCGTTACCCCGTTTACCGCCGACAATCAAGCAGACACCGCATTGCTTGCCGAGTTGGTGGACGCGTTTATTGCCAAAGGCGTGCGCGGCATTGTAGCCTGCGGTACCACAGGCGAGTATTACGCTTTGTCGGAAGCCGAGCGCGAAACCGTATTGAACACCATCGTAAAGGCCGCTGCCGGCCGCTGTACGCTGATTGCCGGTGTCAGCGATATGTCGAGCGAAGTGGCTGCGCAACGCGCCATCCGCGCTAAAGAATTAGGCTACGACGGTCTGATGCTGTCGGCACCGCCATACAGCCTGCCATCGCAACAAGGCATCATCGAACATTTTGAATATGTGGCATCTAAAACCGACTTGCCGATTATTCTCTACAACTTTCCCGCGCGTATCGGCGTAGAACTCGAATTTGAAACTGTGGCGCATTTGTCGAAACATCCCAACATCGTCGGTATCAAAGAAAGCACCGGTAATTTCTCTAACGCGTTGCGTATGATCCAGGCGAAATTCGACAATTTCCAAGTCGTGTGCGGCTGCGACGACCAACCTTTGGATTTCTTCTTCTGGGGGGTGAAAAGCTGGATTGCCGGCGCGGCCAACGTTTTCCCCGGCGAGCAGGTTGCCCTGTTTAACGCAGCCCAAGCCCAAGATTGGGACAAAGCACGCCAGATTCTGACTGACCTCTATCCCGCCCTGCATTCGATGGAGTCGGGCGACTACAACCAAAAAGCCAAAATCGGTTGCTTAAACGGCACCAAGCCCGCCGGCAAAGTGCGCTTGCCGCTGCATAACCTGACCGCGCAGGAAGCCGCTGAATTTACGGCATTGTTGAAATAAAGGAGCCGCAGTATGAAAACCGTTGAACAAATCTTCGAGGCCGCCAAAGCAGGCAGCCTGTGGGCAAGACATTTAATTCCTAACCATGCCGATTCAGGAAAAAAGCTGGAAAACCGTACACCCATCGATAATTCCCTCATCGGCTACATCGCCGACGGGAGCGAACAGGATATAGATGCCGCCGTACGCGCCGCGCGTTCTGCGTTTTCAGACGACCTTTGGGCAGGCAAAAGCCCATCTGAAAAACGTGCCGTACTGCTGCGTTGGGCGCAGTTGATTGAAGAACACGCCGAAGAGCTGGCAGCGTTGGACTGTATCGACGCAGGCAAGCCCATCAGCGAGTGTATCAACACCGATATGCCCGCCACCATTGAGACCTTTTATTTCTACGCAGAATATGTAGATAAAGCCTTTGGCCGCGTCGCCCCCACCGGCAACGACGCGCTGGGTTTGATTATGCATGAGCCGGTCGGCGTGGTCGGCGTAGTGTTGCCGTGGAACTTCCCCGCGCAGATGTTTGCATGGAAAGTGGCACCTGCTTTGGCGGCGGGCAATTCGGTGATTGTGAAACCTGCCGAACTGACTTCGCTGAGCGCCTACCGCATGGTGCAGCTGGCACATGAAGCGGGCGTGCCCGAAGCAGCGCTGACACTGGTGTGCGGCTTGGGCGAAACGGTCGGCAAAGCTTTGGGCATGCATCAAGATGTGGACATGGTGGCCTTTACCGGCTCTACCGAAGTCGGCCGCTATTTCTTGGAATATTCGGCGCAAAGCAACCTGAAAGAAATCGTCTTGGAATGTGGTGGTAAAAGCCCGCAAATCGTGTTTGCAGATGCGGATATAGACAAAGCGGTACCGTCGATTTTAGCCGCCGCGTTTTGGAATATGGGCGAAAACTGCAGCTGCGGTTCGCGCCTGATTGTAGATGCAAGCATCAAAGATACCTTGTTGGCCAAACTTTCAGACGACCTCAAACAGGGCTGGAAAGTCGGCGATCCACGCCTGCCTGAAACCAACCTCGGTCCGATGGTGGAAGAAGCTCATTTTGATAAGGTGTGCCGTTATTTCGATACCGCGCTGAAAGAGGGCGGCAAACTGATCACCGGCGGTCAAACCGGCGAAGGCTGGTATTTCGATCCGGCGATTATCGACGGTGTAACTGCGGACATGACAGTGTTTAAGGAAGAAATATTCGGCCCGGTGCTGGCGGTAACCACATTCAGTAGCGAAGAAGAAGCAGTCCGTTTGGCAAACCAATCGGATTACGGACTGGCCGCTTCGTTCTACACATCCAATGTAAGCCGCGCCCACCGTGTTGCCCGCAAAATTCAGGCAGGTACGGTATCGGTAAACGGCTTTTCAGAAGGCAGCATCGCCACGCCGTTCGGCGGTTACAAACAATCCGGTTTCGGTGGACGCGACAAAGGTGTGGAAGCGTTTGAGCAATATACGCAAACAAAAACCATTTGGTTTCTGGAATAACACAAAATAAAGCTCAGGTCGTCTGAAACCGACAGGCTTGTAACAAACACAAACCTTTTTCCAGACGACTTCTAATAACTACACAAAAACGCAAAGGAGAAGAGATGGAAAAGATCGTCAGTACACTGGTGGACTATATCTGGGGAAACGGCCTGGTTTATCTGGCTTTGGCCGTCGGTTTATATTTCACTATTATTACTAGAGGAGTGCAGTTCCGCTATTTGCCTGAAATGATCCGCCTACTGAATGAAAAGCAGGAGTCCGGTGCGGGTATTTCTTCGTTTCAGGCATTCTGCATGTCGCTGTCGGGACGCATTGGTGTCGGCAACATCGCCGGCGTAGCGACCGCTATTGCCGCAGGCGGTCCGGGCTCTGTATTTTGGATGATTGTGATGGCTCTGTTGGGTGGTGCCAGCGCGTTTGTAGAATCCACTTTGGCGCAGATTTATAAAACCAAAGTCGGTACGGAATACCGCGGCGGCTCTCCTTATTACATCGAGCGCGGCTTAAAGATGAAAGCCTTTGCAGTGCTGGTAGCCGTAGTGATTTTCCTGAGCTACGGCGTGTTAGTGCCGGGCATTCAGGCCAATACCATTGCTACATCGTTTGAGAACGCCTTCGCACTGCCTGCATGGAGCACCGGTGCTGCAGTTTCCATGATATTGGCGTTTCTGATTTTCGGCGGCACCAAACGCATCGCCCGTGCTGCTGACCGCATTATCCCCCTAATGGCGTTAGGTTATGTAGGCTTGATGCTGATTGTGTTGATAAACCACGCATCTAAAATCCCCGAAACCTTAAGCCTGATCATCGGTAGCGCATTCGGTACGGACGCGGTATTCGGCGGAATTGTCGGTAGCGCGATTTCCTGGGGGGTGCGTCGCGCCGTGTTCTCAAACGTAGCCGGTGCAGGCGAAGCAACGTTCAGCTCGGCTGCCGCTGAAGTAAGCCATCCTGTGAAACAAGGTTTGGTGCAAGGCTTTTCGGTGTATATCGATACCGTGATTGTTTGTACCTCCACCGCTATCATGATTCTGATTACCGGTATGTATAACGTACATCCGGTCGGCATGAAAACGCCGCTTGTGGAAAATATTCCCGGCGTGGAAGCCGGCTCTGCTTACACGCAGGCTGCATTGGGTACTGTGTTCGGTAATTTCGGCGGCGCATTTGTGGCGGTAGGCATCTTCTTCTTTGCCTTTACCTGCCTGCTGGCTTATTACTACATCGCCGAAACTGCGCTGCTCTATCTCGACCAAAAGCTGAAATACCCGATACTCAGTATGATTCTGCGGTTGGTGTTTTTAGCGGTGGTGTTTACCGGCAGCGTACAGTCCGCCAGCCTGATGTGGGGCTTGGGTGATATAGGCTTCGGCAGCATGTGTTATCTCAACCTGATTGCTATCGTATTTCTCAGTAAACCCGCCTTACGTGCGCTGCATGATTACGACCGCCAGAAAAAAGCCGGCCTTGATCCGGCGTTCGACCCGCGTGTAGCCGGGATTGAGAATGCCGAATTCTGGATAGAACATATGCAACAACATGATAGGCGCTAAGTTTGCTCCGTTACGATAGATGAGCAAAGTAGTTGGAGGATCTAGGTTTTAAGTGCAACATCTGATTTAATTGAGCAAACCCGTTTAATAAGTACCTCATTTGGTGCCGAATAACACAACAGTTATGTAGCAACTGTATTTTTCACCCCGTCGGGCAAAAATACCAAAACTCAAATCAAGACGTTTGGATACCGTTTTCGGCAAAGTAATCACGCATCCGGGCATTCAATATCGTCAACAGTTTGCGCATACATGCCGTAA
>ERZ773021.185-NODE-185-length-42981-cov-384.98_pt1 | contig 42981 bp, 34 predicted proteins | sample MGYA00511668_ERZ773021 | MGnify/ENA primary metagenome ERZ773021 (study PRJEB29015, sample SAMEA2737961) | human oral metagenome | biome: human oral; feature: human-associated habitat; material: dental | place: China | collected 2032 ... | reverse complement strand
CTCATTCCACCTGGCCAGCACCGCCTGGACGGTGCTCGGCCCGCGGTTGTAGTCCTCCAGGGCCGCACCGGTCTTGTGGGCCAGCACCCCGCTCACGCCGACGACGAGCGCCCACTGGGTGGGGAAGGAGATGGTCTGTTCGATGCGCATCGGGTCGAATCCGGCCAGGAGCAGCCGGTCCTGGGCGCTGCACAGCATGCCGGTGTGGTCCTCGCTCCCGCCGCGGGTGCCCACCCCGCTGGTCCCCGGCAGGTCCCGCCACGCCCGTCCGCCCTCCACGGCGGCGAGGTATCCGGCCAGGGACAGCCGGTCGGGCATCGACTCGACCCACCGGGGATCCTCGTCCCAGCCGTTGAGGGAGGCCAGGGCCAGGGCCGTGGCGCACACCAGCGCGGAGGACGAGCTCATCCCGGAGGCCGGCGGCAGGTCCGAGGAGAGGGCCAGGTGGGCCGCGGCTCCCGCCCCGAAGTTGAGGGTGAGGCGGTCCAGCACGGTCTGAAGGTAGCGGCCCCAGTGGCCCGGCTCCAGGCCCGGGTCCACCCCGGCGCGCAGGGTGACCGGATCACCGCAGTCCGTGGTGGCGGTCAGGGACCCCGGCGGCCCCGCCACGCGGCGCGACCGTGCCGTGATCGCCCGGTCGACGGCACCGACCAGGACCGAGCCGCCGGCGTAGTCGGTGTGCTTGCCCAGCACCTCGACGCGCCCGGGCACCCGCCAGGCGGTCTCCTCGAACGCCTCACTCAACGCCTCCTGCGTCCCCCGGCTCACAGTGACACCTCCGTCCCGGACAGGCGGGCCTCGACCTCGGCGATGTCCTCGCGCCGCGACAGGTCCAGGACTCCGCCGGTCGCAGGGAGGACCGAGACCGGACCGGGCAGGGCGCGCACGGCGTCGACGATCTCCAGCTCGCCGCGCGGCGAGGGGGTGATGCGGCGGCAGGCGGTGAAGATCTCCGGGGTGAACCGGAAGGCGTTCATTGACACCGGGGCGTGGGGCCCGGCGGCCCGGACCACCTCCGCTGAGGGCTTCTCCACGATCTCCTCCAGCGCCCCGTCGCGGGCGCGCACGAGGGCGAAGGCGGCGATCCGCTCGGCGGGGATGTTGGACTCGGCCACCAGGGCGGCACGGTCGAAACCGGCCAGGGCGTTGCCCCGGTGGCGGGCCAGGTCGCGCAGCACCTGACGGGGGTAGTAGTTGTCCCCGTTGACCACGAGGAAGGGCTCCCCGTCCACGGCCGCCTCGGCGGACAGGACGGCGTCGGCCGTCCCCAGCGGGTTGACCTGGACGGCCAGGTCGATCGTGAGTCGGGTGAGCTCCAGGGAGTCGATGTGGCGGCGGAAGTCCTCGTGCTCGGGCCCGACGACCAGGACGGCCCGCTCGAGCCCGGCGTCGACCAGGGCCGAGAGGCTGTAGTCGATGAGCCGGTGCTCGCCGATGGGCATGAGGGCCTTGTAGCCGCTGGCCGCGGCTGTGGCCTGCCGGGAGGTCAGGCCGGAGCCGGCCGGGCTGCTCGCCCGCATGCGTGTGCCCAGGCCCCGGGCCAGGACGACGGCGACACGGGTGCGCTCCACCGCGCCGTCCACCGTCTCAGTGATCGCGTCTGTCATGAGTTCCTTCCTCCTGCCCGTCTCAGGCATCCAGGCCGTAGTGGCTCGCGACGGCGGCCGCGGTGGCCCGGGCCTCGTCACCGGTGGGCATCTCAGTGAAGACCCGCAGGAGCGGCTCGGTCCCCGAGAAGCGGATCGTCACCCAGCCGTCGCAGGTGAAGTAGACCTTGCAGCCGTCCTCCCAGGAGACGCGCTCGACGTCGGGGGTGAAGGCGGGCAGGTCGTGAGCGCCGAAGATGCGCTCCTCAAGCTCAGCACGTCGCTCGGCGGTGAAGCCGTAGGCGTTCTCCACCATGACGAGCTCACCGTACCGGGCCACGATGTCGGCGTAGAGCTCGGAGAGCCGCTTGCCCGAGGCCGCCACCGCCTCCACCAGCAGCGAGCCGGCGTAGACCCCGTCCTTGCCGGGGATGTGACCGCGCACGGTCAGGCCCCCGGAGGACTCGCCCCCGATGACGGCCCCCGTCTCGGCCATCTTGGCGCTGATCCACTTGAAGCCCACGGGCACCTCGTAGCAGACCTGCCCGTGGGCGGCCGCGACCCGGTCCAGCAGGTGGGTGGTGGACATGTTGCGCACGGCCGGCCCCGACCAGCCCTTGCGGGTCAGCAGGTAGTCGTAGAGCAGGACCAGGACCTGGTTGGGGGTGAGGTAGGCGCCGGTGTCGTCGACGATGCCCAGTCGGTCCGCGTCCCCGTCGGTGGCGATGCCCAGGTCCGCACCGGAATCGACGACGGCGTTGCGCAGGGTGGTGACGGTCCCCTCTGTGGGTGAGGGCATGCGGCCCCCGAACAGGGGGTCGTGGCGGTCGTGGATGACGTCCACCTGGCAGCGGGCGGTCAGCAGGATCGTCTGCAGGCTCGTCTCGGAGACCCCGAACATCGGGTCCAGCACGATGTGCATGTGGGCGTGGCGGATGGTCTCGGTGTCGAGCTTGTCGATGATGGCGTCCAGGTACCAGTTGATGGAGCGCTGGATGGTGACGAGCTCGCTGGAGCGGGCCTCATGTGGCTCGACGCTGCGCACGTCCGCATCCGTCAGGCCCTGCAGGGAGGCGGTGAGCTCGTTGGTGACCGCCTGGTCGGCGTCGCGGCCGCCGGGCAGGAAAATCTTGATGCCGTTGTACAGGGCCGGGTTGTGGGAGGCGGTCACGGCCATCCCGTAGGCGGCCCCCAGACGGCGCACCGTCCACATGGTGGTGGGGGTCGGGGAGGGGCGGTCGATGAGGGTGACTCGGATGCCGTTGCCGACGAGCACCTCGATGGCCCACCAGGCGGCGGTGTCGGACAGGAAGCGCCGGTCGTAGCCGATGACGACGCCCTGTTCGGCCGTGCCCTCCTGCAGGATGCGGTGGGCCAGCCCCTGGGTCAGGAGCCTGACATTGGCGCGGGTGAACTCATCGCCGATCACGGCTCTCCAGCCGCCGGTGCCGAAGTGGATCATGGGGGTTCCTCTGTGGAGGCGCCGTTGCCCGGGACGGGGCGGCGAGGTGGATAGGGGCGTGGTGAGGGAGGGCGCTGCTGGGGCTCAGCCCTTGACGGCGCCGGCCGCCAGGCCGGACTGCCAGAAGCGCTGCAGGCCCAGGAACAGCACGATCAGGGGGATGACGCCCAGGAGAGCGCCCTGGAGGAGCGCCCCGTACTGGGGGTTGAAGTAGGTCGACATGCCGTAGAGCCCCAGGGTGACGGGCTTGAGCTCGGCGGAGTTGATCGTCATCAGCGGTAGGAAGAAGTTGTTCCAGGTGGCCACGAAGATGAACAGGAAGATGGTCACCATCGCCGGTGCGAGCAGCCGCAGCACGATAGTGAAGAAGATGCGGACCTCGCTGGCCCCGTCGATGCGGGCGGAGTCGATGATCTCGTTGGGCACTGAGGAGTCGGCGTAGACGCGTCCCAGGAAGACCCCGAAGGGGCTGACCGAGCACGGCAGGATGATCGACCAGACGGTGTTGGTCAGGTGCACGGCGTCGAGGACCAGGTACAGCGGGATGGTCAGCAGCGCGATGGGCATGAGCAGCCCGGAGAGGATGACGACCTGGACGGCGCCCCGGCCCGCGAACTCGAACTTCGCCAGGCCGTAGCCGGCGGCCACCGACAGGAGCGTGCCCAGCACCCCGGCGACGCTCGAGTAGAGCAGGGAGTTGAGGATCCAGCGCCAGAAGAGCCCCTGGGTCCAGCTCATGAGCGCGCTGTAGTTGGTGGAGAAGCTGTTGCGTCCGGAGAACCACCACCCCGAGGTGGTCAGCAGGTCGGAGTTGGACTTGGTGGAGGAGATGATGAGCCAGTAGACCGGGCCGAGCATGTAGGCCAGGACGATGACCAGGACCGCGATGGTCACGGCCCGTGCGGGCACCGACGGGCGCAGCGAGCGAGGAGTGTCGGTGGGCTTCACTTGTCGATCCTGTTCTGCACGAGGGCGTAGAGGGCGGCCAGGACGCCGGCCACCAGGGCGATGAGGACGGAGATCGCCGAGGCCGGCCCCGAGCCGGACGGTGAGAGCGCACCGGTCATCGAGTTGTAGGCCATCATCATTGGCGTGTAGTCCAGCCCCATCCACTGGTTCTGGCTGTAGAGAACAGTGGGCTCGTTGAACAGCTGCACCGTCCCGATGATGGAGAGCAGGACCGCCAGCAGCGAGGCGGAACGAACCATGGGGATCTTGATGCGCCGGACGATCTGCCAGCCGGTGGCCCCGTCGATGCGGGCGGCCTCGTAGAGCTCGCGGGGCACGGACTGCAGCGCCGCCAGGAAGATGAGCATGTTGTACCCGGTGAAGGTCCACGTCGTGATGTTGGCCATCGACCACAGGATGATGCTGCGACCGAAGAAGTCCACCTTGAGACCCACCAGCCCCAGCAGCTCATTAATGGGGGAGAAGCTGGGGTTGTACATGTAGAGCCACATGATCGCGGCCACGATCCCGGGGATCGCGTAGGGCAGGAAGAAGCCCAGGCGGAAGACCGTCACCCGCTTCACCAGGAGGGAGTCGAGCACCAGCGCCAGGGCGAGGGCCGCCAGGATCATGACCGGGACCTGGACCACGCCGAACAGCAGGACCCTCCCCAGCCCCTTCCAGAAGGCGGGCTGTCCCGCCGCCTGGACGTAGTTGTCCAGGCCCACGAAGGTGCTCACCTTCTCCCCGCCGCCGTAGAGGTCCGAGCCGGAGGCGACGTCGCGGAAGAAGGACCGGTAGACCGACACCACGATCGGAATGAGGAAGACGACGGCGAACATGGCCAGGAACGGGGCCACGAACCCGATGCCCGCCCGGGCCTCCCTGCGCTTTCGCAGCGAGGTGGTGCGGATGGCGGATGCGCCCGTGGTCGTTGTCGTCGTGCTCATGATGCTCTCACTTCGATCGTGGTGCCGGTGGCTGCCTGTGTCTGCAGGTGGGCTGTGCTCGACCGCCTACTCGGCGACGGGCAGGTTGGCGTCCTTCAGGGAGCTGACCGAGGTCTTCTGGGCCGCCTGGAAGATCTCATCGACCTTGCCGGTCCCCTTCCCGGCCGCCTCGGCGGCCTTGGTCATGGGGTCGGCCAGGGAGGGCCAGGTCGGCATGAAGCCGAACTTGGAGTTCACGGCCGCGTTGGCCTTGGTGAACTCGGCGTAGACGTCCTGCCCCCCGAAGAAGGTGGAGATGGTCTGCGGGGTCTTCACCGGGGCCTTCGCGGTCAGGACCAGTCCCTGGGTGGCCAGGTCGTCGACCTGGGTGTTGAACCAGTCGTTGAAGGCCATGGCCCCCTCGGGGTTGGAGCAGCCCTTGAGGACGGCCACGCCCGAGCCGCCGTCGGGACCGGACATGGCCTTGTCGCCGAAGGCGGGCAGCTGGGCGACCGCCCAGGACCCGGCATTGGGGGAGTCCTTCATGGTGTCGGCCAGGAGAGCGCCCTCCCAGGCGGCCCCGATGGTGCCGATGAGCTGCTGGTCGACCAGCGCCTTGCCGAAGGAGTCGTCCCAGCGGTTGGCCACGAGGGCCGTCTTGGAGTCCAGGACCCCCTGCCAGAAGGAGGAGACCTTGGCGGTCTCGGGGCTGGAGACGTTGACCTTCCACTTGTCGTTCTCGGCACTGAACCACTGGGCGCCGGCCGCGGCCGCCTGGCCCGCCAGGGTGTTGGGGGCCTCGTCGGGCTCGAAGGCCAGGGCGTACTTGCCCTGCTCGGCCGCCTTCTTGGCGACCTCGGCCAGCTCGGCGCTCGTCGTGGGCACCTTCAGCCCGAGCTGGTCGAAGGCTGCCTTGTTGTAGAAGTAGACCAGCGGGCCGGAGTCCTGCGGCAGACCGACGACGGTCTTGCCCACGGTCATCAGCGACATCGACCCCTCGGAGAAGTGCTCCTTGTACTTCTCGGCCTGGGCGGAGACGTCGGTGAGAAGGCCGGAGGTATAGAGCTTGGGGATCTCGGCGTAGCCGACCTGGGCCAGGCAGGGGCCGGTTCCGGCCTTCACGTCGTTCTCCAGCTTGACGTTCATGTCCGCGGCCTTGCCGTCGAACTTGGTGGCCTCGACCTTCATGTCGGGGTGCGCGGCGTTCCAGCGGGCCACGATGTCGTTGACCTTCGTCATCCCCTCGCCGTCGGGCAGACGGTGCAGGTAGTGGATGACGCCGCCGGAGGAGGCCGAGCCGGATGAACCGGTCGTGGCCGAGCAGCCCGCGGCGAGCATCGCGAAGGCGAGCAGCGAGGCGGCCAGTGCGTGTTTCTTCATGGGAGTTTCCTTCTTCGTCATTGAAAAGGCCCGGCGTCTGCCGGAAGGAGCGGGGGCGCGGCGGGGCGGTGACAGAGAGCTGTCGGCGCTGTCGGTGTTGTGGGCGCGCGCCTGTGAGTGGAGCGTGGATATGGAACGGGGGTGCTCACTGCGAGGCAGCGGTGAGCCACTGGTGCCCTCCTTCCTCCAGACGGACCGTCCGGGGGCCCTGGGGCGTCGGCACCGTCGTGGTGACGGGCTCCAGGGAGTTGTTGATGACGAGGGTGGTGCGGCCATCGGGGTAGGCGGCCACCTCCACCCGGGGGTCGAGGGCCACCCAGGCGGAGAACTCCTCCTGGCGTCCCGCGGCCCAGAAGATGGCCCGGTGCAGCAGCCGGGAGTTCTGGGCGCTGTAGGGCAGTCCCGTGGCATAGACCGCCCGGCCCCTCCCCAGCTCGTGGACCGCGAGGCGGACCTGGCCGTCCGCGGCGTCGAGCACCCGGGTGGCGGGACTGGTGACGACGATGTCGGGGGTGCCCTCGCCGTCGTCGAGGCCGCCGGTCAGGTCCCGGGTGATGAAGTGCTCCTCCACCTCGGGAGCACGACGGCGCGTGCTCAGGCCCCAGCCGATCTCCCGGTCCACTCCCAGGACGTCGGCGAGCTGGAAGGTGACCCCGTGGGCGGGGCGGGCGCTGGGAGCCCCCACCCCGATGAGGCCGCCGCCGTCGGCCACGAAGGAGCTGACCTGGGCCACCAGCTCGGCATCCGCCCACTGCTCGCCCCCGGAGAAGGCGGTGCCCTCGGCGCCGGCGCAGATGAGGACCTTCACCTCCGGGGCCAGGCCGGCGCGCACGTCGTCGAAGGACAGGAACTCCACGTCCACCGGCAGTCCCGACAGCGCCTCGAGGACCCCCAGGTAGGTGTAGGTCTGGCGGTACCACAGGGCGTGCGCGACCATATGCGTCATCCAGGAGCGCAGGCGGCCCCAGGAGTTGACGACCGCGACCTTGAAGCCGGGGGTCAGCGGACGCAGCCCCGCGGAGCGCTCGTGGATGGCGCGGAACTCCGCGACGATCTGCTCGACGCGGTCGATGAAGTCGGGGTGCTCGACGGCCAGGGACAGGTAACCGCCGTAGCCGATCCGGTCCAGGGGGGAGCGCACGATGGCGCGCCGGGCCTCCAGCCAGCTGCGGTTGGCCTCGGAGACCGGATCACCCCCCGGGTGGAAGACATCGGGGAAGAAGTACGGCAGGAACCGGCCCTCGGTGTAGCGCACGTGCGGGATGTCGGCGATCATCCGGCAGGTCGCCCCCGATCCGACCGAGCCGACGACGGCGTCCAGGCCGGTGGTGGCGAAGTGCTCGCCGTAGGGCTCGGTGCCGATCCAGTTGTCGCCCAGGAACATCATCGCCTCCTTGCCCTGGGCGTGGACGGCGTCGGTCAGCTCGCGCACCCGGGAGCACACGAAGCGCTGCTGGAAGTCGATCCAGTCGCGGAAGGCGCGGGTGGGGACCCGGAAGGGGGAGTTGTAGTAGCCGGCGTCGACGAAGTCCTCCGCGGTCAGGCGGTAGCCGTACTCCTCCTCGAAGGCCTCCAGGGCGGGGACGCTCACCGAGGCGGAGTAGCCGAACCAGTCGACGAAGCGCTCGGTGGCGTCGGCGCCGTAGACGAGGGTGAAGTGGTAGAAGAAGGTGGTGAAGCGGACCACATCCACCTCGGGGTGCTCCGTGAGCCAGGCGCTCAGGTGGGAGCGCACGTGGGACCACGTGGCCTCGTGGCGCACGTCGAAGGGCTTGTCCTTGACGCGCGTGGGGTCCTCGTCCCAGCCGTTGGTGAGGTAGTTGTACATCTGGGTGGGGTCCCAGATCTGGATCGCCAGGAAGCTGACGGTGTAGACGTGCCCGGCGAGGGCCTCGTGCACGGTGACCGTGCGGCCGTCGGCTTCGATGCTCCAGGCGGAGACGGGCAGCTCCTGGCCGGTGGTGCGGTCGTGGGCCTGCCACCAGCGCGTCACGTCGCAGCCGGTGTCGGGGCGGACCTGGTCGGCGAACCAGGAGGCCAGCAGGTCGATGCTCACGGGGCCGTCGGCAGTGGCGGCGACCCGGTCGGACATGAGGAAGATCCGGGTGGCCTCATCGGGGTGGGCGTCGGCCCAGGCGTTGTCGCCGCGGCCCACGAAGTAGGTGGAGTAGACCTTGGTGGCCAGCTCCGAGACGATGCCGGGCAGCTCGGTGCCATCGGAGTTCCGCACGGCGTCGGCGCCCAGGCGGGCGATGAGGCGGCGGACCTCCTCATCCATGCCGGTCTGGATCGGCAGGGTGAGGCGTCCCCCCGCCTGAGAGGGGAGCGGCGCCGCGGGCTGGGTCTGGAGAGACATCAGCACTCCTTCGGGCTGAATAGTCTGGACTCCGAACAAACTACAGCATGCGGCGCCCGTTCGCTACTGGCGAGGCGGTCGATATGCCTGGTGGCACCTAGGATGCGGGTCTGAGATCCACCAGGGTGGGGTTGTCGAGCACGGACTCCAGCGCCACCAGGGCCGCCCCGTAGGACGAGGCCCACTGGCCCAGGTGGGAGGTCTCCAGCCTCACGGCGGCGCGCTGGTCCAGCAGCCGATCCCTCAGGGCGGAGGCGGTGGGGGAGATGAACACGTCGGCGAAGGCGGCCAGGTACCCCGACAGCACGATCACCTCAGGGTTGAGGACGTCCGTGAGGATCGCCAGGGCGCGCGCGAGCGCCCGCTGGGAGAGCTCCAGCCTCCGGGTGAGCTCGGCGTCCCCGGCGTCGAAGCGCCGGCGCAGGAGCTCGATGCGCTCATCCAGGGAGGTGGTCTCGTTGCGCACCGCGTCGCCCGGCGGGTAGATCGAGGTCAGGGCCTGCAGTCCGGAGCGGGTCTCCCAGCAGCCGCGCCGCCCGCACCGGCACTTCAGGCCCTCGGGCTCCACGGGCATGTGGCCGACCTCGCCGGTCAGGCCCAGCCAGCCGCGCAGGAGGTGGCCGTCGGAGATGATGCCGGCGCCGATCCCCTCGCCTCCCGACAGGTAGAGCAGGTTGCGCACCCCGTCCTGCGCGTAGCGCTCATAAGTGGCCAGTGCGGCGAGCTTGGCGTCGTTCTCCAGGGTGATGGCGGGGACGCTCCGGCCGCGGCCGATGCGGCGGGAGACCGCGTCGCGGACCCGGTCCGCCACGGCGACGTCGTGCCACTCCAGGGTGGAGGAGTAGCGCACGGTGTTGTCGGTGTAGTCGATGATCCCGGGCTGGGCCAGGACGATTCCCGGAACCGTCGTCCCCTGCTGCGTCAGCTGCTCCAGGGCCTGGGACAACATGGCCGCCACATGCTCGATCATCGTGTCAGGGTTGTGGCCGGTGTCGGCGACGAGCTCGCAGTGGCGCGCGATGACCTCTCCGGTCAGGTCCGTGACGGACAGGAGCAGCGATGCCCTGCTGATCTCCAGGCCGATGCCGGCCGCTGTACGGGGGGCCGGGCGCAGGCCCGTGCTCGGTCTGCCGACGTTGCCGGACAGATCCGGCTCCTCCTCGGTGAGCAGGCCCCGGGCGCACAGCTCGGCCACGAGGGTCGAGACCGTCGCCTTGGACAGCCCCGTCTCGCGCGCCAGGCGTGTGCGCGACAGGGCGGGACTCATCTGGAGGTGGCGCAGGATGAGCGACATGTTCGAGATGCGCACGTCGGCGTGGGCCTTGGGTCTGTGTGTACCCGGGCCCCCGAGGGTTCCCCAGAGGTCTGGACCGCCTGCCGGGATCCATCCTGCAGCCGGCACGTCAGTTCCCTCCTCCATCGGTGTCCCGGTTGGTCCTGCGGACCGCGGGCGTGCCCCTCAGCGTAGTGATTCCAGACGAGAGGGGAGGGGGTTTGGGTGCGTGCCATGTTTGTTCCGCTGAGGGACGGAGTAAGCCTGCGAAGTAAATATGACTATTGTCACACCTCGGGGCTCTGCGGAGTTCCAGTTGCGTGTGCGGACGTTGTTGGTTATGTGACGCGTTTGTGTGCGTGCTGTGTGGGACATCGGGGAAGGTTCGATGTTCGTGATGATTTCAAGCATTCTCGGTGCTTGTGGACGGTGGTATCGGGCCGCGTGCGGCAGGCGGGTCCTGCCCCGTTCTGCGGGCGTGGCACTGGACACGCCCACGGGCGTGTCAAGGCCTGAGGTCCCCTGAAATCGCGGGATTCTGCGCCTACTCAAATTGACCACTCGAACACTGCGCAGGACTATAAAACGGGCTTGCCGTCGTCGCTGGGTCCGGACGCGGCTCTCACAACTCGTCTTCCGGACCCTCGCGGCCAGGCTAGGAGCTAGATCGTGAGGAGTGCAGTGAAAGTCATTGAGGCCAACCATGTCTACAAGGTCTTCGGGCGGCGACCGTCCGACGGCGTCAAGAAGCTCAAGGCCGGCAGGACGCGGGACCAGCTGAGGAAGTCAGGGCAGACCGCCGCCGTCATCGACACCACCTTCGACGTTGACAAGGGCGAGATCTTCGTGGTCATGGGTCTGTCGGGTTCCGGGAAGTCCACCCTCATCCGCATGGTCAACGGCCTGCTGCCCATCACGGCCGGCAGCATGACCCTCTACGGGGAGGACCTGGCGCACGTCTCGAAGTCGAAGCTGCGCGAGCTGCGCCGCGAGCGCGTCTCCATGGTCTTCCAGAACTTCGCCCTCCTGCCGCACCGGACGGTGGGGGAGAACGCCGCCTACGGCCTGGAGATCCAGGGCGTGAATCGCTCCGAGCGCGAGCGCCGGGCCGAGGAGGCCCTGTCCCTGGTGGGCCTGGAGGGCTGGGGCGGCTACAAGCCCGGTGAGCTCTCGGGCGGTATGCGTCAGCGGGTCGGCCTGGCCCGGGCCCTGGCCGCCGAGACCGACATCCTGCTCATGGACGAGGCCTTCTCCGCGCTCGACCCGCTCATCCGCCGGGAGATGCAGGACCAGCTCATCGACCTGCAGGGCAAGCTCGGCAAGACGATCCTTTTCATCACCCACGACCTCAACGAGGCCATGCGCCTAGGGGACCGCATCGCCATGATGCGCGACGGCCGCGTCGAGCAGGTCGGCACCGCCGAGGAGATCCTGCGCGACCCCGCCTCCGACTATGTCTCCCGGTTCGTGGCCGACGTCGACCGCACCCGGGTCCTGACGGCCGGCTCCATCGCGGAGCCCCCGTACGCGGTCCTGGGTTCGGACCGCAGCCCCCGCGCCGCCCACAAGCTCCTGCGGGAGAACCAGCCGCCGTGGCTGCTCGTCCAGAACCGCGACCGCACGCCCTTCGGCTATGTCTGGGAGGACGACGTCGCCCGGGCGGTCAAGGAGGGCTCCGACGCGCTGCCGCTGTCCACGATCCACGAGATGCCGGTCGTGTCGCACTCGACCCCCGTCAACGAGCTGTTCGCCCACGCCGCGCAGCACGCCGCCCCCATCGTCGTCGTCGACGACGACGGACGGATCTCCGGCGTCATCCCGCGCGTCACCCTGCTGGCCGCCATCAGTGAGCAGAACCAGGAGGCCGGCGAGGCCAGTGAGACCACCGAGGCCGAAGGAGCCGACGCCTGATGATTCCCGTACACACTCCTCTTCCCAAGATTCCCCTGGGCTCGGCGGTCGAGGTCCTCATTGAGTGGATCCAGGTCCACCTCCATGGCTTCCTCAGCGCGATCTCCCGGGCCGGAACCCTGGTCAACGACAACCTCGTGGACCTGCTCCTGGCTGTTCCCCCGCTGCTCATGGTGGTGGTCTTCGTCCTCATCGCCTGGATGGCGAAGTCGTGGAGGCTGGCGGTGGGGACTGCCATCACCTTCCTCGTCATCATCTCCCTGGGGCAGTGGGTCAACGCGATGGAGACGCTGGTCCTGGTGACCCTGGCGACCCTGACCGCCCTCATCTTCGCCATCCCCCTGGGAATCTGGGCCGCCCGCAACAAGTACGTCAGCGTCCTGATCCGTCCGGTCCTCGACCTCATGCAGACGATGCCGGCCTTCGTCTACCTCATCCCCTCGGTCCTGTTCTTCTCCATCGGGGTGGTGCCCGGGATGTTCGCCACGCTCATCTTCGCGATGCCCCCCGGGGTGCGCATGACCGAGCTGGGCATCAAGCAGGTGGACAAGGAGACCGTGGAGGCGGGGCGTTCCTTCGGCGCCACCGACTGGCAGATCCTGCGGGGCATCCAGCTGCCCCTGGCCGTCCCCACCATCATGGCGGGCGTCAATCAGGTCATCATGCTGGCCCTGTCGATGGCTGTTATCGCGGGCATGGTCGGTGCCGACGGCCTGGGGAAGGAGGTCGTCAAGGCGCTCGCGACGATCGACATCGCCAAGGGCACCGAGGCGGGTCTGTCCATCGTGTTCCTGGCGATCTACCTGGACCGGGTGACCGCGGCCCTCGGGGCGCCGCGGGAGAAGGGCTCGCTGCTCTCACTCATCAAGAAGCGGTGACCCATGACTCGACGACGCTTTTCCACTTCGCCCTCACCGGCGTCGGGCACGTATCGAAGGAACACCATGCAGACCTCCCGCCGCACCTTCACCGCCGCTCTGGCCTCTCTGGCGGCGTCGGGCGCCCTGTCCGCCTGCGGTAAGGGTTCGGGCGGGGGCAAGCGGCTCCGTCTCGGGTTTCTTCCGTCATGGAGCGATGGGCTGTCCATGACCCACCTGATCAAGACCCAGCTGGAGAAGGCCGGCTACCAGATCAAGCTCATGGATCTCAGTGAGGCCGGACCGCTGTATGCGGGCCTCAGCCAGGGGGCGGTCGACCTCTTCCCCTCTGCGTGGCCGGACGTCACCCAGAAGAGCTACATGGACAAGTACCGCACCTACATCGAGGATCTGGGGACCTACTACGACTCGGCCAAGCTGTGCTGGTCCGTCCCGGACTACTCCTCCATGCAGTCGATCGAGGACATCAAGCCACACGCCTCGCAGATCGGCAACAAGATCATCGGTATCGAGCCGGGTGCGGGTCTGACCAAGGTGTCTCAGGAGGACGTGATCCCAGCCTACGGTTTGGGGGACATGAAGTTCCTGACCTCCTCCACCACCGGGATGCTGGCCGAGCTCAAGAAGGCCGTCGATGCCAAGCAGGAGATCGTCGTGACCCTGTGGCACCCCTTCTGGGCGAACACCACCTATGGCATGCGGGACCTGAAGGATCCCAAGGGCGCGCTCGGTAAGGGGGAGGGGCTTCACTTCCTGGGGCGCGAGGGCTTCGCGCAGGACTACCCGGAGATCGCGACGTGGCTCGGCTCCATCAAGATGGATGAGGCCACCTACGGCAGCCTCGAGGACCTCGTCGTCAACACCTACGGCGAGGGCCGGGAGGATGAGGCCGCCATCGCCTGGTCCAAGAAGCACCCGCAGTACGACTTCAAGAAGTCCTGACGCCGGAGAGTCGAAGGGCTTGGGTGGGGTGTCCGCCAGGCGGTGCGGTCGGGCCCACCGACAGGGACATTCCGCGCGGCCGGGTGCGGCCTGCTCCAGCCGGGGGCATTCGACGCCGTCGGGGACCACAATCCGGTCCCCGCGCGCGTGGGACGTCCCCGGCCGGAAGGAAGTGCACCCGCGCGAGTGGAATGTCCCCGGCCAGGACCGGCGCCGCCGCGACTCGCGCTCTGGGCGCAGCGACCGCGAGCGGGGGCTCTCAGTCCTCGATGCGGTTACCGTCCTCGTCGAGGTAGTAGCCCTCGTCGTCGATGGGGTGGAAGGTCATCCGGCCATCGGTGATCTCCTCGGCGAAGTGCTCCCGCGTCATCAGCCGGGTCTGACGACCGCGTTCCTTCATCTCCTCATAGGACATCGGTGTCTTCCATGGCCGATCCACTGCGCAAGAGATGAGCAGGAAGGTCGCCCAGGTCAGCAGCGTCAGGTGAGTGAGACGGTGCGGTGCGAAGACCATGGCCGCCGCTGCTCCGCCAATGGCCGGGCAGATGAGGGCGGACAGGATCCGTTGCGCCGTGCTCATGTCGTTGGTGCGTCGGATGCGCATGGTCAGGCGCATCGATGCTGCGTCGAGCGTTTCTCGCACCGCGGTCGCCAGAATGGCGAATCCTGAGATTTGGTCGTAGGTGAGTCCGGCGCGAGTGAGGGCGGACCAGATGGCCAGCACGACTCCGACAGCAAGTGCCTCGAGGACTCCCAGGAAGACTCTTCCCCCAATCACCGCTGACAGGGGGACGGCCGGCTTCCAGGGCCGGTCTGGTGCGCTGGTGACATCGCGTGTGCTCATATGCCCTTCCCCCGACGCTCCAAGCTCACAGATGACGCTCTCTCACCCTAGCAAGCCTGTGATCGTCGTCGCAGTTGAGGGCTGTCGGGGTCCGTCTGACGGCTACAGCGCCGCGTGGGTCAGTGCGATGCGGCGGAGCTGGGGCAGGTGCTTGCGGGCGTCGCGGAAGTCGGCGGTGACGTACTCCGGCGGGATCGGCTGGGGCTGATGGATGCGCTCCTGGAGGGCGTCGTATCCGAGCGAGGCGTCCCACGGCCTCTCAATGAGAGCGACGAAGGCCATGAACGGTAGCCACGTGAGAACCGTCAGCGCCGTCGTCGACGCCGGGGCGAGGAGGCGAGCGGCCAGGAATCCCGCGACCGCGGGGCAGGTCGCGGCGATGATCGTCAGCAGCAGGCCATGAGGATCCCTCGAGCGCCAGGCCCGCATGATGAGCCGGTGGGCCGAGGCGTCGATGAGCTCGCGAATCGCCACCGCCACCACGGAGAACAAGCACGCCCTGCCGAAACCCAGCCCGGCGCGGGTCAGCGCCGACCAGACCAGCACGATGACCGTCAGGCCGACGGCGCCGGGCAGCCCGAGAACCAGGCGGCCCACAACCATCGCGGAGACGGGCGTGACGGGCGTCCAATGACGGCGCCCTGCGTCCCCCGCCCCCGTGCTGCCCTCGTTCATGGCTTCCCCTCGGTGTGATCGCGAATTCAACCGCACGAGCCATTCTACAAAGGCCTGCGGACAGGGGCCTGCGCTCACGGCCGTGCTCGACGCCGGCACAGGGGCGCGAGACGGCGCCGGACAGTCCAGTGCGCAGCCCTGTGGATGTTTGCCGAGGTGGGCCCCGCCACCCTTGTCCCGGTTTCGTCGTCTTGATTGAAGATCGTGCGTATTCTGTGCCCGTGAGTCCGGACCATCAGCATGCCAACGGCGAGATCGACATCGCCTCTCTTCATGCTCAGGACTCCACCGGACTGCTGGATCGCATCGACCGCGCGGTCGTCTGGGACATTCCTCTGACGACGCCGTTTCGCGGCATCACCCGCCGCGACGGCGTCCTGCTCCACGGCCCCGGGGGCTGGGGCGAGGTCGCGCCCTTCTGGGACTACGGGTTGGAGGCCAGCGCGCCCTGGCTCGCCTCCGGACTGTGTCAGGCCCTGGGAAACTCCCTTCTTCCCCGCTACCGGGAGACCATCTCCGTCAACGTGACCGTCCCCGAGGTCGGCGCCCAGGACGCCTCCGATCTGGTGCGGGCCTCGGGTGCCAGGACCGCCAAGGTCAAGGTCAGCGGCAGCAGTGACAAGCGCTCGGCGGACCTGGAGCGCCTCGAGGCGGTCCGCTCGGCCCTGGGGCGTTCCGGCAAGGTGCGTATCGACGTCAACGGCGCCTGGGACCTGGACACCGCCCGCGAGAACCTGCCCCTCATGGACCGGGCCGCCGGAGGGCTGGAGTACGCCGAACAGCCCTGCGCCACCGTCTACGACCTGGCCGACCTGCGCCGCGCCGTCGACGTGCCCATCGCCGCCGACGAGTCGATCCGGCTGTCGGCCAACCCACTGGAGATCGTCCACCGGCGCGCCGCCGACGTCGCCATCCTCAAGGTGGCCCCGCTGGGCGGGGTGCACCGGGCCCTGGACATGGCCGAACGCCTCGGACTGCCCGCGGTCGTCTCCTCCGCCCTGGACACCTCCGTGGGCATCATGGCCGGAGCCACCCTCGCCTTCAGCCTGCCCTCCCTCAGTCACGCCTGCGGCCTGGGGACCACGCGCCTGCTGACCCAGGACGTCGCCGAGCCCAGCGTTCACCCCAATAACGGGACCCTGCGTCTGGACGCCGCCGCCCCCGTCTCCGAACGCCTTCTGAACGAGGTCAAGGCCGGGCCCTACCTCACCAAGCACTGGCAGACGCGCCTGCTGCACCTGGCCAGCGCCCTGCACGCCCGCCGCCAGCGCGAGGCCCGCGACCCCAGCCGGGCCGTGGCCGGGCTGCCGCTGTAGCCCCACCCCCGCCGTGCGCAGGGCTCACCGTACTGTGACCAATCGCAGCGCAGTACCGGCGATGCGCTCTCGTATCCTCGCCCCTGTGACCGATTCCCCGGAGCGCCCGCAGCTCCCGCCCGCCATGGCCGACGCGCGCAGCCTCGCGCACGCCCTCCTGGCCGAGGGCGTGCGCGAGGTCGTCCTGTGCCCGGGATCGCGCAGCGCCCCGCTGGCGGAGGCCCTGGCCGACGCCGCCGACGCCGGGCGCCTACGGCTGCGCGTCGTGCTGGATGAGCGCAGTGCCGGCTTCATCGCCCTGGGGGTCGCCCGCGCCCACGCCCTGAACGGGCACAGCCGCTGCGCCGCCGTCGTGACCACCTCGGGTACGGCCGTCTCCAACCTTCACCCGGCCGTCAGCGAGGCCGACGCCGCCGGTATCCCCCTGCTCGTCATCAGCGCCGACCGGCCCCACGAGCTGGTCGGCACCGGCGCCAGCCAGACCACCGAGCAGACCAAGCTCTTCGTACCGGCCCTGCGCCTGGGTGTGGACCTGCCAGCCGACTTGGCCGCCGACCTCGGGGGCCACGCGGCCGACGCCGCCATCGCAGGGCAGGTGCGCCGCGCCGTCGCCGCCGCCACCGGGACCCTCAGTCGGGATCCCGGGCCGGCACAGATCAACGCCCGCTTCCGTCCGCCCCTGACAGCGGAGGGCGCAGCGGAGGACACAGCGGAGGATGCGGTGCCGCTCGCTCCGGCGCCGCCCTCCCCGCCAGCTGCGACGGCTGCCCCGGCAGCAGTACCGGCCTGCGCCCCGGAGGCCGGTGCCAGCCGGCCGGCCGGCAGTGGCTCCTCCGCGCAGGGGAGGGGGATCGTCGTTGCCGGTGACACCGCCCACCCCGCCGTCGGCTCCATGGCCAGGTCTCTGGCCGAGCACCTCAACTGGCCACTCCTGGCCGAACCCACCTCCCAGGCCCGCAGCGGCCCGCAGGCCCTGAGTCGTTACGCCGAGCTGCTGGGCACCCCTGCGGGCCGCGCGCTCGCGCAGCAGGCCGAGCACCTCCTCGTTCTGGGCCACCCCAGCCTCAGCCGCTCCATCACCGCGCTTCTGGGGCGCGAGGACCTCAACGTCACCGTCCTGACCGAGTGCGCCCGGTGGACCGACGTCTCCGGGCGGGCTCGACGGGTCGTCCCCATGGATGGTCCCGATCACCAGCCAGACGACGCCGCCCTCCGCTCGGCCCGTCTAGTCGCCTCCCTGGGCCTGGAGAGCGCCGACGCGGCCTGGACCGACTCCTGGCGTAGGGCCGTGGCGGATCTTCCCGAACCGGACCGCTCCAGCAGCGGCGACGCCCTGGCTCGGGCCGTGTGGGAGGCCAGCCAGGCCCCCGGCGCCCCCACCCTCCTGCTGGGCTCGTCCATGACGGTGCGGCGCCTGGACCGACTCGCCCAGCCCGGCGCCGCCGCCCCGAAGGCGGTCGCGAACCGCGGCCTGGCGGGCATCGACGGCACCATCGCCACCGGGATCGGACTGTGGATGGCCTCAGGGGAACCGGTTCGCGCCGTCATGGGTGACCTCGCCTTCCTCCACGACGCCATGTCCTTGAACCGGGGCGTGCGCGAGGAGGAGGCCGACCTGCAGGTGATCGTCGTCGACGACGGCGGGGGCGCGATCTTCTCCCACCTCGAGTACGCCCGCACCACGCCAGCGGGTCGGTTCGAACGGCTCTTCACCGCCCCTCAGCGGGCGGATATCGCTGCGCTGGCCGCAGCCCTGGGGGCCCGCGTCCATGTCCCCGATGATGTCGAGGCCCTCCGGGGACTCCTGGCTGAACCGGTCGACGGCGTGAGCGTCGTCGTCTGGGAGACCACAAGGCACGGTCCTCACACCGTGACAACATGAACGACGATAGAGATGGACGGCAGCCAGCGGGATAGGACCCGCGGCGGTGGACCCGGCTCACCCCGAGCCCACCGCCGGACTCTCAGCCCGCTGCGATACAACGGTTACACGATCCACAGCGCAGCCTCAGGGAATCATCGGAAACGGCACAGAGCCCTGGTGTTGGCTACCCGTGGATCTGAGAGGGCGACACGCCCGAGGAGGAGCACAGATGAGCGGATACGACGAGACGAACCCGGAGGCATACCGGCCCACTGAGCCCGAGGCAGCGGCAGACAGCGCTCACTCCGGTGTCGACTCCTGGTCCGCCAGCAGCCAGGCCAGCCCGGCAACGGCGGCCTCCGGTAGCGAGGGCGCGAGCGCGATCGAGGACCACGGTGGCTACGCGGATCTCTCCCAGGCCTACACCGCCGACGCCTCCCATCCCGAGCCGCCCACCTCGCAGCTGCCCGCCGAGCCGCCCACCTCGCAGCTTCCCGCGGAGCAGTCCGCGTCGCTCTACGCGCAGCCCGCCCAGGGGCAGTACCAGCCCCAGCAGCCGTCCTACCAGCCGCAGCAACAGCCTCAGGGCCAGTACCCCGCTCCTCAGGTGCAGCAGGCGGCGCCGTCCAGCTACTCATCCGCCCAGCAGCCCTACCAGGGGCAGCAGACACATGTCGGCTCGCCCTACATGAGCGTCCCGACGACGCCCGGTGGCTACGCGCCGGCCGGCGCTCCCACCGGGGAGTCCTTCTATGCGGCCTCGAAGGCCATAGGCGCTGACAGCGGCACCACGAGGCGCCGGCGGGGGCCGGGCTGGTTCGCCCTGGTCGCCTCCGTGCTGGTAGCCTCCCTGCTGGGGGCCGGTGGGGCTGTGACCGCGGTCAGGTACATGGATGCTCGCGGTGGACACGCCTCATCGCACTCCTCGACGGCGCCCACCGCCATCGCCACCGGGAGCACGACCAAGACCGTCAACAGCGCCGGCCAGGCCCCCGACTGGGAGGCCGTCTCGGCCGCCGTGTCCAACGCCGTCGTCTCCATCGCCGTCGCCACGGACAAGGGCGAGGCCCTGGGCTCCGGAGTCATCTTCGACAAGGAGGGGCACATCATCACGAACAACCACGTGGTGGCGGGCGCTTCCAAGATCCAGGTGACGTTGGCTGACGGCCGCGTCTATGACGCTGAGACCACCGGTACCGATCCCGCCACCGACCTGGCGGTCATCCAGCTCAAGGACGCCCCTGACAACCTCACGGTCGCCCAGCTCGGTGACTCCGACAAGCTGGCCACGGGGCAGGACGTCATGGCGATCGGTAACCCGCTGGGCCTGTCCTCGACCGTCACCACCGGAATCATCTCCGCCCTCGACCGGCCCGTCGTCAACTCCCAGAGCGAGGACGGATCGAGTGGCTCCGCGGTCTACACCAACGCCATCCAGATCGACGCCGCCATCAACCCCGGCAACTCCGGCGGCCCCCTCTTCGACGAGAAGGGGCAGGTCATTGGGATCACCAGCTCCATCGCCACCATGAGCCGCTCCAGCAGCGAGGGAGGCTCGGGGAGCATCGGCATCGGTTTCGCCATTCCCGTCAAGCTGGCGGATAAGGTCGCCAAGCAGCTCATCAAGTCCGGGACGGCCACGCACGCCTACCTGGGAGTCACCCTCGACACGGCTGGCGCCACGGCCGACGGCGAGAAGCGCGGCGGCGCCAAGATCACCTCGGTCGAAAGCGGCTCGCCGGCTGACAAGGCCGGCCTGAAGACGAACGACGTCGTCATCGCCATCGATGGCAAGACCACCGCCCAGGGGTCGGCTCTCACCGGCTACGTGCGCCAGTACTCCGCCAACGACAAGGTCAAGCTCACGGTCATCCGCGACTCCAAGAAGCAGGACATCGACGTGACCCTGGCCGAGCGCAAGGACGCCTGACCGGGGAGGCTCCTCCCTGTGGTGGGGCGGAATGGCCTACGTCAGTCGATCAGGGCGATCTCTATTGATAGGTCGTCAGAATCAGCTTGCCGTCAACATACTCGCCCAGGAACACGTCCTCATAGCCATCCGCCCCTTGCTTCTTCATCTCCTTGGTCAGCCACTCCTCATCCTTTCCGATGACCTCCAGGATGTCGGTCTGCAACTGTCCGTCTGTGATTAAGGGGAACTTCGGGTTCTCTTCGCCTTCGAGGGTGATAATCAACTCCCCGTCCTGCTCGACCACGGCTCTTTTCACCTTCTCTGTCGAGTAGACGTTCTGGACTCGGAGCTTGAAAGACACGTCATGGGCGCTCAGGCCGACTCGCCTGCAGTTGTCAATGTCTATCTTTCCGTTGTCAATGACGATCAAGGCCTTGCCGTCTATCAGCTGCTTCGCCTTGACGTTGTGCTGCTTGATCCACTTCAGTGTCAGGATGAGCCCGCACCATATGCACAAGATGCCGATGTAGTCCGGAAGCTGAATGTCGTTATTGTAGATGACTCCACCAATGAATACCTCCCAGGACGTAGTTCTGAACCTGCTCGCTCGCAGATGACGGGGCCAGGTTGCCTTTTCCGGAAAGGTTGATGATAATCGTCAGTGCAAAAAAGCCGATGAGTAGCTTTAGTGTCACCAGAACGAATCCGCTCATCATTTTCTCGTTTCTCGTTGAGTTATCTTGAATGTGCACCACAGGGTGTGTTGTCAGTATTCTTGGTGGTCAGGTGCCACTCGCCGGTGCGTCGGGCAGAACTCAGCCGAGCACGCCGAGCGCCCCCAGCATGGGGCGCATCTTGGCGGTCGTCTCCGCCAGCTCGTCGACCGGCTCGGAGTCCGGCATGATGCCGCCGCCTCCGAACACTCTGGCGGGGGACCGTGGTCCGGGGCCTGCCTCGGGCAGCTGGGCGCTGCGCAGCGCAATGCACCACTCGCCCTCGCCGTGCCAGTCCACCCAGCCCACGGGGCCGGCGTAACGCCCCCGGTCCATGGACTCGGCCTCCTCGATGAGGCGCGCCGCCGCCTGAGTCGGCGTCCCGCACACGGCCGCCGTCGGGTGCAGCGCGTCCACCAGCGCCAGCGCCCCGGTGTCCCCGGCGACCACCCCGGTGACGTCGCTGGCCAGGTGCAGCACATTCGGCAGCGTCAGGACGAAACGGGCCGGGGCCTCCACCACCGAGCACAGCGGCTCCAGCGCCGTGATCGCCGAGTCCCGGGCCAGCTCATGCTCCCGGTTGTTCTTCTCCGAGCCCTCCAGCCAGGAGGCCAGGCGCGCCGTCGCCAGAGCGTCCTCGCCGGCGTGCCGGCGGGCCGTACCGGCCAGCACCCTGCTCATGAGGCGCCGATCCCGCAGGCGCAGCAGCAGCTCAGGGCTGGCCCCCACCATCTGGTCGACGGCGAAGACCCAGGTGGAGGGGTAGTCGCGGGCCAGGTGCTGCAGCACTGTTCCGGTGGGCAGCGGCGCGGCCGGGTAGGCCAGTACGTCGCGGGCCAGGACCACCTTGCGGGCCTGCCCCGCACGCATCCGCTCCTGCGTGGCGCAGACCGCCCGGCACCACTGCTCCTCGCTGAGCGCCCCGGCCTCAACGGCGGTGGTCCCGCCGGATTCCCCGTCGTCGCCGGCTGGCTCCCGGTCAGCCGCCGCGCGGGCCTGCGCCGTCATCGCCCCCAGGAGCATCTCGGGATCCGGGTGCTCCGGCTCGCTCCCGTCGTCAGCCCCGGACACCACGGTCGTCAGCCAGGCGCCGGAGTCGTCGCACCCGACGAGGACCTCGGGAACCACCAGGACCGAGGACTGCTCGGAGCTGGGGGAGAAGGTGATCGCACCCAGCGCCACCGGCCCGGTCCCGGGGCGGACCAGCGCATCGCGCCACCAGGCCGCGCCGACGACGGCCCGCCACGCGGCCCGCAGCGCCTCGATGCGATCCGCCCCGTGGGCCTCGATCACCAGGGCGCGGCCCAGGCCGATGAGTCCGTGCCCCTCGTGCACCCAGGAGCTGACATCCTCGCGGCCTGCCAGCAGGTCAATGAGCGCGAGCCCCTCCAGTGCGCCCTCGGGCAGCTCGTGGGTGCGGAAGGACAGGCGTGGCGGCGCGACCCGGCAGTGCTCGGCCCTCACGACGTCGGTCCCGGGCCGCTGCTCAGGCCGGTTCTCACTGATCGCCTCGGGCGGGCGCGGGCCGCGTGGCCCGGTGAACCGCGACGATCCCGCCGGAGAGGTTCTTGTAGCCCACGCCCCGCCAGCCGGCCTCCTGCATGAGGCCGGCCAGCTCGCGCTGGTCCGGCCAGGCCAGGATCGACTCGCCCAGGTAGTCGTAGGCCTCGGTGTTGGAGGAGACCAGGCGGGCGGCGGCCGGCAGGGCGCTGCCCAGGTAGAAGCGGTACAGGTGGCGGAAGGCCGGCCAGACCGGGGTGGAGAACTCCGCGATGACGATCCGCCCGCCCGGCACCGTCACCCGGCGCATCTCCGACAGTGCCCGGGCCGTGTCCTGCACGTTGCGCAGCCCGTAGGAGATGGTGACGACGTCGAAGCTCTCGTCGGCGAAGGGCAACGCCGTGGCGTCCCCGGCCACGAAGGCGATCTCGGGGTGGCGGCGCTTGCCCTCGGCCACCATGCCGGTGGAGAAGTCGCAGGCCACGACCTCGGCGCCGTCGGCGGCGTACTCCACCGAGGAGGTGCCGGTCCCCGCGGCCAGGTCCAGGACGCGCGTCCCCGGCCGCGCGGCGACGGCCGTGCGCGTCACCCGGCGCCACATGTGCACCTGGAACAGGCTCATCACGTCATTGGACAGGTCGTAGCGGCGCGCGACGGCGTCGAACATCCCGGCGACCTCGCGTGGGTCCTTGGCGAGGCTGGCTCGAAGGGGGGATCGGCTCATGGGGCTCATCATCGCAAATCCCGACCGCGGTCTGGCCGCCGAGGCGTGCTGCAGACCGCTCCCAGCCGACCTCCGACCGCGCCGGCAGCGCTCTAGGACGCAGGTCCCGTCCGACACTGTTGAAATTCGTCACTCACTTGCAGCGTAATTCTGGGGTGCCGCCATCTGTCGTTGAGGCGGGGAGTTCTCAGAGGAACGCCGTCATGTCAACGAAAACCGCGGTTCACCGCCCGTCTCGACGCTCTCGTCATGGAGGTGTCGGCCGCCTGGGTACAGTCGGCACAGGCTCCGCCCCGTGTGGGGCCTGCATTACGGTGCCAACTGTGATGCCTATGACAACGCCCGCTGTACCAGACGTGCCGAGGAGGGAGGCCCGAGTGACCCAGGCAGCCGCCCATTCCAGCGCCTCCGCCGCTGCCGACGTCATCGTCGTCGGGGCCGGCCCGGCCGGATCCTCGGCGGCCTACCACATGGCCACTCTCGGCCTCGACGTCATCCTCCTGGAGAAGCAGGAGCTCGGCCGGGACAAGGTCTGCGGGGACGGCCTGACCCCCTCGGCCGTACGCGAGCTGGTCTCCATGGGGATGGACACCACCGGCTGGCAGCGCAACCGCGGCCTGCGCGTCATCGGCGGCGGGCACCTCCTCCACTTCCCCTGGCCGGAGCAGGCATCCTTCCCCTCCTACGGGATGGCCCGCCCCCGCGCCCTGCTCGACCGCGACCTGGCCGAGCACGCCGCCGCAGCCGGAGCCCGCCTGCTCACCGGCGTCACCGTCACCGCCCCCGTCACCTCACCCACCGGCCGCGTCACCGGTGTCGAGGCCCGCCCCACCAACCGGGTCGCCTACCCCGGCATCGAGGGGCCCACCACCTTTACCGCCCCACTGGTCATCGACGCCGGAGGCGTCTCGGCCCGCCTGGCCACCGCCGTCGGGCGCACCAAGAACGAGCGGCGCCCCATGGGCGTGGCCGTGCGCGCCTACTTCCGCTCCCCGCGCGCCCAGGACGCCTGGATGGAGTCCCGCCTCGAGCTGTGGGACGGCGCGCCCGGCAAGTCCGACCTCCTGCCCGGCTACGGCTGGATCTGGTCCGTGGGGGAGGGGCTGGTCAACGTCGGACTCGGCTCGGTCTCCTCGCGCGCCCAGGCCACCGCCATCGACTACCGCGCCGTGTTCAACCGCTGGATGGACAACGTCCCGGCATCCTGGGGCTTCACCAAGGAGAACCAGGTCGGCGGCCTGGTCAGCGCCGCCCTGCCCATGGCCTTCAACCGCAAGCCGCACTACGCCGACGGCCTCATGCTGCTGGGCGACGCCGGAGGCATGGTCTCGCCCTTCAACGGCGAGGGTATCGCCCAGGCCCTCATGTCCGGCCGCCTGGCCGCCCAGGCCGCCGCCCAGGCAACCGCCCGCACGACCACCTCCGGCCGTGAGCAGGTCCTGGCCCAGTACCCCAAGGCCCTCAGCTCCGAGATGGGCGGCTACTACACGCTCGGCCGTGTCTTCGTCGCCCTCATCGAGCACCCCGAGGTCATGCGCCTGTGCACCCGCTACGGGCTGCCGCGCAAGCGCCTCATGAAGCTCGTCACCAAGCTCCTGTCCGACGGGTGGGAGCGCCGCGGCGGCGACGGAATCGACCACTTCATCCAGCTCCTGACAAGGATGGTGCCGGAAGCATGAACCCCTACGCCTCCCTGCTCATCATGGCCGCGCTGGCCCTCCTGGTGGCCGTCGGCGGTCTGGCCATGAGCGCCATCATCAGCCCCGCCCGGCGCAACCGGGTCAAGGTCGCCAACTACGAGTGCGGCATCGACCCCACCCCCGCCAACACCGAGCACGGGCGCTTCCCCGTCTCCTTTTACCTGGTGGGCATGACCTTCATCATCTTCGACGTCGAGGTGGTCTTCCTCTACCCCTGGGCCACGGCCTTCGGGCGCCTGGGCTTCTTCGGGCTGGGGGCGGCCGTCCTGTTCATCGGCCTCATCACCGTGCCCTACATCCTCGAGTGGCGTCGCGGCGGACTGGACTGGGACTGAAGCCGCTCTGACCGGCCAGGACCCAGCCCGACGATCCCAAGGAGAACACAGCAGTGAAGAGCATGAAGAAGCACAACGCCTACATGGCGTCCATCCCCTCCAAGCGCCATGACCCCTACGCCGCCGCTGCCGCCGAGGTGGACAGCCCGGGCTTCCTGCTGACCACCGTCGAGAAGCTCGCGGGCCTGGCCCAGGCCCGCTCCATGTGGCCCGTCACCATGGGCCTGGCCTGCTGCGCCATCGAGATGATGGCCGCCGGCACCCCCCGCTTCGACATGGCCCGCTTCGGCTGGGAGGTCTTCCGCGCCTCCCCGCGCCACGCCGACGTCATGATCGTCTCGGGCCGCGTCTCCCACAAGATGGCCCCCATCGTGCGCAACGTCTACGACTCGATGCCCGAGCCCAAGTGGGTCATCTCCATGGGCGCCTGCGCCTCCTCGGGAGGCATCTTCAACAACTACGCCGTCGTCCAGGGCTGCGACCACATCGTCCCGGTGGACATCTACCTGCCGGGCTGCCCGCCGCGCCCCGAGATGCTCCTCAACGCCATGCTCGAGCTGACCCGCCAGATCGAGAAGAAGCCACTGTTCAAGCACCGCGAGGAGATCGCCCGCGCCGTCGAGGCCGCCGCGCTGTCGGCCACCCCCACCCATGAGATGAAGGGCCTGCTGGCATGAGTGAGAAGAACGCCCCGGGACACGACTCGGGCTCCGAGGCCCTGACCGAGACCCCCGAGGTCCCCGCCGTTCCCGAGGTCGCCGGCACCCCCGTGCGCCCCGAGCTGCGCCTGGAGGTCATCGCCGCCCCCACCGGCCAGTTCGGTGCCTCCGACGCCGGTGACACCACCGGCTACGGCGAGCACCGCAGCGTCGTCACCCTCGCCCCCGCCGCCGCGCGCCCCTACGGCGGCTGGTTCGACGACGTCGTCGACGCCCTCATCGAGGACCTCCAGGAGGCCGGCATCGACCCGGCCGCCGCCATCGAGAAGGTCGTCATCGAGCACGACGAGCTCACCCTGTTCATCGCCCGCGAGCACCTGCTCGACGTCGCCCGCCCCCTGCGCGACGACCAGGACCTGCGCTTCGAGCTGTGCCTGGGCGTCAGCGGCGTCCACTACCCCGAGCTGGCCGGGCGCGAGCTGCACGCCTGCATCCAGCTCATGAGCCTGACCCACGGCGGACGTCAGCTGCGCCTGCAGGTCGCCTGCCCCGAGACCGACCCGCACGTGCCCTCCCTCGTCTCGCTCTACCCCGGCAACGACTGGCACGAGCGCGAGACCTGGGACCTCATGGGCATCGTCTTCGACGGCCACCCCCACCTGCCCCGCACCGCCATGCCCGACGACTGGGTGGGCCACCCCCAGCGCAAGGACTACCCGCTGGGCGGTATTCCCGTCGAGTACAAGGGCGCCCAGACCCCGCCCGCCGACACCCGGAGGTCCTACCGCTGATGAGCACCGCAAGCACCTTCCGCGCCTCCGGCCCCGCCACGGATGAGCTGTCCGCCGGCGCCGAGCAGTTCACCGTCAGCGGCGGGGACTGGGACGACGTCGTCGCCCAGATCGCCGAGCGCGACGAGACCGACCGCCTGCGCAACGACCGGATCGTCCTCAACATGGGCCCGGTCCACCCCTCCACCCACGGCGTGCTGCGCCTGGTCCTGGAGGCCGACGGCGAGGTCGTCACCGAGGTCCGTGTCGGTACCGGCTACCTGCACACCGGTATCGAGAAGAACATGGAGTACCGCACCTGGGTGCAGGGCGAGACCTTCGTGACCCGCATGGACTACGTGGCCCCCTTCTTCCAGGAGGTCGCCTACGCGCTCGCCGTCGAGAAGCTCCTGGGCATCACCGACGACGTCCCCGAGAAGGCCACCGTCACCCGCGTGCTGCTCATGGAGCTCAACCGCATCGCCTCCCACGTCGTGGCCGTGGGCACCGGGGGCAACGAGATGGGCGGCACCACGCTCATGACCATCGCCTTCCGCTGCCGCGAGAACATCCTCAAGGCCTTCGAGATGGTCTCCGGGCTGCGCATGAACCACGCCTACATCCGCCCCGGGGGCCTGGCCCAGGACATCCCCGAGGGCTTCACCGAGTTCGTGCGCTCGGTCATGCCGGACATCAAGAAGGACATCCACGAGCTCGAGCTGCTGCTCCTGGAGAACCCGATCCTCAAGTCCCGCTTCATCGGCGTGGGGGAGATCAGCCTGGCCGGAGGGCTCGCCCTGGGCCTGACCGGGCCCTGCCTGCGCGCGGCCGGCTATCCGCTGGACCTGCGGCGCACCAACCCCTACTGCGGCTACGAGACCTACGACTTCCGGGTCCCCACCTACAAGGTCTCCGACTGCTACAACCGCCTGCGCATCCGCCTGGACGAGGCCTACGAGTCCCTCAAGATCGTCTCCCAGTGCCTGGACCGCCTCGAGGAGATCGCCGCCCGCGGCGACGACCCCTCCAACACCACGATGGTGGCCGACCCGACCATCGCCTGGCCCGCCCGCATGTCCATCGCCACCGACGGCCAGGGGCAGTCCCTGGAGCACGTGCGCGAGATCATGGGCAGCTCCATGGAGTCCCTCATCCACCACTTCAAGCTGGTGACCCAGGGCTTCCGGGTCCCGGCCGGGCAGGTCTACCAGACCGTTGAGCACGCCAAGGGGATCCTGGGCGTCCACGCCGTCTCCGACGGCGGCACCCGCCCCTACCGGGTCCACTTCCGCGACCCCTCCTTCTCCAACCTGCAGTCGCTGGCCATGATGGGGGAGGGCGGCATGATCGCCGACCTCGTGCCCACCCTGGCCTCCATCGACCCCGTCCTGGGAGGCGTGGACCGCTGATGAGCACCACCGAGAACGCAGTCAACCCGGCCGTCGAGACCATCGCCACCGTCAGCGCGGTCGGCCCGGTGGGCACCGTCGCGCAAGCCGCCGTGGCCGCCGGATACAGCACCGAGGTCGCCCAGGGCCTCCAGGTCGACATCGAGCGGATCATCGCCCGCTACCCGGCGGGCAAGGAGCGCAGCGCCCTCATCCCGATGCTCCACCTCATCCAGTCCGTGGACGGCTACGTCTCCCCGGCCGGCATCGCCCTGTGCGCCGCCCGGCTCGGCCTGGAACGGGCCGAGGTCAGCGCCGTGGCCACCTTCTACAGCCAGTTCCGCCGCCACCCGGTGGGCACCTACCACGTGGGCGTGTGCACCAACGCCCTGTGCGCCGTCATGGGCGGGGACGAGATCTGGAAGGCGGTCACCGAGCACACCGGCCTGGGCGCCGAGGAGACCAGCGAGGACGGCACCATCAGCCTCGAGCGCGTCGAGTGCAACGCCGCCTGCGACTACGCCCCCGTCGTCATGGTCAACTGGGAGTTCTTCGACAACCAGACCCCCGACTCCGCCGTCGCCATGATTAAGGCCCTCGAGCGCGGCGAGGACGTCGCCCCCACCCGCGGCCCCGAGACCGTCCCCACCTTCCGGGAGAACGAGCGCCTGCTGGCCGGCTTCGAGGACGGCCGCACCGACGAGGGACGCGGCCCCGGCGAGCCGACCCTGCGCGGCCTGCGCATCGCCCGCGAGCAGGGCTGGACCGCGCCGAAGGAGGAGACCAAGTGAGTGACACCGCCACCTACACCGCGCCGGGGACCCTCAGCCCGGTCCTGAGCGACCTGTGGGACCAGGAGCGCTCCTGGACCCTGCAGACCTACCTCGACCACGGCGGCTACGAGGGCCTCAAGAAGGCCAAGACCCTCAGCTGCGAGGAGCTCATCGGCCTCATCAAGGACTCCGGCCTGCGCGGACGCGGCGGCGCCGGCTTCCCCACCGGCCTGAAGTGGTCCTTCCTGCCCCCGGTTGACGGCGGCCCGCGCTACCTCGTGGTCAACGCCGACGAGTCCGAGCCGGGCACCTGCAAGGACATTCCCACGATCATGTCCAACCCGCAGGCGCTCATCGAGGGCATCGCCATCACCTCGCGCGCCATCGGCGGCGACCACGCCTTCGTCTACCTGCGCGGCGAGGTCCCCCACGTCTACCGCCGCCTGCTCAGCGCCGTGCGCGAGGCCACCGAGTCCGGCCTGCTGGACACCGGCTTCGGCCTCGACGGCCAGCAGCGGCTGCGCATCACCGCCCACGCCGGGGCCGGCGCCTACATCTGCGGTGAGGAGACCGCCCTGCTGGACTCCCTGGAGGGCCGCCGCGGCCACCCCCGCCTCAAGCCGCCCTTCCCCGCCGTCGCCGGCCTCTACGCCCGGCCCACGGTGGTCAACAACGTTGAGACCATCGCCTCGGTCCCGGCGATCCTGGCCCGCGGCGCCCAGTGGTACTCCACTATGGGCACCGAGAAGTCCAAGGGCCACGGCATCTTCTCCGTCTCCGGCCACGTGGCCCACCCCGGCCAGTACGAGGCCCCCTTCGGCATCACCATGCGCGAGCTCATCGAGCTCTCCGGCGGCATCCGCCCCGGCCACGAGCTGAAGTTCTGGGTGCCGGGAGGCTCCTCGACGCCGATCTTCGGTCCCGACGAGCTCGACGTCCCCCTGGACTACGAGTCCGTGGCCGAGGCCGGCTCCATGCTGGGCACCCGCGCCCTGCAGGTCTTCGACGAGACCGTCTCCGTGGTGCGTGTGGTCACCCGGTGGACCGAGTTCTACCAGCACGAGTCCTGCGGCAAGTGCACCCCCTGCCGTGAGGGCACCTACTGGATGCGCCAGATCATGCTGCGCCTGGAGGCGGGGCGCGGTCTGCCCGGCGACGTCGAGAAGCTCGAGTCCATCGCCTCCAACATCGCCGGACGCTCCTTCTGCGCCCTGGGTGACGCCTCCGCCACCCCGGTGCTGACCGGCATCAAGCGGTTCCGCGAAGAGTTCGAGGCCGGCTACACCGCCGCCGCCGGCGAGCTCTTCCCCTACGCCGCCTCCTCCGTCTTCGAAAGCGCACGGTGAGCCATGACTGCTGAGACGACCACCAAGAGCTCCGCACCCGCGGCGCCCCCGGCCCCCGAGATGGTCCACATGACCATCGACGGGCTGCCCGTCGAGGTCGAGAAGGGGACCCTCCTCATCCGCGCCGCCGAGCAGGTCGGCGTGCGCATCCCGCGCTTCTGCGACCACCCGCTGCTCGCGCCGTCGGCCAACTGCCGCCAGTGCCTGGTGGAGGTGGCCATGCCGGGGCGCGACGGCGTCGTGCGGCCCATGCCCAAGCCCCAGCCCTCCTGCGCCATGACCGCCATGGAGGGCATGGAGATCTCCACCCAGGCCACCAGCGAGGTCGCCGCCAAGGCTCAGGCCGGCACCATGGAGTTCCTCCTCATCAACCACCCGCTGGACTGCCCGGTGTGCGACAAGGGTGGCGAGTGCCCCCTGCAGAACCAGGCCCTGGAGCTCATGGCCTCCGGCGCCCAGTCCGCCACCCGCTTCACCGACGTCAAGCGCACCTTCCCCAAGCCACTGCGCCTGACCAGCAACATCCTCCTGGACCGCGACCGGTGCATCCTGTGCCAGCGCTGCGTGCGCTTCGCCGACCAGATCCCCGGCGACCCCTTCATCGCCCTCCAGGGCCGCGGCGGCGGGCACCCCTCCTTCGACATGGACGGTGAGCCCGAGCACACCGGGGGCCTGTACTCCGAGCAGATCGGGCGCTTCGACGCCCGCGTCCTGGACTTCTACACCGAGGAGCCCCAGGAGGGGCTCGACGCCGACCTCCAGACGATCCGCGGCGTGCCCTCCCTGAGCGCCCTGGGAGACCTGACCGGCCCCGGCGGCGAGCCCGGCGCCTCCGACGGCACCGACTACGGCCCCGACCTGGGCGCCGGCCGCGAGGACCTGGACGCCTCCGGGCGCCCCTTCGCCTCCTACTTCTCGGGCAACATCATCCAGATCTGCCCCGTGGGCGCCCTGACCTCCGCGAAGTACCGCTTCCGGGCCCGCCCCATGGACCTGGTCTCCACCGACTCCGTCACCGAGCACGACGCCTCCGGCTCCGCCATCCGCGTCGACATGCGCCGCGGCGTCGTCCTGCGCCACCTCGCCGGCAACGACCCCGAGGTCAACGAGGAGTGGATCACTGACAAGGACCGCTTCGCCTTCACCTGGTCCTCCCAGCCCGACCGCCTCACCGTCCCGCTCGTGCGCGACGAGGAGACCGGCGAGCTCGTCACCACCTCCTGGTCCGACGCCCTGGACGTGGCCGCCCAGGGGCTGGCCCGCGCCGCCGCAGACGGGGGAGTGGGGCTCCTGCCCGGCGGCCGCCTCACCCTGGAGGACGCCTGGGCCTGGTCCCGCTTCGCCCGCACCGTCCTGGGCACCAACGACATCGACCAGCGCGTGCGCAGCCACAGCCAGGAGGAGGACTCCTTCCTGGCCGCCCGCGTGGCCGGCACCGGACTGGGCGCCGTCACCTACCGTCACCTGGAGCGGGCCGGACAGGTCCTGCTCCTGGGCCTGGAGCCCGAGGACGAGTGCGGCTCGGTGTTCCTGCGCCTGCGCAAGGGCGTGCGCGCGGGCGGCGTCAAGGTGGCCACCGTGACCACCTGTCTGAGCGCCGGCAGCCGCAAGCTCTCCGCCCAGGCCATCCTCACCCCGCCCGGTGAGGAGGCCCGCGTCGTCGCCCACCTCAGCCAGACCCACCCCGAGCTCGTCGAGGCCCTGCGGGCCGACGGCGCCACCATCCTCATCGGTGAGCGTGCCGCCCGCGTCCCCGGCCTGCTGAGCGTCGCCGACGCCCTGGCCACCGCCACCGGCGCACACCTGGCCTGGGTACCGCGCCGCAGCGGCGAGCGCGGAGGCATCGAGGCGGGCCTGCTGCCCGGCCTCCTGCCCGGCGGTCGCCCCGTGGCCGACCCCGAGGCCCGCGCCCAGGTCGAGCAGGCCTGGAACCTGGGCCCCGAGAACCTCCTGCCTGCAACGCCGGGCCGCGACGCCACCGCCATCCTCTCGGCCCTCCTGGAGGGGAGCCTGGGCGGCGCGGTCGTCGGCGGCATCGACCTGCGCGACTTCCCCGACCCGGGTCTGGCCCGCGCGGCCCTGGCCGCCAGCGGCTTCACCGTCCAGCTCGAGGTGCGCCGCAGCGAGGTCAGCGAGCACGCCGACGTCGTCCTGCCCGTGGCCCCGGCCGTGGAGAAGAACGGCACCTTCGTCAACTGGGAGGGGCGCGTGCGCCCCTTCGGCCAGGCCCACGTCTCACGCTCCCGCACCGACCGCCAGGTCCTGGGCATGCTCGCCGACGAGATGGGAGTCGATCTGCAGGTCGACGACCTCGTCGTCCTGCACGAGCAGCTCGCCGACCTGGGCCTGTGGCGCGGGCAGCGCCCGTCGGTCGCCTTCGGGCCCGCCCCGGCGGTCTGCGCCGGCTCCCCCGTCCCCGCCGACGACGGCGTGGAGGCCCGCCTGACCACTCACAAGCCCATGCTCGACGCCGGGCGCCTCCAGGACGGTGAGCCCTTCCTGGCCGCCACCGCCCTGCGCCCCATCGCCCGGGTGGGCACCGACCTCGCCCAGCGCCTGTCGCTGGCAGCCGGTCAGGAGGTGACCGTGGCGACCGCCGCCGGATCGATCACCCTGCCGGCCGTCATCGGCGGCGTCAGCGACGGCACCGTGTGGCTGCCCGAGTGCTCGGCCGGCTCCACCGTCCACCAGACCCTGGGCGCCGGGCACGGCTCCCAGGTCACCGTGACCCATGCAGCGGAGGTACTGAGGTGAACCCGATCTACGCGGCTCAGGCCGCTGCCGACGACGCCCTCCCCAACGGGGGAGTGACCGCCGACTTCTCCGCCGAGACCTGGTGGCTGACCCTCATCAAGGCCGTCTTCATCGTCGCCTTCCTCATCGTCAGCGTCATGATGGCGCTGTGGGTGGAGCGGCGCGGCCTGGCCCGCATGCAGACCCGCCTGGGCCCCAACGTCAACGGCCCCCTCGGCCTGCTCCAGGCGGTCGCCGACGCCGGCAAGCTCATCATGAAGGAGGACTTCTGGCTCAAGGGGGCCGAGAAGGTCATCTACCTCCTGGCGCCGCTCATCGCCGCCTTCAGCGCCTTCATGGTCTACGCGGTCATCCCCTTCGGGCCGCAGGTGAGCATCTTCGGCCACTCCACGCCCCTGCAGCTGACCGACTTCCCAGTGGCGGTCCTCTACATCCTGGCCATCACCGCCTTCGGCGTCTACGGGATCATCCTGGGCGGCTGGTCCACGCACTCCACCTACCCGCTCTTCGGCGCCGTGCGCAGCGCCGCTCAGGTCATCTCCTACGAGCTGAGCATGAGCCTGTCCATCCTCACGGTCTTCCTGGCCTCGGGGACCATGTCCACCTCCGGGATCGTGACCGCCCAGGAGCGCATCTGGTGGGCCGTGGCGATGGTGCCCAGCTTCATCATCTACGTCATCTCCATGGTCGGTGAGGTCAACCGCCTCCCCTTCGACCTGCCCGAGGCCGAGGGAGAGCTCGTCGCCGGCCACATGGTCGAGTACTCCTCGATGAAGTTCGCCTGGTACTTCCTGGCCGAGTACATCAACATGTTCAACGTCTCGGCCGTGTGCGTCACCCTGTTCCTGGGCGGCTGGCGCTCGGCGATCCTCAGCCTGTTCTGGGAGGGCGCCAACTCCGGCTGGTGGCCGATGCTGTGGTTCGTCGCCAAGGTCTGGGCCGTCATGTTCTTCATGATCTGGACCCGCGGAACCCTCGTGCGCATCCGCTACGACCACTTCATGAAGCTGGGCTGGAAGGTCCTCATCCCGATCTCCCTGGTCTGGTTCGTGCTGGTGGCGGTGGTGCGCGCCTTCCGCACCTTCTCGGGCGCCTCCGTGCAGGCCCTGCTGCTGCCGATGGCCGTCGTCTTCTGCGTCATCATGTTCATCCTCTTCCTCATTCCCGACAAGGAGGAAGAGGAGGAGCTCTACGAGGACTATGAGGACGACGACGAGGAGGACGCCGACGACGAGGACGTCGAGATCCTGGACGCCGAGGACGACCACGTCGCCTTCCTCGAGGGCTTCCCGGTCCCGCCGCCTCCGGGCACGTCCCTGCCGCCCTCACCGCGCGCCCGCCGCACCGCCCTGGCAGCGCAGGCGACCGACGCGGCCGGTGACTCCGAGACCGGGGCGGCCACCGCCGTCGGCCTCCTGGAGGACACCGACGTCGAGGACGACGACGCGACCGGTTCCGCAGACTCCGCCGAGTCCCCCGACTCGGCAGGTGTGGCCGGCACGGCAGCTCCTGCCGGTAAGGACGCAGCCACCGCCCTGCCCACCTTCACCCTTGACCTCAAGGCCGACCCGGCCGGCGGCAAGGACACAGACACGGCCGCTGAGGCACCCCAGGAGGGAAAAGATGACTGATCGCCCCCACCGTTCCCGGGGCTCGCAGCACGATAAGTGGCTGCGTGACGCTCCCTCCGCCCTGGCCCGCGCCTTCGCGCCCGTGGCCGGCTACGGGGTCACCATCTCCTCGATGTTCCGCCCGGTGGTCACCGAGCAGTACCCCTTCGAGCCGCCGCAGGTGATGCCCCGCTACCACGGCCGCCACCAGCTCAACCGCTACGACGACGGCCTGGAGAAGTGCATCGGCTGCGAGCTGTGCGCCTGGGCCTGCCCCGCCGACGCGATCTACGTCGAGGCCGCCTCCAACGAGCCCGGCGCCCAGTACTCGCCCGGCGAGCGCTACGGGCGCGTCTACCAGATCAACTACCTGCGCTGCATCTTCTGCGGCATGTGCATCGAGGCCTGCCCCACTCGGGCTCTGACCATGTCCACCGACTTCGATGAGCTCGTCGGCCCCGGCCGCGAGGGTCTCATCTACGAGAAGGAGGACCTGCTGGCCCCCGTGCCCGAGGGCGCCGTGTCCGCGCCCCACCCCATGGTCGAGGGCACCGAGGACGGCGACTACTACCGCGGGAAGGTCGTCGGCTCCACCCAGGCCCAGATCGACTGGGTGCGGAGCCACCGGCCCGAGGACCCCAGCCTGGAGTCCGCCCGCGCCAAGGCCGCCCCCACCGCCTCCGGCCGGGGCAACCGCCACACCGTGAAGGGAGCCCTGCGATGAGCACCCTGCTGATGACCGGCGCCCCCGCCGTCGCCCCGACCGCCCTGACTCAGGACGGTCACCTGGGGCTGGGCGAGGCCATCGTCTTCGGCGTCGTCGCCCTGGTCACCGTGGCCTGCGGCATCGGCGTCCTGACCGCCAAGCGAGCCGTGAACGCCGCCATCAACATGATCGGCATCATGATCTCGCTGGCCGTCCTCTACATCGTCAACGAGTCGCCCTTCATGGGCATCACCCAGGTCGTGGTCTACACCGGTGCCGTCATGACCCTCGTCCTGTTCGTCATCATGCTCGTGGGTGTCGGCGGTGACGAGCCGGTGGGTGCCGCCGGCACCGTCATGAGGCGCCCGGTCCTCGTCCTCCTGGGACTGGGGCTGGCCGGTGCCCTGACCGCCGTCGTGTGGCGCTCCGCCCTGCCGACGCCGGCCGGACTCAAGGACGGCGCCAAGGCCGCTCCCGACCTGCTGGCCGTCACGCTCTACCACGACCACGTCGTCACCATGGAGCTGACCGCCATCCTGCTCATCGTCGCCGCCGTCGGCGCCCTGACCCTCACCCACCGCCAGCGCATCCGGGCCCGGCTCAGCCAGCGGGCGGTGGCCGCGGGCAAGATGCAGGACTACGCCGCCAAGGGCGCCCACCCGGGCCAGAAGCCCATGCCCGGCGTCTACGCCTCCACCAACTCCGCCGCCGCCCCGGCCCTGGACGCCCAGGGCGAGGCCGTCGAGGAGTCCGTGCCCCGGGTCCTGCGGGCCCGCGGCCAGGGCCTGGAGCTGTCCGACGTCTCCCCGGAGATGGGACTGGCCCAGCGCTCGGGCACGATCGTCTCCCGCCTGGCCGGGGCCAGCCAGACCGGTCAGGCCGACGGCCATCGGGACGCCCGCCGCTCCGGAATGCCCTCCATGCCCGGCGCCGCCGCCCCCACCGTCAAGCAGCCCGTCCTCAGCGATGACGGGGCAGTCGACTCGGCCGCCCCGGAGCAGAAGGAGGAGAAGTGAGTCTCCCCATCACCGTCTACCTCATCCTGGCCGGGGTGCTGTTCACCCTGGGGGCACTCACGGTGCTGCTGCGCCGCAACGCCATCATCGAGCTCATGGGGGTTGAGCTCATGCTCAACTCCGTCAACCTCGTCCTGGTCACCTTCTCCCGGATCCACGGCAACCTCACCGGCCAGGTCTTCGCCTTCTTCGTCATGGTGGTGGCCGCCGCCGAGGTCGTGGTGGGTCTGAGCATCGTCGTATCCATCTTCCGCACCCGCAGGTCCACGTCGGTCGACGACGAGAACCTGCTCAAGAACTGAGGGGAGAGACCACCGACATGCTTCCCGCTCCTGTCACCGCCGTCGTGACGCCCCTGACCGAGGCCACCGGCCTGGCCTCCTGGGCCTGGCTGCTCATCGCCGTCCCCGCGGCCTCCGCCGCCTTCCTGCTGCTGGCCGGCCGCCGCTCCAACGCCTGGGGCCACTGGCTGGGCCTGGCCGCCTCGTTCGCCTCCGCCTGCCTGGGCGTGGGCATCCTCGTGCAGGTCCTGGGCCTGCCCGCTGAGGAACGCGTCATCGGCCTGCCCCTCTACCACTGGTTCTCCGCCGGGAACCTGAGCGTCGACGTCGGCCTGCGCCTGGACCCGCTGTCGCTGACCTTCGTCACCCTGGTCACCTGCGTCGGCTTCCTCATCCACCTGTACTCGGTGGCCTACATGGCCCACGACCGCGACCGGCGCCGCTTCTTCGCCTACCTCAACCTCTTCATCGCCGCGATGCTCACCCTGGTCCTGGGCGACTCCTACATCGTGCTCTTCGTCGGCTGGGAGGGCGTGGGCCTGGCCTCCTACCTGCTCATCGGCTTCTGGAACACCGCCGACGCCGACGCCCCCCAGGGCGAGCAGGCCACCAGCCGTGAGAACGCCGCCGCCGCCAAGAAGGCCTTCATCATGAACCGCGTGGGCGACGTCGGCCTCCTGCTGGCCATGATGACGATGGTCGGCCAGATCGGCTCGGTCTCCTTCGACGCCGTCTCCGCCGCCTCCCTCGACGGCTCGGTGAGCACCGGCTGGCTCACCGCCATCGGCTTCTTCCTGCTCCTGGCGGCCTGTGGTAAGTCCGCACAGTTCCCCCTCCAGGCCTGGCTGGGTGACGCCATGGCCGGCCCCACGCCGGTCTCGGCCCTCATCCACGCCGCCACCATGGTCACCGCGGGTGTGTACCTCATGGTCCGCTCCGCCGCCGTCTTCGAGGGCGCCCCGAGCGCCCAGACGGCCGTGGCCGTCGTCGGCGCCATCACCCTGCTGCTGGGGGCCGTCATCGGAAGCGCCAAGGACGACATGAAGAAGGTCCTGGCCGCCTCCACCATGAGCCAGATCGGCTACATGATGCTGGGCGCGGGCCTGGGCCCGGTCGGCTACGCCTTCGCCATCTTCCACCTGCTCACCCACGGCTTCTTCAAGGCCCAGCTCTTCCTGGGGGCCGGCTCGGTCATGCACGCCATGGGCGACCAGGTCAACATGCGCCGCTTCGGCGGCCTGCGCGGAGCCATGGCGATCACCTGGGCCACCATGGGCATCGGCTGGCTCGCCATCCTGGGGGTGCCGCCCTTCTCCGGCTTCTGGTCCAAGGACCGCCTCATCGAGGCCGCCTTCGTCGGTGAGGGCGCCAAGCCCTGGATCCTGGGCACCATCGCCCTGCTGGGCGCGGGCCTGACCGCCTTCTACATGTCCCGCCTGTTCTTCATGATCTTCCACGGCAAGCAGCGCTGGACCACCAAGGACGACCTGGAGGGCGAGGTCCACCCCCACGAGTCCGGCTGGCTCATGACCCTGCCGCTGATCGTGCTGTCCGTGTTCTCCGCCGGCTTGGGCGGGCTGCTGACCTACAACAACATGTTCGTCACCTGGCTGGAGCCGGTCACCGGTCACGCCGAGCACGGCGAGCCGGTCCTGCCGGCCACCGTCATCATGGGCGCCACCCTCGCCCTGGTCGTCGTCGGGGTTCTCGTGGCCTGGTGGATGTACGTGCGCCGCCCGGTGCCCGTCGTCCTCCAGCCGGCCAACCCCCTGGTGGAGGCCGCCCGCAAGGACATGTACCAGGACGCCATCAACGAGGCCCTGGCCATGCGCACCGGCCAGGGACTGGTCCTGGCCACCGACGCCGTCGAGCGCTACGTCGTCGACGGCGCCATCGAGGGTGCCGCCGCGGGCACCGGCGCCCTGGGGCGCCTGACCCGCCGCACCGAGTCCGGGTACGTGCGCTCCTACGCCGGCTACATGCTGGCCGGAACGGTCCTCGTACTCATCGCCGTCCTGGCCGCCAGGTTCTGAGAGGACACGACACATGCCGACTCTTCCCGCATCGCTGCCCGTCCTGACCGTCATGGCGGTCACGCCGCTGGCCGGGGCGCTCCTGCTGTGGCTGGTCCCGCCGCTGCGCCGGCTCCACGCCCGCGCCGTGGGCCTCGTGTTCTCCCTGGCGGTCCTCGCCCTGGGCCTGTGGGCGCTGAGTGCCTTCGACCTGGCTCAAGCCAGCACCGTCCAGCTGACCGACACCCACTCCTGGATCCCCGCCATCGGCGCCTCCTGGGCCCTGGGCGTCAACGGCCTGGGCCTGTCCATGGTGCTGCTGGGCGCCTTCGTCACGCCCCTGGTGCTGCTCGCCTCCTGGGGTGAGGTCCCCGCCGACCGGCAGGGCCTGTTCACCGGGCTCGTCCTGACGCTGGAGTTCTTCGTCGTCGTCATCTTCTCGGCCCGGGACCTGCTGCTGTTCTACCTGTGCTTCGAGGCGATGCTCATCCCGGTGTACTTCCTCATCGGCTGCTTCGGCGGGCGGAATCGCCAGCGCGCCGCCCTGAAGTTCCTCCTGTACTCCCTGGCAGGCGGGCTCATCATGCTCATCGGTGTCATCGCCGTCTACCTGCACTCCGCCAAGAACGGCGTCCCCAGCTTCCTCATCGACTCGGTGGCCGCCAACCTGCACGTGTCCACCTCCGCCGGTCACTGGATCTTCCTGACCTTCTTCATCGCCTTCGCCATCAAGGCACCGCTGGTCCCGGTCCACACCTGGCTGCCCGACACCGCCGAGCAGGCCACCCCGGGCACCTCGGTGCTGCTCATCGGCATCCTGGACAAGATCGGCACCTTCGGGATGATTACCCTGGTCCTGCCGATCTTCCCGGAGGCCTCCCGCTGGGCCGCCCCGGTGATCCTGGTCCTGGCGGTCGTCTCCATCATCTACGGCGGCCTGGCGGCTATCGCCCAGGACAACCTCTACCGCCTCATCTCCTACACCTCCGTGAGCCACTTCGGCTTCATGGTCCTGGGGATCTTCATCGGCAACCAGGTGGCCGCCAACGGCGCCATGGTCTACATGGTGGCCCACGGGCTGTCCATCGCCGGCCTCTACCTGGTCACCGGCTTCATGGCCCGGCGCACCGGGACGGTCGCCATCAGCGAGCTCGGCGGCATCGCCCGGGTCATGCCGCTGGTGGCCGGCACCTTCCTGGTCAGCGGGCTGGCCTCCATCGCCCTGCCGGGCCTGAGCGGGTTCGTGCCCGAGTGGATGGTGCTCACCGGCACCTTCTCGGTCTCGCTGGCCCTGGGCGGTGCGGCCGTCGTCGGCGTCGTCATCGCCGCCGTCTACATGCTGCTGCCCTACCAGCGGGTCTTCACCGGGGCGCCCGCCCCCGAGCGCGTGGGCAGCCCCGACCTCGACGGGCGCGAGCGCCTCGTCGTCGTCCCCGTCATCGCCGCGATGCTCGCGCTCGGACTGGCCCCGGGCGTCTTGACGCCCGCCTTCGACGACGTCGCCCGGCAGGTCGCGCTCACGGTGACCACCTCCTCGCAGGCTGAGGCCTCAGCCCGCGGCGCCGGCGACAGCCCCGATGCCGGCGGCGCGACTGACGCTCCCGCCGCCTCCACCGCTACGGAAGGGAACACCAAGTGAGCCCCTCAGCCACTGCCCCGATCGTCAACTGGGACGCCCTGACGCCGGTCCTCATCATCCTGGGCGCCGGTGTCCTGGGTGTCCTCGTGGAGGCCTTCATCGCCCGTCCTGCCCGCCTGGCCATCCAGTCCACGCTGAGCTTCCTGGCCATCCTGGCCTCCGGGGTCGCCCTGTTCCTGCGCTGGGGCGAGGTCAAGGCCGCCGGGGCCGCCGCCGCGGCTCTGCCCCAGTTCCAGCTCCCCAAGGGCTTCCTGCCGGGCGCCCGTATGTCCGCGGGCCTGACCGAGGATCCCTTCTCCATCGCCGCTCAGGGCATCCTCCTGGTCATCGGGCTGCTGGCCGTCCTGGTGATGGCCGACCGCACCTCTGTCGGCGACGGGGCCTTCGCGGCCCAGGCCGCCGACCGGCCCGGCAGCGCGGAGGAGAGCGAGTCCATCCTGGCCGGGTGGACCACGACCGAGATCTTCCCCCTGACCCTGTTCTCACTGGGCGGCATGATGCTCTTCGGGGCCAGCAGCGACCTCATCACGCTGTTCGTCATCCTGGAGATGATCTCCCTGCCGCTGTACATCCTGGCGGCCACCGCCCGCCACCGCCGGCTCCTCAGCCAGGAGGCGGCGCTGAAGTACTTCGTGCTGGGGGCCTTCGCCTCCGCCTTCCTCCTCATGGGCTCGGCCCTGCTCTACGGGGTGGCCGGCGCCGTCGACTACAAGTCCCTGGGCGAGGCCGTGAGCAGCGCGGCGGGGCAGGACTGGCTCATCCTGGCCGGCCTCATGCTGGTGATCGTCGGCCTGCTGTTCAAGGTGGCGGCCGTGCCCTTCCACGCCTGGAGCCCGGACGTCTACCAGGGCGCCCCCACCCCGGTCACCGGGTTCATGGCCGCCGGGGTCAAGGCCGCCGCCTTCCTGGCCCTGGTGCGCTTCTACTACCTGATCGCCGGCGCCATGGGCTGGGACCTGGCCCCCGCCCTGTGGGCCGTGGCGGCACTGACCATGCTCCTGGGCACCGTCGTCGGGGTGGTCCAGCGCGACGTTAAGCGCATGCTCGCCTACTCGGCCATCGCCCACGCCGGCTTCATGCTCATAGGGATCGGGGCCTACTCCAAGGCGGCGATCTCCGCGCTCAGCTTCTACGCCCTGACCTACGGGATCGCCACCGTGGGGGCCTTCGGCATCGTCACCCTGGTGCGCTCCCACCGCGACGGCTCGGTGGGCGGAGAGGACGGCGACCTGGATGCCTTCAAGGGCCTGGGACGCCGCAGCCCCTGGGCGGCCGGTGCCATGACCGTCTTCCTGCTGTCCTTCGCCGGAGTGCCCCTGACGGCCGGCTTCATGGCCAAGTTCCGGCTCTTCGCCACCGGCCTGAGCGGCAGCGGGATGCCCTTCGTCATTCTCGCCGTCGTCTGCTCGGCCGTGACCGCCTTCTTCTACATGAGGCTCATCGTGCTCATGTTCTTTGATGAGCCCGACGGCGAGCGCGCCGTGGTCGTGGGCAGCCGCGGCCCGATCATCCTGGCGGTCAGCGTTGCGGTGATGGCCACAATCGGGCTGGGCATTTTGCCGCAGACCGCCTTCGACCTGTTCGACCAGACGGCTATGCTCCTTCCGTGATCGGATCACTGCCGCTGAGCGCCCCCGAGCTGGAGTCGCGCATCATCCCCGCCCTCCAGACCATTGAGGACCGCCTCATGGAGGTGGTCACCAGCGCCGACGAGACCATCAACCCGCCGACCTCGCACCTGGCCGAGGCCGGGGGCAAGCGCCTGCGCCCGGTCCTGGCCCTGCTGACCGCCCAGCTCGGCGACCCGGCCCTGGCCACCGGCGAGGAGATCCGCGACGCCGGGGTGGCCGTGGAGCTGACCCACATCGCCACCCTCTACCACGACGACGTCATGGATGAGGCCCCGCTGCGCCGTGGCGCCCCGAGCGCCCAGACCGTGTGGGGCAACTCCGCCGCCATCCTCACCGGCGACGTCCTCGTGGCCCGGGCTTCCCAGCTGGTGGCGGCCCTCGGCCCGGAGGCCGTCATGGCCCACGCCAAGACCTTCGAGCGCCTGTGCATGGGCCAGCTTCACGAGACCCTGCCACGCCCGGCAGGTACCGATCCGGTGGACCACTACATCCAGGTCCTGGCGGACAAGACCGGCTCCCTCATCGCGGTGTCCGCCCGCTACGGGGCGATGCTCACCGGTGCCGGGGCGCGCACCGAGCAGATCGTGGAGGAGTTCGGCGAGCGGATCGGTGTGGCCTTCCAGCTGGCAGACGACGTCATCGACCTCATGAGCGACTCGGCCACCACCGGCAAGACCCCCGGCACCGACCTGCGCGAGGGAGTGGACACCATGCCGGTCCTCCTCCTGCGCAAGGCCCTGGCGGCCGGCGAGCTCGACGCCGCCGGCCAGGCCATCCTCTCGCGCCTGTCCACCGGTGACCTCTCCGATGACGCCTTCCTGGCCGACGTCGTTGCTCGCCTGCGCGAGCACCCCGTCCTGGCCCGTACCCGCGAGATGGCCATGGACTGGGCCGCTCAGGCAGTGGAGGGTCTGGAGGGCCTGGAGGAGGCCGTTCTCGACGGAACCCGGCAGCGCCTGGCCCAGGCCGGCATTGAGGGTGAGGCCGCCACGGCGGCTGTGGCCGACGCCGGTGAGCGGGTGTCGCAGGTGCGTGCGGCTATGGAGGACTTCGCCCGCATTCTCGTGGACCGGGCCGCCTGAGCAGTCGGCCTGGGGGCTGACGAGGCCTCCCAACTCCCCATGACTCCCCATGGGTTGATGGGGAGT
>ERZ773021.181-NODE-181-length-43636-cov-48.2532_pt1 | contig 43636 bp, 46 predicted proteins | sample MGYA00511668_ERZ773021 | MGnify/ENA primary metagenome ERZ773021 (study PRJEB29015, sample SAMEA2737961) | human oral metagenome | biome: human oral; feature: human-associated habitat; material: dental | place: China | collected 2032 ... | reverse complement strand
ATGGCTATCAGTCCGCAAAAAAGCTGTTTGAGTTAGCTCAAACAGCTTGAAAGATACTCACTTAATCAGAGGAACAACTTTGTTGCACTTGACTTGACAATTGGGAAAGTTTTTAAAGCTTGAATTGTCAAGATAAAATATTAAAAAGGCTTTTATAATGTTCAAAGTGTATTTACCCACTATAGAGATTATAAAGCCTTTTTTAATTAACTTTTGAAGTACAGTATACATTTGCGGTGTTTTTATAGTTATAAACTACTATCACGGGTGACAATATATAAGGCTAATTTACCCTTTCATATATCGCTCGAAAGCTACTTGAATTTTTGGCATAATTTGGTGCATGACATAAAGATTGGTATAAACGATAATCATTGTAATGACGAAATAAACAAGCATTTTAAAATTCCATTGCCAATAATGAGAAATAAGTAAAAACATGATTGGAATTTGCAAAGTAACGGTTACAACTCCGGGGACGTAACCTTTAAATTGGTAACACATTTTATAATGAATTAAAAAGTGAAAAGTATAAGCGATGCAGAAACTTAGATATAGAGTTTGATTATGGCACAATTGACAAATAGCTGAAACAATCAATAAAATAATAAATTCTTCTAAAACGCCAACAGAAAAGGCAGAGCCATTTGTTGTTGCTCCAAAGTATTGATTTTGATTTTTTAAGTTTTGAAACTTTTTACGTTTTTTCCAAAGAGGCATGACAATTATCTCTTCAAAATCATGCAGAAGAAAGAGAATAGGTAGGCTCCAAAAATGGAATAAAATAGACATTTATTTTCTCCTTAAATAATAAAATGAAATCTATTTGGTATAATAGATGAGTCTATTATAGTGAGTCTATTGATAAGATTCAAGGAATTTTGATAAACGGTACAAATTTATTTATTTTGTGTCACGGAAAGGAGAAAAATGAATTCTCGTGTTTATCAATCAAAACTGTTGATTGCAGAAGGGCTATTTCGTTTATTGGAAAAAGACGCTTTTGAGGAACTGACGATTTCAGAGATCTGTGCGGAGGCTCAGGTTTCGCGTAATACTTTTTACCGACATTTTCACGGAAAAAAGATGATTGTAGAATTTTTCATTAAAAACTTATTGCGAGACTATTTTACAAAAGTAAAAGAGGCGGCAATTAAGGACTTTCCAACTTTGTTGACATTTTATTTTCGTTTTTGGCGAGAACAGAGTTACTATGTGAATTTGTTGAAAAAGCAGCACTTGTTAGGTTTGGTCTTTGATATTGAGAGAACATACTTTTCAAATATGCTTCCGACGTCACAATTGCCTTGGCATAATCAGGTTGATTGTAGTGAGAAATTTGTTGATTTACTGGTGATTGGAGGTATGTGGAATATCTTGCTCTATTGGTTTGACTGTGATTTAAACCCCAGCGCGGATGTGCTAGCACAACGGGTGTTAGAAGAACTCCATTTTTACAGCCGCTTTATGAGTAAATAAAACTTTTTACTATCACCTGAGCGTATAAAAAAGAGGTCGAAATAAGAATCACGACCTTCTGAATGATTTAGTAAAGAATTGATTGAATTAGCTACTTTTTACTTGCAGCAATTCTTCAATTTCCGCAAGACTCTTGGCTTGGGAAATAGCACCGCGGAGTTTGGCAGCACCAGCTGTTCCGCGGAGGTAATGAGGAGCTAAACCGCGAAATTCTCGAACGGCGATATGTTCTCCTTTAAGGTCAATCAAGCGCTTCAAATGATCGTAAGCAATGTGCATTTTATCCTCAAAGCTGAGGTCGGGCAAGATTTCTCCCGTTTCAAAATAATGGTTGATTTGTTGGAAGAGGTAAGGATTGCCCATGGCAGCACGTCCAATCATGACTGCATCTGCACCGACTTCTTCTATACGTTGTTTTGCATCTTGAACGGTACGAATATCGCCATTGGCAATGAAAGGAATCTTGGTTAAGGCTTGCGCAACACTGTGGAGGGTTTCAAGATCGGCGTGACCGGTATACATTTGTTCGCGTGTGCGTCCGTGCATAGCAAGAGCTGCTGCACCGGCACTTTCCGCAGCTAAGGCATTTTCTACAGCTAGTGAGGCGTCCGACCAACCAGTGCGCATTTTCACAGTCAACGGAATATTGAGAACAGACCGAACCTTGCTGATAATAGAATAAATCTTGTCTGGATCCTTGAGCCATTTTGCACCAGCTTCGTTTTTGACAATTTTATTGACAGGACAGCCCATGTTGATATCCACAATATCTGTTTGGGTATTTTCTTGGATAAATTCGGCAGCGCGCGCCAAACTATCTTCGTCACTCCCAAACAACTGAATGGAAACGGGATGTTCTCCTTCATCAATATGCAGCATGTGAAGTGTCTTTTCGTTGTTGTACTGAATGCCCTTGTCTGAAACCATTTCCATGACGACAAGTCCTGCGCCAAGCTCTTTTGCAATCGTCCGAAAAGCCGAATTGGTCACCCCTGCCATAGGAGCGAGAACCGTTCGATTGGGAATTTTTACATCGCCAATCAGAAAAGGGGTATTAAGATTTGTCACGAATGAGTTCCTCCAAGTCTTTCTCGTCAAAATGATATGTTCTTTGGCAGAATTGGCAAGTGATTTCAGCTCCGTGGTCTTCGTCTCGCATTTCTTCAAGATCTGACTTAGGTAGACTTGAGAGGGCATTTAAAAACCGATCTTTGCTGCAATCACATTGGAAGCGGAGTTCTTCTTCTGACAATCGTTTGTAAGGTTCGTTGCCGTAGATAGCTGAAAGCAGGGCTTCAATATGGTTTTCGGATTCTAAAAGTGTTGAAATAGCAGGCATTTCTTGGATTCGCTTTTCAAAGCGAGCGATTTCTTCTTCTTTGGCACCAGGAAGGACTTGCAAGAGGAAACCACCAGCAACCTTGACCTTGTCATTGGCATCTAGTAGAACATTTAACCCGACAGCTGACGGAGTTTGCTGGCTTTCTGTTAGATAGAATGCCAAATCTTCGCCAATCTCACCGGATACAAGTGGTGTCATAGAATGATAAGGATTTCCAGTTCCATAGTCTGTAATGACGAGGAATTCGCCATTTCCAACAAATGGTCCGACCAGCACTTCGCCAGTCGCGGTTTTTTTAATGTCTACGCCGGGATTTTGCACATAGCCTTTGACCGTACCTTTTGTATCTGCAACGGTGATAATAGCACCGAGCGAGCTTGTCCCTAGCACTTTGACGGTGATTTTGGTATCTCCTTTTTCATTTGCGGCAAGGATTTGACTGGCAATGAGCGTACGGCCTAGTGCTACAGTTGAGCTGGCCTGAGTATGATGCTTTTCTTGAGCTGTCCGAACGGTTTCAGTACTGTCCAGTACATAAGCTCGGAAAGCACCGTTTTTTGAAATAGTTTTAATAATCTTGTCCATACCCTTTATTGTAACATAAAAAAAGAAAAGGGAGCGGGACAAAAATCGGTATTTCGTAAGAAATTGATTTTGTTGTCCCACCCCGCATAGTTGACGAGGCTGGTCTCATTCTTTGCATAGCAAGGAATGAAAACCACCAAGCGCCAATTTCGTTTCGGTGAAAAAATAGTATATTGTAAGAATTTAGGAAACTTTTGTCCTAAACTCTTGTTCCAGTCCATTAGTTTTCGTTTGTAGTTCGTTCATCCACTTCTTTTTGAGTTTCTTTTCCCTGATCTAGCAGAGCCTGAATAATCTTTTGGTCGCGTAGTTTAACAGAGTCGTTAATGGTTTCAGCGGATTGGATAACAGTCGCTTCAAGGAGAGCGCGTTTCTCCCGTCCTTTGTCAATGGCTTCGATAATACCTTGGTTTTGAGCAACTAAGCTTTCAGCCAACTTAGTAACAGATTCGACTGCAATTGTTGGATTTTGCGAGATTCTCTCCATTTGTGGAATGACTTCTTTGCTGGTTTCATCCAGCATTTGAAGCGCTGCATTGTTGGCATTAGAAATGGCGTCCGCTACCTGACCAGATTTCATTGATTGTTGCAAAATACCTAGTTGAGCAATAGAGAGCTTCATGGTCGGAATGGTGTTGCGACGGAGCATGCCGAGTTTTTGGCGCATATCAGAAGACACCTTCACGAGATTACGCATTTGCGGGGTAGTGGCCCAAGCAACATATAGACGGCTGATGTATTCAGTGTGTTGCTGTTCCAATGTATTGACAACTTCAGTCAAGCGGGCCAATTCTTGTGATTTGGTTTGGTAATCTAGAGTGGCGGTATCTAATTGTGCCACTTCATTTTGAAGAGTCAAGGCACGTGCACTGGCTTCTCTTTGACTAGCTTCAATAAAGGAAATGACACCGACTAGATTTTCAATGGATTTGGTATTGTCTTCAATCAACATCTCAGCAGAAACGATATTGCGTGCGAGTACATCTTCTTGCTTGACGACAGTAGCAGCCATTCCGTCCATTTTTTGCTCGATATTTTGTGAATCAAAATAGAACTCTTGCAAGGTATTCTTGCTTTGTTTAAAGAGTTTTTCTAAGAAATTTGGCTTTTTATCTAGTTCTGCAATTTGAGCATCCTTGTACTTAGCAACAAAACCATTTAACTCTTTATTAGTGTTTTTTAGCAATTCATCGACTTGTGGGATTTGAAGCTTCTTTTGCTCGGCTAAAATACGGTTGACAGTATTATTAACATCTTCGACTGCGGCTTGCCCAAAATCTAAAAGAGCATTTTGGTCGGAAATAAAGTTATCTACCAACTGTGGGGCTTTTACCATGATAGCATTTTGTTGTTCAGGAGTTAATTTCTCCAAAAAAGTTAACTGCCCATTTGCTTGAGTTCTGGTTGATTCAATGATTTCGGTGGTTTTATCCGTTTTCGTAATGGCATTGTTAGCGATTTTGTCAATGTCGAAGTTAAATTCTTGGCTCATAAGGTCTCCTTTTGATGTTATAGTTCTGTGTTCGTCTCTTTTTTAGTTAAAATCCGCAAGCTGATGTCAAAATCTCGTAGATCAGCTTCGTTGAGCTGACGGAGTGTTTCATCCAAGTCTAAATCAAACTGCTCAATAGCCGCTTTGGCGCTGGACAGTCGTTCTTCGGCATTGTAAAAATCTTTCGGGGAAGCCTTGATTTTTAGGTAGCCCTCCAAAATATCCTCATAATGCTCCATTTGAGATTGATGGATCGCAGTTAATTCTTCCTTGTTGTTGCTTTCTGACTGAGAAATTTTCTTGAGAATAGCTTCATGGTCGGTTTGGATATTGTGAATGGTTTCGAGCAATTCTGGTGCTAATTCTTCAAGGTTTGACTTTGTACTCTCAGCATCTTGCGTGCGGAGGTTGTAAAGTTGAGCATGAATATCTGCTGTTACGTCTTGCACTTTCCGTTGAATCCGCTGGTAAATCTCAGGTGAGATATGTTTTTTCAAGGTATCAGTCCGACTTTGGATATAGCTTAATTGAGGTAAGAGCTGTTCAGCTAACTGTTGGTATTTTTCATAAGCCTTTTCTTCTAGGTAAGCATCTAATTGTTTGATTCGACTATCTGCGGCACCGATTTCCTCTTTCAAATCTTCAATTTGCTGACTGGCGCTAGGTCCTGTAATTTTTTTCGGCTGATGGGTTGCATAGTAGTAAATTCCGTAGCCTATACCGATGGCAAAGAGGATCGGGATGAGGTACTGCATAATAATACCGACTGCGATAAAAATAAGCAGTATACCAATCCATCTTCTAGAACGTACATTCCTATAATCTCTTCTGGACATAAATTCTATAATCCCGTTTCTTCTAAAATTTCTAAGTCTATTTTAGCATAAAAAAGCATCAAAGACGGTACTGAACGATATGTTTAATAAAAAGTTTAGTTGAAAATAATCATGGGCTGCTAAGATTTTTCAAAAATTTCTTGACTTCGAGTGCACTCCAAGGTATATAATAAAAGTGTAAATATTTTATCTTTTTGATGAATGTGGAGCATCATCTTTTTAATAGAGAAAGGAACAATAAGATGAAAGCAGCAGTTTTTGTAGAACCAGGGAAAATGGAGGTAAGAGAGGTTGCGCGTCCGCAGTTGGAAAAGGAAACGGATGCGATTATCCGAATTGTCAGAGCTTGTGTATGTGGTTCTGATTTGTGGTGGTTCCGTGGCATTTCTAAGCGCGAGCCAAACACATTAGCGGGTCACGAAGCGATTGGCGTGGTAGAAGAAATCGGATCAGCTGTGACGGATATAAAAGCAGGTGATTTTGTCGTTGTACCCTTTACTCATGGCTGTGGGCATTGTGCGGCTTGTCGTGCAGGCTTTGATGGTGATTGCCTAAATATGGAAGGCGGAGGCAATGCTGGCTACCAAGGAGAATACCTTCGCTTTACGAATGCCAATTGGGCTTTGGTTAAAATTCCAGGACAGCCAGAGGATTATTCTGATGATATGCTGAATTCACTCTTGACTTTGGCGGATGTAATGGCGACGGGTTATCATGCGGCAAAGACAGCTGAAGTAAAGGCAGGAGATACAGTCGTTGTTATGGGAGACGGAGCCGTTGGTTTGTGCGGTGTCATTGCTGCCAAGCTATTGGGGGCTAAACGGATTATTGCGATGAGTCGTCATGCAGATCGTCAAGCATTAGCGCGTGAATTTGGTGCGACTGACATTGTTGCAGAGCGGGGTGATGAAGCTGTTGAGAAAGTTATGCAGATGACCGATGGAGTAGGTGCAGATGCTGTTTTAGAATGTGTCGGAACAGAACAATCTGTGGATACGGCTACTAAAATTGCTCGTCCAGGTGCTGTTGTCGGACGCGTCGGTGTGCCACATACAGGAGACATCAATATCGGTGACTACTGGATGGTCAACTTGGCAATGGCTGGTGGACCAGCTTCTTGTACAACTTATGACAAAGAAATCTTGCTAAAAGCAGTTCTAGACGGTCAAATCAATCCTGGTAAAGTTTTCACTCAATCTTACAAATTGGAAAACATTGACCAAGCCTACAAAGATATGGCTGACAGAAGAACAATTAAAGCGATGATTGTGATGAATTAAGAATTCCGAAAAAGAGGTTGGTAGAATCCGACCCCTTTTATGGTTATGAATGTTAGTCCAATAGTTCTCAAATACCTTCATTTTTGATAAAATAAAAGAAAAGCAGTTAAAAGGGGAGAAAATCATGTCTTTAACTAGTCAGATTGTTACAGCTGAATTTCCAGATTTAGAAAAAGTGGAACGACTCAACACAGAAGCTTTTCCTGAGGAAGAGCGTACACCGCTATCAGAGTTGCTACGCTATGGAGATGGAGAGTATTCTCATTTCTTTGCCTTTTATGATGGCAATGAATTTGTCGGTTTTGTCTTTTCAGTCTACAATGACAAAGCCTTTTATATCAGTTTTTTTGCGATTATGCCTCATTTGCGTAGTCATGGTTATGGCGGGAAGATTATTGATAAGTTGGTGGATTTTTATCAAAGGACTATGGTGCTAGAGGTAGAACGACTTGATGAGCCTTGTGATAATCTGGAACAGCGAAAAGCCCGTATGGATTTCTACAAGAGAAATGGTTTTCGCTCTTCGCGCGCCTACTTAGAATACGACGGTTTAAGTTTTGAAATTCTTTATAAAGGACCGTTTTTTGATGAAGAAGCTTATCGTGACATTTTCAAAAAAATCCAAGAAGACGGTTATTTTGAATTTGAAATTAAGCATGGACATGGCAGGGACTGGGAGTAGCTGAGAAATTCTAGCAGATATTTCTATTTTTCATTGAAAGGTATACATAAAAAAACGAGCTGTTGTTTTCGGCTCGTTTTACAGTGTATCTAGTGTTTAATGGATTTCTGGGAAAAGTTTAGCTAATATTTTAGGTGTAATGCTTTGACCGGGACCTTCTGCACAATAAGTGTGCATATACATGGAAGGATTGAAATTGAGCTCAATGCAGGTACAGTTAGGATTGTTTTTGCTGGCTGAAAGTGTGCTATCTGGGATAATTAAATCCACGCCACAGACCCAAGCCCCCATAGCTGTTGCCATATCTGCTGCTAGTTCCTTATAGGAGGTGTGCATGGTTTCAGTCACATCTACTGAGTCTCCACCAGTGGATATATTAGAATTGCGACGGAGAAAGACTTGAACCCCTTGCGGTAAGACATCATCTGCTTTATAACCTTGCTGGGCTAGCATGAGTAGCTCAATCTCACCAAGCTCAATCATTTCCAGTGGAGAGCGATGGTCGCGCCCTCGTAGGGGATTGGTATTTTTAAAAGCTACCAGTTCTCGAATGGTGTGCTGACCGTCTCCTACAACGTTGGCTGCTAAGCGCAGAAGCACCGCCTCACATTTGCCGTCTAGGACAAAGAAACGGTACTCGGTTCCTGCGATAAATTCTTCGACAAGGACAGAGCTGTCCTCTGAAAAGGCAATTTCCAATGCTTTTTGGTAACTGTTTCTGCTGGCTGGTTCCTGAAAAATAGAAATTCCTAACCCGAAGTTGGTGGATTTGGGTTTGACAACAATCGGCATATTTTTGATAAGGGGATAGTAAGCTAGCCCTTCTTCCAGAGTGGAGAATTCAGCTCCAGCAGGAACAGGAAAACCAGCAGCAGATAAAATTTTCTTAGTCACCGTCTTATTTGCCATCGCAAGAGGCACGATATAGTTGTCCTTTGAGGTCATATTGCCATTTTTGACATACTCGATGTGATCTTTATGTTGAAGTTTTAAAAACTGGTCACTTTCGTCCAATATTTCGACCTGCAACCCTTTTTGAATCGCATCAAAGAGCAGCATCTGGGTAGAGAGCTCCATTTCCTCGTAGCCTTTCAGAGCGTATGGAGCAGTCCAGGCGTAGTGGTGATATTCTTTAGCTTTTTCCAAACCAAAGGCTTCTAAGGATTGGTTATAAATATAAGGCAAGAGCTGGGCAGAAAGGGTCAGGCTGGGATTAGCAACTGCATCTTTCACATGATGAAGCAGGTCTTGATAATAGGAGCTTAATCCGAACTGGTGGATGACAGCTTGCATGGCTCTAAGGAGCAGATTACTATCAGCTTCAACAGGCAAAGGAGTCAGAGGGTGGCTAAGAGCGATTTTTTCATTTAGATCATGAGCTTGCTCTAGGATTTCATCAGGGTCTGCTATATCATCTAGCCAGAGCAAGGCAAGCAAAAAGAGATGAACCGTGTCCATAGTTTCTTGGCTGATTCCCAGCACCTCAAAAGGATTGAGGTCAAAGCAGCGGAATTCCAAATAGGTAATGCCTTTTTCCAAGTAACGCCGATTTTCTTTTTGCCCACGAAAGCGGACGGGTGTGTAGCATTCTTTCTCGGCAATTAAATCGCCTTGTACCACGTATTTCTCTATATCGCTCACATAAGACTCTAGTGAAGCATAGGAAATGTGAATCTTTTTATCATTTACATATCCCAAATCACTGTTGCGGATAGAGCGTACAGGCTGAGAAATCTTTCTCGTCACCCCCCCTTCTTCAGCAATTGGTGCTGCCCCGTATAAATAAGTCAGAAACCAGCGGAACCGTAAAAAGTTTCGAGCCAATTTAAGATAGAGGTCATTTTTAAAAAGCCGAATATTTTGGTAATCACTGACCTTGAAAAGAGCTTGAATCAAGTCGGATCCCAATTCCACATTGTAGTGAATGCCTGAGATAGCTTGTAGCGTTTTTCCATATTTTTTTGCTAAACTTTCTCGATAATGACGCTCAAAATCGTTTTCTAAATGAGCAATTTGAATTTCTGCTGGTGACAATTTTGGAGGCATAGAGAGCGGCCAGATTGCTTCGCTTTTGGAAATGGTACGTCCAGCTACATCGGTAATTGCAGCAAGAAAACGCATTGCTTCCTTTGTAGAAGTTGCAGTCGGGGTGATGAGTTCTAATTGCTGCTCACTAAAATCGGTCTGAATCGTCGGGTGAAAATTACGGCTTCCAAATGCTTGAGGATGAGGAGTTTGCGCTAATTTTCCGTCTTGATTGATGCGCAAGCCCTCCCTTTCCAACCCGAAAGTAGCTTGTAAAATAGGTGCATCTGCTGCTAATTTTTCGAATAAGTGATTGATGTTCATGAGAAATACCTGTTTGTTTTCTAATACTTTTAGTCTATTATAAAAATGCTCAGAAAACAAATTTCTACTACGTTTTCCGAACCTTTTTTAAAAGAAAACGATTCTATTTTAGATAGGATAAGAATTTTCCAAAAGAGGGGGCCTCAAACTTCGTCATTTGCAAACAACTGCGATAGTCTTATCTTGAAAAAAGAAGGAATTTTTCTTATAATAGAGTGTAAGACATAATTGCAGGTGAAACTCCTGCCATGTAGACAAGAAAGGACGAGCGCTTAGCTCAGACAAGATTATGACATCAGTTGTAGTTGTAGGAACCCAGTGGGGAGATGAAGGAAAAGGAAAGATTACAGATTTCCTTTCAGCTAATGCCGAAGTTATTGCCCGTTATCAAGGCGGAGACAATGCCGGTCACACCATTGTAATTGACGGTAAAAAGTATAAATTGCACTTGATTCCGTCAGGTATTTTCTTCCCAGAGAAAATCTCTGTTATCGGAAATGGAATGGTAGTCAATCCAAAATCTTTGGTAAATGAATTAGCTTATTTGCATGGCGAAGATGTCACAACAGATAATCTGCGCATTTCAGATCGTGCACATGTGATTCTTCCTTATCATATCGAGTTGGACCGTCTGCAAGAAGAAGCCAAAGGTGATCACAAAATCGGAACGACTATCAAGGGGATTGGTCCAGCTTATATGGACAAAGCAGCTCGCGTGGGAATCCGCATTGCGGATTTGTTGGATAAAGATATTTTCAGAGAACGTTTGGAGCGCAACTTAGCTGAAAAAAATCGTCTCTTTGAAAAACTCTACGACAGCACAGCTATCCAATTTGACGATATTTTTGAAGAATACTACGCTTATGGTCAACAGATTAAACAATACGTGACAGATACGTCGGTTATCTTGAACGACGCTCTTGATCAAGGTAAACGTGTCCTTTTTGAAGGAGCGCAGGGAGTGATGCTAGATATTGACCAGGGCACTTATCCATTTGTTACCTCTTCCAATCCTGTTGCAGGTGGTGTGACGATTGGTTCCGGTGTGGGTCCAAGCAAAATTGACAAGGTTGTTGGGGTTTGCAAAGCCTATACCAGTCGTGTTGGTGACGGACCATTTCCTACAGAACTGTTTGATGAAGTAGGCAACCGCATTCGTGAAGTTGGACATGAATATGGAACGACCACAGGGCGTCCTCGTCGTGTTGGTTGGTTTGATTCGGTTGTTATGCGTCACAGTCGCCGTGTGTCTGGGATTACAAACCTTTCTCTCAATTCAATTGACGTTTTGACGGGACTGGATATAGTTAAAATCTGTGTAGCTTACGACCTAGACGGTGAACGTATTGACCATTACCCAGCTAGTTTAGAGCAACTCAAACGCTGCAAACCAATCTATGAAGAATTACCAGGCTGGTCAGAGGACATTACAGGCGTTCGCAGTTTAGAAGAGTTGCCAGAAAACGCCCGCAACTACGTCCGCCGTGTGAGTGAACTTGTTGGTGTTCGCATTTCCACTTTCTCTGTTGGACCAGGTCGTGAACAAACTAATATTTTAGAAAGCGTTTGGTCAAGTTTGTAATAGAAATTATAGTCGGAAGCGAGTTCAAGCTCGCTTTTTATGCGTAAAAAACAAAGAATTTAAAAATTTTTAAATAATACGTCTCTTCTTAAGTTAATTTTAAGCTAGCGGGTTTATACTAACATCATCAGATGAAGACCTCCTAACTTTATTTGATAGAAATCCTAAACTTTTTCATAATAATCTCCTGAAAGCCATCGAAAGGTGGCTTTTTTTATATTTTCGGGTTTATAACATGATATAATAAATGGAGAACAAAGGAGATAAATGATGAACTTTGCAGATTTGTCTAATAAAGAACAGGAAAAAATAATGATAAGTGAAATTATCAGGAATTTAAAAAAGCTAGGTGGCTATGCAACCAAACGAGAGTTGCTAGATGCTATTAAAAAGGGAGAAAATACGATAGATGAGAATTTTTTTGAGGAAGAAAAAGTGTCTCAAAAAAGTGGAAAAATTTATAAACCTAGTGATTACACTTTTAATTTTTCTGCCAAAAGTTTGCTTATCACGGGCTATCTTTCTAAACCCAAGCAATCGACTTTTGAATTGACAGAATTAGGTAGAAAAGTGAAACTAGATGAGCATTTTGCTAGCGATATTCAACAGAAAGCCATTCAATTTTGGAAAAATGAGAAGAAGTCAAAACAATTCTTCAAGTTATCCTTTGAAAAGGAATTAAAACATTCACTAGATGACTCAAAAGAAAATTGGAGAGTTGAGTTGACAAGAGCTTTAAAATCTATGTCACCACAAAAATTTGAAACTTTTGCTCGTGGTCTAGTCAAGGAGATGGGTGTCAAACTAGATGAAAAAATTGGAGTTAGTTATACTAATGATGGTGGTTTAGATGGTTTTGGCTTATTACTAGTACAGATGACTTCAGAACCAATCGTGTAGCTATCCAAGCAAAGCGTTAGGAAAACAATGTTCCTTCTCCGGAGATTGATAAATTCCGTGGTGCAATGGATAAATACAATGCAGAATATGGTATTTTTATTACAACTTCTGATTTTTCAAGAAGTGCTATTGAAGCAGTTCGTCAAGGGACTAGAGTCATTACTTTAATCAATGGCGAGGATATTGCGGATCTAGTTGCCAAATATAAACTTCATGTCAGAGAAGTCACGACTTATGAATTAGGAGATTTTTATCATACAGAGGATTATACGGTTAAAAGATGAACTACACAGTTGAAGAAAAAGAGTTTTTCATGCGGGAGGCTTTGAAAGAAGCAGAGATTGCGCTTGCTAATGATGAAATTCCGATTGGTTGTGTTATTGTCAAGGACGGGAAGATTATCGGTCGTGGACATAATGCACGTGAGGAGCTGCAGCGCGCTGTCATGCATGCTGAGGTGATGGCGATTGAAGAAGCCAACGCTCATGAAAAAAGCTGGCGCTTGCTAGATACGACTCTATTTGTCACTATTGAGCCTTGTGTCATGTGTAGCGGTGCTATTGGTCTAGCTCGCATTCCGTGGGTTATTTACGGAGCAAAAAATCAAAAATTTGGTGCTGCCGGTAGCCTCTATGATATTCTAACAGATGAGCGACTCAATCACCGAGTTGAGCTTGAAAGTGGGATTTTGGAAGCAGAATGTGCTCAGATGATGCAAGATTTTTTTAGAAAGAGGAGACAAAAATGAAGCATTTTGTTAAGAAGGCTATGCTCTTATCCAGATAGTAGCAGAGTTAATGTTATTATTGGTAGATTAGCAATTTTTCGCTCTGAATATCTATTCTTTTTTGAGAAAAAAGAAAATCGTGATTGGCATAAAAACAAATTTATGGTATAATACTTATCGGAGCAACAATTCTGCGTGAAGCGGGTCAGGGGAGGAATCCAGCAGCCCTAAGCGAGTGTGGATTGTGTGCTCTTTTTGTATATGAAGAAGTATGAACGATTGCTAAAGTGTGTGTTGAAAGAATTTTTCGAAAGACAACATTCAGTGATGAATCAATATCATTTTTCAGTAAAGGAAAGACATATGTATTACATGGGAGAAATTTTTAGAGAATTGCGAACAGGTCGGCACATCTCTCTTAAAGCCGCAACAGGAGAAGAATTTTCCTATTCCATGCTCAGTAAATTTGAAAATGGGACGTCAGATATTTCGGCTTCAAAACTGCTAATTGGTCTAGAGAATATTAGAACAGAATTAGAAGAATTTGTCTATTTGGTACGTGGCTTCCAGCCCACTTCCTATACTTTGTTAAAAAATAAACTGTGGCAAGCTCAAGAAAAGAAGGATATGAATACATTATGGGAAATGTACCACAATGAAATGACTCAATATCAATCTGCAAAAGAAGATAAGCATATCCTAAATGCGATTGTCATCAAAGGTCACATGTTTTTCTTAGATGAAACCATTCAAGCAACAGAGATTGAGTTGAATTTTTTATATGATTATTTATTTTCTGTTGAAATCTGGGGAGAGTATGAATTACGCTTGTTTTCAGATATTGCCACCTTGCTCCCTCTTGATCTTTACTTTCGATATGCTCGAGAAATGCTTCAAAAGGTTGATTTTTTAGGAGATTTACAGAAAAACAAAAACTATATTTACACGATTCTTTTAAATGGTTTGTTTAAATCCATTGCAGAAAAAAGTTTAACAAAAGCTGCTTATTTTGATACAAAAATCAAAGAAAAATTTTTTGATGAAAATGATGCATACCTGAGAATTGTCTATTTATTTGCAGATGGACAGCATGATTATATTTTGGGAAAGAGAGATGGAGGTCTTACAAAAATGAAAAATGCTATATCAACTCTTGAAATCATAGGTTGCAAGCAGAGTGCTGATTATTACTCCAAAAATATGTCTGACTGGTTAAAAGAATGTGAATAAATGACAATCGGAACTTTTTTGCAAAAAAATTTAAAGTGAGGAAATGAGTCTGTAGAATCAAAAATAGACTGCTTTCCTTATTTTTTTGCTCAAAAACGGAGTTGAATATATGACAATTTTGTTTTGGAAGTCGCTTTTCAAGTTATACTTAGTGCAACAAAAGTTTGAAAGGAAACTTGATATGAAATTATTCTTCTCAAATGCACTATATAGAAGTATTACGCTCTCTCGGATGCTTAACCTAATGGGGTCTTATTTATACAATATTGTGTTTGTGATTTATGCTGCTAGTTTGCCTTATGCCAATACAGCTGTGTTTATTGCAAATATCATTACAATTATTCCTACACTTTTCACATTTTGGATAGGAGTACAAGCTGATAGGACAGGTAGAAAAGGCGATTTCATGATTGTTATCGGCTTTGTTCAGGCACTTCTATTTACAGGAGTAGCTTTTCTGATTTCTAATAAAACATTTCTCATTTTTGCAATCATCTGTTTGTTGAATGTGATAACAGATATGTTAAGTGACTATGCTGGTGGGTTAAGAATGCCGATTTTGCAAAAGAATTTAGAAAAAGCTGATTTATTTGAAGCCTATTCCTTTACGCAATTTATCACTTATTTATGCAGCATTACTGGACAAACAGTAGGGGTCTGGTTGCTCGCAACTTTAGACAATAATTTTGCACTAGTTGCCATAATTAATGCGCTGTCATTTTTAGCTTCTTCTTTAGTGCTTTTGCACAAGCGTCGTCAATTAACTCATGAAGCTGTGGTAGCAACTCCTGAAAAAACTTCTCTTTTTACGCAATTTAAAATGCTTTATCAAAATATGGAGTTGATTTTTCAAGAATCCGAAAATACTTCATTCATTCACCTGTTACTTGCAATTTTAACCTTGAATATGATAGGAGGAGCTGTTAATAGTATTTACAATTTTTATTTTTTAAAACATGCCATTTTTTACCTGACTTATGCACAATCTCTCCTAATTGTAGAAGTGGTTTTATTGGTTGGTGCTATTTTAGGAAGTTTAACACCTCACGATTATTTTTCAAAAAAATCATTTTCATTTCTGCTCATAATGAATAGTTCTTCATTTGGACTAGTTGGCATTAGCAACTTAGTAGGATTGCCACCAATTATTGGGATTATTATCTTAGCTTTTTCTGCTTACATAATGGGGAAATCCACGCCTAAACTGGATGCTATGTTAATGGCAAATCTACCATCTGATGTCTTGGCTCAAAGCAATAATTTTATCGGATTGTTGTTTACCTTCTCTTTGCCTTTAGGAACGGTCATCTTTTCAGTTCTCTCTGCCTACAATATCTATTTGTGTTGGTTTATTTTTGTTGTCTTTTCACTGTTGGCACTTTTGCTGTCTCTGCAAAATAATCGACTCAAAAAAGGAAACATTAGTTAAACTCTAGAACCTAAGATTAGGCTACTATTTATTTTCCTCTATTTTTTATTTTAGAAGTATTCTGTGGGTGGTTATTTTTTGATTTACGCAAACGATTGCTTTAAAGATTGGTATGAGATTGCGATTTTTGAAAGTTAATTATAAAAAAACAATTTGGAAACGTTTTAGTCAAGAAAATTGCTTGATAAAAAAGTAGTAAAGCGGTATCATAGTAGATAAGAAAAATTGGAGGACTATAATGACACATATTCAGTTTAATTACTCAAACGTGCTTGGAAAATTTGTTGCACCGCATGAAGTAGATTACATGCAAACACAAGTTTCTGCGGCAGATGAACTGTTGCGCAAAGGAACTGGTGCAGGAAGTGACTTCCGTGGCTGGCTTGACCTTCCAGAAAACTATGACAAAGAAGAATTCGCTCGCATTTTGAAAGCGGCAGAACAAATCAAATCAGACAGCGATGTTTTGGTCGTGATTGGGATTGGTGGGTCATACCTTGGAGCAAAAGCAGCGATTGATTTCTTGAGCAATCATTTTGCAAACTTGCAAACCAAAGAAGAACGCAAAGCTCCACAAATTCTTTATGCTGGAAACTCTATCTCATCTACTTACCTTGCAGACTTGGTGGAATACGTTTCGGATAAAGATTTCTCAGTTAATGTGATTTCTAAATCAGGGACAACGACAGAACCTGCTATTGCTTTCCGCGTCTTCAAAGAACTCTTGATTAATAAATACGGTCAAGAAGAAGCTAACAAACGTATCTATGCGACAACTGACCGCCAAAAAGGTGCTGTTAAGGTTGAAGCAGATGCTAACGGTTGGGAAACATTTGTGGTTCCAGATGACATCGGTGGACGCTTCTCAGTATTGACAGCAGTTGGATTGCTTCCAATCGCTGCATCAGGCGCTGACATCAAAGCCCTTATGGAAGGTGCCAATGCTGCTCGTAAGGACTACACTTCAGACAAGATTGCAGAAAACGAAGCTTATCAGTACGCAGCTCTTCGTAATATCCTTTATCGCAAAGGCTATGCGACTGAAATTTTGGTTAACTACGAACCATCTCTGCAATACTTCTCAGAATGGTGGAAACAATTAGCTGGTGAGTCAGAAGGAAAAGACCAAAAAGGAATCTACCCAACTTCAGCTAACTTCTCAACAGACCTTCACTCTCTTGGACAATTTATCCAAGAAGGTGCGCGTATTATGTTTGAAACAGTTGTCCGTGTGGACAAACCACGCAAAAACGTGACGATTCCTGAATTGGCAGAAGACTTAGACGGACTTGGATATCTTCAAGGAAAAGATGTTGACTTTGTTAACAAGAAAGCGACAGACGGTGTACTTTTAGCTCATACTGACGGTGACGTGCCAAATATGTATGTCACTCTTCCAGAGCAAGACGCCTTTACTCTTGGTTACACTATTTACTTCTTTGAGCTTGCTATCGCTATTTCTGGCTACTTGAATGCTATTAACCCATTTGACCAATCAGGTGTAGAAGCTTACAAGAAAAATATGTTTGCTCTTCTTGGAAAACCGGGATTTGAAGAATTGAGCAAAGAATTGAATGCTCGCTTGTAATGTGTAAATAACGGAACGGCTTCTGGAAGGAAGTCGTTTTTTATATACTTGAAACAAAGTTTAAGTGAAATTTTCACAAAAACAGAAGAAAAAGATAGAAAGAAAGCGCTTTATTATGTATAATAAAAGCAGATTATACAACGGAGGCGCTTTATGTCACAAGAAACTTATATCATGGCGATTGACCAAGGAACAACCAGCTCACGGGCGATTATTTTCAATAAGAAAGGTGAGAAGGTTGCTACGAGTCAAAAAGAGTTTACTCAGATTTTTCCACAGGCGGGCTGGGTTGAGCACAATGCAAATGAGATTTGGAATTCTGTGCAGTCGGTCATTGCAAATGCTTTTATTGAAAGTGGCATCAAGCCCACAGAGATGGAAGCAATTGGCATTACTAATCAACGGGAGACAACAGTTGTGTGGGATAAGAAAACGGGTTTGCCCATTTACAATGCCATTGTCTGGCAGTCTCGGCAAACAGCTCCTTTAGCAGAAAAGCTCAAGCAAGATGGATATGTAGATTTCTTTCATCAAAAAACAGGTTTAATCATAGATGCTTATTTCTCTGCGACCAAGGTACGCTGGATTTTGGATCAGGTAGAGGGCGCGCAGGAACGTGCAGAGCGAGGAGAATTGCTTTTTGGTACGATTGATACCTGGTTGGTTTGGAAATTAACGGATGGTGCGGCTCATGTGACAGATTATTCAAATGCAGCGCGGACCATGCTATACAATATCAAAGAGTTACAATGGGATGATGAGATTTTATCCTTGCTCAATATCCCTAAGGCTATGTTGCCAGAAGTTCGCTCGAATTCAGAAATTTATGGCAAAACAGCACCCTATCATTTTTATGGTGGAGAGGTACCAATTGCAGGAATGGCGGGCGATCAGCAGGCAGCTCTCTTTGGGCAATTAGTATTTGAGCCAGGAATGGTGAAGAATACTTATGGGACAGGCTCTTTCATCATTATGAATACTGGTCAGGAATGCAATTTATCAAAAAATAATCTTTTGACGACTATTGGTTATGGGATAAATGGCAAAGTGACTTATGCTTTGGAAGGTTCGATTTTTATTGCAGGTAGTGCCATTCAGTGGCTTCGTGACGGCCTTCGTATGATTGCTAGCTCACCTGAATCTGAGCAATATGCAAAAAAATCAACTAATGAAAATGAAGTATATATTGTTCCAGCCTTTACGGGGCTTGGAGCGCCTTATTGGGATCCAGAAGCAAGAGGTTCTATTTTTGGCTTGACACGTGGAACGAGTAAAGAAGATTTTATCAAAGCAACTCTGCAATCCATTGCTTATCAAGTGCGCGATATCATTGATACGATGCAAATGGACACAGGTACAGCTATCCAAGTCCTGAAGGTAGATGGTGGTGCTGCCATGAATGATTTCCTCATGCAGTTTCAAGCAGATATTCTGGGAATTGAGTTAGCGCGTGCGGCAAATTTGGAAACAACGGCTCTTGGAGCAGCTTTTCTAGCAGGACTTGCGGTTGGTTATTGGAAAGACATGGAGGAGTTGAAAACATTAAATGCGGTCGGGGAAACGTTCCAACCTGCTATGCTAGAAGCAGAGCGCCAAAAATTGTACAAAGGCTGGAAAGCAGCAGTTGCAGCTACGCAATTTTTTGCAAAAGAATCTAGCAAATAGTTGAAAAATATAACTATGAGTTACAAGTGTCGGTAATCATTTAGTATAAGATACAAGAGGAGGGACTAGGAGACAATCTTAGTCGCTCTTTTTTGGCTTTACGATTCCTTTAACAGAATAAGAGTGAATTAAATGCCTTTTCGCTTCCGTTGGAATATGTCAAAATGGTGAATATACCTGCTCTTATTGGTTTTTTTGAAAATTATGGTATAATAGATATAATTTTGGTAGATGGAGTTGAGTTTTGAAGAAAAGCTATCGCGTCAAGAGCGAGAAAGATTTTAATGCGATTTTCAAAAGTGGGCAAAGTTTTGCCAACAGAAAATTCGTCATTTATACATTAGAAAAGAAGCAAAAACACTTTCGAGTAGGAATATCTGTCAGTAAAAAACTGGGAAATGCAGTAATGCGCAACAAGATTAAGCGCCGTATTCGACACGTTTTGATAGCTCATCAAGCAGAGCTAGCGACGCTTGATTTTGTCGTCATTGCACGGAAAGGTGTAGAATTTCTGACCTATCAAGAATTGGAACAAAATTTACTTCATGTACTAAAAATAGCAAAAATTTATCAGGAAGGTTTGAGTAGTGAAAAAGAAAAGTAAACTGGCGGGGCTTTTAGTTTTAGCTTCGCTCATCTTAACGGCGTGTGGGACGAGTGAGGTCACAGCGAGTTCGCCGGATTTATGGGAGAGATTTGTCTATTTCTTCGCCGTAACGATTCGTTTCCTGTCATTCAATGGAAGTACAGGAATTGGGATTATTCTTTTCACATTGATTATTCGGACAGTTCTTTTGCCTGTTTTCCAATTGCAGATCAATGCTTCTCGGAAAATGCAGGAAGCGCAGCCGTTAGTGAAAGAATTGCAGGCGAAGTATCCAGGACGCGACATGGAAAGTCGCAGTCGTTTGGCAGAAGAAACACAAAAGCTGTATAAGGAATTAGGAGTAAAGCCATCGGCATCATTTTGGCCCTTGCTCATTCAAATGCCTGTGTTGATTGCCTTGTATCATGCTTTGACGCGTGTTGAATTTCTTAAAGTAGGGCACTTTCTATGGCTGAATCTGGGCGCGACAGATCCCTATTATATTTTGCCAGTTTTAGCAGCTGTTTTCACCTTTTTGAGTACTTGGTTGAGCAATAAAGGAATGGCAGAGCGTAATGGCTTGATGACAGGAATGATGTTTGTCATGCCGCTATTTGTCTTCTTCTTTGCCATGAGTGTAGCAAGTGGGGTTGCTTTATATTGGAGCACATCGTATGCGTATCAGGTGTTCCAAACGCTTTTACTAAGCAATCCGTATAAAATCATTGCAGAAAGAGAAGCGAAAGCGACTGCTGAGCGGGAACGTGAAGAAAAGAAAAAACGTGCTTATCGTAAAGCACAAAAAAAGAGAAAGTAAGGAGGCACTTGTATGGTATTATTTACAGGAGCGAGTGTTGAAGAAGCCATTCAAAATGGCTTGCGCGAGTTAGATATTCCACGGATGAAAGCACATATCAAAGTGATTTCTCGTGAGAAAAAAGGATTTTTAGGATTATTTGGCAAGAAATTAGCCCAAGTTGATGTGGAGCCCATTAACGAAACGACGGTGGTAAAGGCAAATCAAAAGGCTGTCAAAGGTGTTCCGGAAGCAATCAATGCTCAAAATGAGCCCGTTAAAAGCGTGAGTGAAGCAACTGTTGACTTAGGACATGTTGTTGCAGCCATTAAAAAAATCGAAGAAGAAGGCAAGGAAATCTCAGATGATGTGAAAGCTGAAATTTTGAAGCACGAAAAAGAAGCCAGCACGATTCTTGAAGAAACAGGCACAATTGACTTATTGAAAGATAGTGACATCGTAAATTTTCAAAAATCGGTCGCTCAAGAAGAAAAGCCAACTGACAAGATTATTGCTTTTGGGCAGGCTGTAGAAAAGCACTCGGAAGTCCAACCGATAGCTGAGGAGCCGGCTGATTTTGAAGATTTGGGCATTCAAGTGGAAGAAGATTATGATGTTGAAGAAGTTGTTGCGAGTGTGACAGGTTATGTGCAAAACATCGTGGACGAAATGGACGTTGAAGCTAGCATTGCAAGTGCTCATAATCGTCGGACAATCAATATGCAGATTGATACCAATGAGCCTGGTCGCATTATCGGCTATCACGGAAAAGTGCTGAAAGCTCTTCAATTGTTGGCACAGAATTATCTTTATAATCGCTATTCTAAGAGTTTTTACATTTCTATCAATGTTAATGATTATGTAGAACATCGAGCAGAAGTTCTACAAAGCTACGCTCAAAAATTGGCTGACCGTGTGTTGGAATACCAGCATAGTCAAAAAACCGACCCAATGTCCAACAATGAGCGGAAAATTATCCACCGTATCATTTCTAAAATGGACGGGCTTACCAGCTATTCAGAAGGTGATGAGCCAAATCGTTATGTTGTCGTGGATATTGACAGTGAATAATAAACTAAGGACTGAGAAGAATTTCTTTTCAGTCTTTCTTTCCGCTTAGTCCACTAATTGACGTGCTTGAGATTGAGAAGAAAGGAGCTTACATGTCTATTTTTCCAGCTATTGAAACTTACTTAGCATTACAAGGACATAAATATATTTCTCCTGATAAAGCGGGAGAATTGAGAGAGACGATGCTTGATGTTAAACAGAAAGGTCAGACAGCACGTACGGAATTTTCAGACTTGGTTAAGCAATTTCAAACATCTTATCCAAAATTAACTCTGGAGCGTACCAGCAACTGGATGAATCAAGCTCAAATTTTGCGTCCCCATTTTTGGAACTATTTGTGTGGTTATGGCGATATCACAGAACCAATGTTTGCGCTGCGTTTATATGGGAAGCCAAGAGATTTTGGAGTATCGTTAGAAGTCAGCTTTATCGAGCGCAAGAAAGATGAAACCAGTCTGACGAAGCAAAATCGAGTTTTGCAGGTGCCAATCGCAACTCCAGTTTATTACTTGGCTCAAATAAATGGTGTCAGTCAACGATTTGCTGGGACAGAAGAAAATCGGCAGTATTTGAGCCAGCAAGTAAAAATAGGGCAAGTCCGTAAAGTCTTAGTAAAATACGATGTAGATTTAGCCCAAGCCACATCAGTAAGACAAGTGTTGGAGCAACTCCAGAAAGCTATGACAACTCTCATTCCTTTTTATGAGGCAACCAGAAAATTGTAAGAGGTTTAAGCAACCTTTCTTTAGATTTACCAAAAACAATTCCACGCTGCTATTGACAAAAGGCGTAGAATCATATAGAATAGTAAAGTATGTTTAGTAACTGATCACAATAGCCGGCTAAACGAATACAAGAATCTAAGAGGAGGTATTCAAAGTGAAACGTACTTATCAACCAAGTAAAATCCGTCGTGCGCGCAAACATGGTTTCCGTCATCGTATGGCAACTAAAAACGGTCGTCGCGTACTTGCAAGCCGTCGTCGTAAGGGACGCAAAGTTTTGGCTGCATAATCCAAACGAATACAAGATGAAGAACCAACGGAAACTCGAGACCGCTGGTTTTTTGTTGGAGAACAAAGGGACAATCTGCATTTGCTCAGAGATTTTGATATAATAGAAACTGATATAAAGAGGAATGAATGATGAATATTTTTGATACGCACACACACCTCAACGTGGACAATTTTGCAGGCAAAGAAGCTGAAGAAATTGCTTTTGCACGCGAGTTAGGTGTTACCAAGATGAATATTGTGGGTTTTGATGCAGAAACCATTGAAAAGTCGCTAGCGCTGTCTCGTCAATATGATGAGCTTTACAGTACGATTGGCTGGCACCCGACGGAGGCAGGTTCTTACACGCAGGAAGTGGAGGACATGCTTGTCAGTCATTTGCATGCTCCCAAAGTTATTGCCCTTGGTGAAATTGGATTGGATTATCATTGGATGACAACACCGAAAGAGATGCAAGAGCGAGTTTTTCGGCGGCAGATTCAATTATCAAAAGATCTTGACTTGCCTTTTGTAGTGCACACTCGTGATGCCTTGGACGACACATATGAGATTATTAAAAATGAAGGTGTTGGTCCTCGCGGCGGCATTGTGCACTCTTATTCAGGTTCTTTGGAAATGGCAGAGCGTTTTATCCAGCTTGGTATGATGATTTCATTTTCGGGTGTGGTCACGTTTAAGAAGGCTGTAGATGTGCAGGAAGCTGCGCAAAACCTCCCTTTGGATAAAATCCTAGTTGAAACTGATGCACCTTACTTAGCTCCTGTTCCAAAACGTGGTCGTGAAAACCGGACGGCTTATACTCGCTATGTTGTAGACAAGATTGCAGAACTTCGTAGTTTGACTGTCGGAGAAGTTGCGCAAGCGACCTATGAAAATGCGCTGCGAATATTTAATTTGAAAGAAGATTGATGAAAGAAAAAATTTCTCAAGTCATCGTTGTAGAAGGTCGAGATGATACAGCTAACCTTAAAAGATACTTTGACGTAGAAACTTATGAAACGAGAGGGTCTGCGATTTGTCAAAAAGACATTCAACGCATCAAACATCTCCATAACTTGCATGGAGTGATCGTTTTTACCGATCCAGATGTCAATGGCGAGCGGATTCGTAGAATGATTATGACAGAGATTCCTAGCGTTCAGCATGCTTTTTTAAAGCGCAATGAGGCAGCTCCCAAGTCTAAAAGTAAAGGAAAATCATTAGGTATTGAGCATGCTTCTTATGAAGATTTGAGGACAGCTCTTTCGCAGGTGACTAAGAATTTTGAAAAAACGACTGATTTTGACATTACGCGCTCAGATTTGATTCGTTTAGGATTTCTAGCTGGAAATGATAGCCGCAAACGTCGTGAGTTTTTAGGGAAAGAACTCCGTATTGGCTATTCAAATGGGAAACAATTGCTTAAACGCTTGGAATTATTTGGGATAAATTTAGCAAAAGTTGAGAGCGTGATGGCGCATTATCAAGAAAGTGAAAGGTAAAGGAATAGTATGAAAAAATGTATTATAACAGGTGGAAATAGCGGGATAGGTTATCAAGCAGCTAAACAGCTAGCTGATAAAGGCTGGCAGGTAACGATTTTTTGTCGTAGTAAAGAGAGAGCTGAGAGCGCCTGTGAGACAATCATTAGTGAAACTGGTAATTCTCATGTCAGCTACCTATTAGCAGATCTTTCTGACTTAACGAGTACCAAAACAGCTATTGAAAATTATATCCAGACTCAAGGAGCGCTTGATGTCTTGATAAATAATGCTGCTGACTTTGATTTATCAATTAAGCAACCAGTTTTAACCAAAGATGGATTGGAAAAGCAGTTTGCGACCAATGTTGTAGCTCCTTTTTTGCTATCCCAGTCTTTTATTCCCTTATTGAAAGAGTCCGAGAGTGGTCGCATTCTCAATATTTCATCGCAAGGTTTACAAGCCTATCCTTTTATTAAATTGAATTTTGATAATCTAAAGGGCGAACAATCTTACACCCCTTCAAAAACTTATTACCAGAACAAATTAGCGCTTCTGATGCTGACCTTAGCTATGAGAGCAAGGTACAAAGACGTTACAATTCAGGCTATCAGAGTACCTAGTGTTAAGGTAGATATGAAGCGTTATAGTCACCTTTCTTCCTTTATGAAAAACCTATACAAACTGAAATCTCGATTCTCAATTTCGCCTGAAGAAATGGCACAAACCTATGTCGCTCTCGCCACGGGAAACAGCTATAACGGCTTTTTATACAATGAAAAATGCCAAGAGGTCAAAGCCAATCGCTCGGTTTATGATCAAGAGGCACAAGAGAAACTCTACCGAATTTTGACGCAACTAACAACAGAGAAAACCGGAGAATGATAGTCGAATATTATAGCGTTTAGTATGTTTTTTAAGCATGATGAGTGGTAAGGGGGATTTAGCTGGCGATAATATGTCAATTTTGATATTTACAAAAGATTGTGTTTGAAGTGCTTGACAGTGATGATGACTGATGTCACTAATGAAACATTATGTACTACTGGTTTCATATGAAGTTGATGTCCAAAAATGTTGTGGATTCTGAGTTGAAGAATTCTGCATGGGCTATCCAAATGAGAAACAATTGCTCAAACGACTAGAATTATTTGAGATTGGATTGACAGATGTTGAGATGGAATGAAAAAAATACGAAAGGAAGCGAGATGGCAAATAGAAGCTATATTTATTTAAAAAACGGAGATGAGGCACGTGTTTTAGCAGAGGGAATTTATATGATTCCTTATTTCTGGCAACTGTTTTGGGGTGAAGAAGAGTTGCAAACAGCCATTGCTCTATGGCAAAAAGCAGAAGAGCTTGAAAAAGAAGATAAAGGAAAAACAGAAGAATTTTATCGGACACAGGATATGGGGATTACTCTTTCTGTTGAAAACTTTCATCAGAATGCTCGTCGCAATCGCTCCTTTTTAGAGCAGCATGCTCCACAAACTTTGCAACTGTACGATGACTTTGTGTGTTACATTACTGCAAATATCAAAGAGGGCGATACGCTAGGATTTGACGTTTTAGAAATTATTTCTATGGACGAGTTGCCTATTGCTTCTGACAAACTTTTAAAAAATGTCCGTGCTATTCAGCAAAATCAACCGAAAGATTTGGATTTTTCTTTAACAGATAAAGATTTGCTTGGGATAGCTATGGGTTTCCCAGATGATTATGCTTCAGACATGTTGCCAGTAGATAATATTCTAAATTCGGTTGCCTACCAAGATGAGTTGAAGAAAGGTAAAAATCAAAAAAACAAGCAAATGACTGATGTGACTGAATCTACTTCAACAGAAACTAAACGCCGTATTCATCCGGCATTTTGGATTTTGCTTGTGCTGGGAATTATGCGAATTTTATATATTTTATTCAGATAACAGATAGAAAAGAGATTTATGAGAATTGCGGATTATAGTGTGACGCGGGCTGTGCTTGAGCGTCATGGCTTTACTTTTAAAAAATCGTTCGGTCAGAATTTCTTGACTGATACCAATATTTTACAAAAAATTGTGGACACAGCTGAGATTGATGAGAATGTTAATGTTATCGAAATCGGACCAGGCATCGGGGCACTGACTGAGTTTTTGGCGGAAAATGCAGCCGAAGTCATGGCTTTTGAAATTGATGATCGCTTGGTGCCGATTTTGGCAGATACTCTGCGGGATTTTGACAATGTGCGCGTGGTCAATGAAGATATTCTTAAGTCAGACTTGCAAGCCCGAATCAAGGAATTTGCTAATCCAAATCTTCCTATCAAAGTGGTGGCCAACCTGCCTTACTACATTACCACTCCTATCCTCATGCACTTGATTGAGAGTGGCATTCCTTTTAGTGAATTTGTCGTGATGATGCAGCGAGAAGTGGCTGATCGTATCTCGGCGCAGCCCAATAGTAAATCTTATGGCAGTTTGTCAATAGCAGTGCAGTATTATATGACCGCCAAGGTCGCTTTTATCGTACCACGAACAGTCTTTGTTCCTGCCCCAAATGTGGATTCGGCTATCCTCAAGATGGTCCGCAGAGACCAGCCAGCAGTTGGGGTCAAAGATGAAGCTTTCTTCTTCAAAGTCTCAAAAGCTAGTTTTACCCACCGCCGGAAAACCCTCTGGAATAATCTGACCAGTTATTTTGGGAAGTCTAATGAAGTCAAAACAAAGCTAGAGTCCGCTTTGGACAATGCTGAGTTATCTCCAAGTGTACGAGGAGAAGCGCTTGATTTGCAAGAATTTGCGCGTTTAGCAGACAGCTTATATGATGAAGGATTCAGATAAGTTGAATAATATTGTAAACAAAAAGCCTCGCTAAGTTCGTCTTAGTGAGGCTCTTTATAAGGAAAGGACGGGATTTGAACCCGCGCATGAATAAAATCCATTTGCCGGATTTCGAGTCCGGTGCCGTACCAAGCTGGGCCACCTTTCCACAATTTAGAATAAGCAATTTTTGAATGGGCTCGATAGAAGCATTCAAAATAGGCTATTTTGTTTTAGGCGAGAAAGCAAAGCGCAGCATAAGCTGCAATACCAAAACACCTAACAAAATAAAAATGCGGAAAAAGGGATTTGAACCCTCACGTCCGAATGGACACATGCGCCTGAAGCATGCGCGTCTGCCGTTCCGCCATTTCCGCTCGGTATCTATTATACCACATTGGCGACGTTTTTCATCATTTTTTTGCACTAAAAAGCAAAATACTTGTTTTTTTGATATAATGAACTTATTAAGGTTAAAGGAGTTCATTTGAAAGGAACAATCGTGAAAGCCTTAGCTGGCTTCTATTATGTAGAGTCGGAAAGCAAGGTGTATCAGACCAGAGCTAGAGGGAATTTTCGCAAGAAAGGTCAAACGCCTTATGTGGGAGATGAGGTCGAATTTTCTGCTGAGAAAGATTCTGAAGGATACATTTTAAAAATAGCAGAGCGAAAAAACAGTCTGGTACGCCCACCTATTGTTAATATCGATCAGGCTGTCGTGATAATGAGTGCCAAAGAGCCAGATTTTAATCCCAATCTTTTGGATCGGTTCTTAGTTCTTTTGGAGCAGAAAGCCATTCATCCGATTATTTATATCAGTAAATTGGATTTGTTGGAGGACGATAAAGAGTTAGATGCTTTCCTTGAGGTTTACCAAGCGATTGGTTATGATACTGCCAAAACGGTCACAGAACTGTTGCCATTTTTGACAAGTAAAAAGACGGTTTTCATGGGGCAGACAGGAGTTGGCAAATCCACTTTGCTCAATAAAATCGCACCAGATTTGCAATTAGAAACAGGTGAGATTTCAGAGAGTCTAGGTCGCGGTCGTCATACGACACGAGCTGTCAGTTTTTACAATCTTAATGGAGGAAAAATTGCGGATACCCCGGGATTTTCTTCCTTGGATTACGAAGTGGACAATGCGGAGGATTTAAACCGAGCATTTCCCGAAATTGCTGAAGTCAGTCGCAGCTGTAAATTCCGAACCTGTACTCATACGCATGAACCGAATTGTGCGGTGAAACCTGCGGTTGAAAATGGAACAATTGCAGCCTTTCGATTTGAAGATTACTTGCAATTTTTGAGTGAAATTGAACATCGTCGTGAAATCTATAAAAAAGCAGTTAAAAAGCAACCTAAATGAGGAGGAAGCTAAATGAAATCTTATAAAATTGCACCGTCTATTTTAAGTGCAGACTATGCAAACTTTGAATCAGAATTGAAAAAATTAGAAGCCACAGGGGCAGAGTACGCTCATATTGATATTATGGACGGACATTTTGTTCCCAATATCAGCTTCGGCGCAGGTGTGGTTGCGAGCATGCGACCACACAGTAGATTGGTATTTGATTGTCATCTTATGGTCTCCAATCCAGAACACCATATTGAAGATTTTGCTCGTGCGGGTGCAGATATTATCAGCATCCACGCTGAAGCAACACCACATATTCACGGAGCTTTGCAAAAGATTCGGGCAGCTGGTGTCAAGGCAAGTGTTGTTATCAATCCGGGAACGCCCGTTGAAGCGGTGAAAAACGTACTTAATCTGGTTGACCAAGTCTTAGTAATGACTGTCAATCCGGGTTTCGGTGGACAAGCTTTTCTACCAGAAACAATGGATAAAGTACGCGAATTAGTCGTTTTGAGAGAAGTGAACCAACTAGACTTTGATATTGAAGTAGACGGTGGTATTGATGATGAAACCATTCGCATTGCCAAAGAGGCCGGTGCTAATGTCTTTGTGGCAGGTAGTTATGTGTTCAAAGGTGATGTCGCTCATCAGGTTCAAACCTTGAAAGAAGCATTGCATGATTAAAATTGCTCTCTTTGCTGGTGGGACGATAGATAGCTTTCAAATGGATTTTGACATTTTTATCGGAGTGGACAGAGGAAGCCTGTTTCTCATTGAACAAGGCATTTGCCCAGATTTATCGGTCGGTGATTTTGATTCTGTTTCGGAGGAAGAGTTGGCTTTGATTTGTTCTCAATCGAAAGAGGTACTTCAAGCACAACCTGAAAAAGATGATACGGATTTAGAGTTGGCTGTCAAAGCTGTTTTTGCACGTTCTCCACAGGCGCAAGTGACGATTTTTGGTGCTTTTGGCGGGCGCTTGGATCATACTTTGGCAAATATTTTCTTGCCGAGTAATCCAGAAATTACTCCTTATATGCAGCAAATTCGACTGCGCAATGCACAAAATGAGCTCCGCTATTTCCCTCAAGGTCGTCATGAGATAAAGCCAGTAGCTGGTATGAACTATTTAGCTTTTATGCCTGCGGACAATAGTCGGTTGAGCATTGAAGGAGCCAAATATCCTTTAAACGAATCCAATTATTTTTTCAAAAAAGTGTATGCTTCTAACGAATTTATAGATGAGCCCGTTTTTTTAGAGTGCCAATCAGGTTATGTTATTGTCATTTATAGCAAAGACAGGAGTTAGTATGGAGTTTGTAATCATCCTCTTATTGTTGGGAAATCTTATTGTAACCTTTCTTTTGTGGCAAAAGAATCAGCAACAGACAGATCAGGTACAGAAATTGCTGGAAGATCAAGCTGATCACTTATCTGATCAGTTGGATTACCGTTTTGAGCAAGAACGGCAACGAAGTCTTCTGACACAACAACAACTGGAATTGGCTCTGGGAGATCGTTTGGGTGAGGTGCGCACGGATTTACATCGAAATTTAACGGAAATGCGGTTAGAGATAAGCGAGAATCTAACTAAAAATCGTGATAAGACAGACGAACGAATGCGTCAGATTCAAGAGTCAAATGACCGTCGTTTAGAGCAAATGCGCCAAACAGTGGAAGAAAAATTAGAGAAAACGTTGCAGGCGAGATTGCAAACGTCTTTTGAAACAGTTTCAAAACAATTAGAGTCGGTCAATCGTGGCTTGGGAGAAATGCAAAGTGTGGCGCGTGATGTCGGTACTTTAAACAAAGTGCTCTCCAATACCAAAACGCGTGGAATTTTAGGAGAATTGCAGCTTGGTCAGATTATTGAAGATATTATGACACCGAGCCAGTATGAACGCGAATTTGCGACGGTTGCAGGATCTAGTGAGCGCGTAGAGTATGCGATTAAATTACCGGGACAAGTGGAAAAAGAATATATCTATTTGCCGATTGATTCCAAGTTTCCGCTTGCTGACTACTATCGATTAGAGGATGCTTACGAATCAGGAAACAAAGAAGAGATTGATTTGTACCGCAAGTCTTTGCTAGCGAGTGTCAAACGTTTTGCCAAGGACATCAATAAGAAATACTTAGCACCTCCTGCAACAACAAACTTTGGCGTGATGTTTTTACCAACGGAAGGGCTTTATTCAGAAGTCGTTCGCAATCCGGAATTCTTTGACAGTTTGCGTCGAGACGAGCAGATTGTGGTCGCAGGACCGTCTACGTTGTCTGCCCTACTCAATTCGCTTTCGGTTGGTTTTAAAACGCTCAACATTCAACGAAGTGCAGATGACATCAGTAAGGTTTTGGGCAATGTCAAATCAGAATTTAATAAATTTGGTGGCATTTTGCTCAAGGCACAAAAACATCTGCAACATGCTTCTGGCAATATTGATGAATTGCTGACGCGCAGAACCAATGCTATCGAGCGAACTTTGCGCCATATTGAAATTTCGGACAAGTCGGACTTCAACGGTCTACTAGATTTCCAAGATGAAGAGGAAGAATATGAAGATTAACCAAATGAAAAAAGACGAGCTATTTGAGGGGTTTTACCTCATCAAATCCGCTGAACTGCGTCAGACAAGAGCTGGAAAAAATTATTTGGCATTTACTTTTCAAGATGACACAGGAACGATTGAAGGAAAATTGTGGGATGCACAACCACACAATGTGGAAGAATTTACTGCTGGGAAAGTCGTTCACATGCAAGGGCGCAGAGAAGTGTATAACAACACCCCTCAAGTCAATCAAATTACCTTGCGATTGCCTAAAGTTGGCGAGCCAAACAATCCGGCTGATTTTAAGGAAAAACCACCGGTTGATGTCCAAGAGTTACGTGACTATCTCTCGCAAATGATTTTTAAAATTGAAAATCCAGTTTGGCAGCGTGTGGTACGGGCTTTGTATGCTAAATACGATAAAGAATTTTACTCCTATCCAGCAGCGAAAACCAATCACCATGCTTTTGAGGCAGGACTTGCTTTTCATACTGCGACTATGGTGCGGCTAGCAAATGCTATTGGTGAGATTTACCCGCAACTAAATAAGAGTTTACTTTATGCAGGAATTATGCTCCATGATTTAGCAAAGGTGCTGGAATTGACAGGCCCAGAGCAAACAGAATACACTGTTCGAGGCAATCTCATCGGACACATCGCTTTGATTGATGAAGAAATAACAAAAGTGTTGGCAGAATTAAAAATTGACGACACTAGAGAAGATGTCATTATTCTCCGTCATGTTTTGCTAAGTCATCACGGCCTGTTGGAATACGGTAGTCCAGTGCGTCCGAAAATCATGGAAGCTGAAATTATCCACATGATTGATAATTTAGATGCGGAAATGATGATGATGACTTCGGCTCTAGCCTTGGTTGGCGAGGGTGAGATGACCAATCGAATCTTTGCTATGGACAACCGCTCTTTCTATAAGCCTAATTTTGATAAGTAAAAAACGAAAAACGAATGTTATTGCAAAAATAATGTTCGTTTTTTGAGCTTATTATGATATAATGAAGAAAATAAAATAAAATTGGTGAAAACATGAAATTAAGAAGAAGTGAACGTATGGTAGTCATTTCCAACTACCTAATCAATCATCCGTATGAGCTAACTAGTCTCAATACATTTGCCGAAAAGTATGAGTCCGCAAAATCATCTATTTCTGAAGATATTGTCATTATTAAACGTGCTTTTGAAGAAATGGAGATTGGGCATATTGAAACCATTACAGGAGCAGGGGGAGGTGTTATTTTTACACCTTCTATCTCAGATAAAGAAGCTAGAGCAATGGTGGAAGACCTCCGCACGAAATTGTCTGAAAGCAATCGGATTTTACCTGGCGGCTACATTTATTTGTCGGATTTGTTGAGTACGCCTTCTATATTAAATAACATTGGGCGCATTATTGCCAAGACGTTTCGAAACCAAAAAATTGATGCCGTAATGACTGTTGCTACAAAAGGAGTGCCGTTGGCAAATGCAGTGGCAAATGTGTTAAATGTTCCATTTGTCATTGTTCGTCGCGACTTGAAAATCACAGAGGGATCGACGGTTAGCGTCAATTATGTGTCAGGTTCGAGCGGTGACCGTATTGAAAAGATGTTCTTGTCGAAACGCAGCCTGAAAGCTGGAAGCCGTGTTTTAATAGTAGATGATTTCTTAAAAGGTGGTGGGACAGTCAATGGTATGATTAGTCTTTTACGAGAATTTGATTCAGAGTTAGCTGGTGTAGCAGTCTTTGCGGAAAATGCACAGACAGAACGTGAACATTTGGACTACAAATCATTGTTGAAAGTGACAGCTATTGATGTGAAGTCCAATAAAATCAGCGTAGAAGTTGGCAATATTTTTGACAAATAGATGAGGTGAAAATTTGAAAAATATATTGGATAAATTGGATCAAAGCTCCTTGTGGCTGAGAATTTCGATTGTTACAGTTTTGGCGCTCATTCTTGCTGCGGGATTGTTTTTCGTTAAAAAGCAAGATGACGCGGCGCGTGCAGCCGCTCCGACTGTAAGATGAACAGTTTTAACGTCAAAACCTTCAGAGTCGAAAGCAGAAAAGGACAAAAAAGAACAGGCAAAAATTGTGTAAGAAGCAGAAGAGGCTGTTAAAAAACTGGAAGCGGAGCAGACAACAGCTAATGTAACAGCTGCTCAGGAAAAAGTAGACAAGTTGAAAGACGCAGCTCAAAAAGCCCAATTTCAACAACGAATCAAGGCAGTCAGTGATGCGATTGCTGCGCGTGAAGCCAGCGAAGCAGCTGCTACAGAAAGTCAAAATGCTGTGACGCCTCAAACAGATGCAGGGCAAACGTACCAACAAACTTATCCTCAAACCTATCAAGCACCAGCAGCTTCAGCTACCACAGGACAGGCTGAGACCAATTCAGCTCAAACTCCAACGACTAACGGAAACGGAGCAAGTGTCCCAACCACAAATACTACTGGACAATAGCTGGGATTTCAATAGGGAAACTATAAAAAATATATTGACAAAGAAAGTGCCGTCGTGTTATACTAATAGACGGTACTTTTTACTTTTGGTCTCTCAAAAGTGTACAGAGACGTGCTGACAAATGTTGCAAAAGTACACACAGATGGTAGCTGTCACCAAGTATACCATCACCAAAATTAAAAAAATACAGGAGAATGTAGATGCCTACAATTAACCAATTGGTTCGCAAACCGCGTAAATCAAAAGTAGAAAAATCTAAATCACCAGCTTTGAACGTTGGTTACAACAGTCATAAAAAAGTTCAAACAAACGTTTCTTCACCACAAAAACGTGGTGTTGCAACTCGTGTTGGAACAATGACACCTAAAAAACCTAACTCTGCCCTTCGTAAATTCGCTCGTGTACGTTTGAGCAACCTTATCGAAGTTACTGCCTACATCCCAGGTATCGGACACAACTTGCAAGAGCACAGCGTGGTGCTTCTTCGTGGTGGACGTGTAAAAGACCTTCCAGGGGTACGTTACCATATCGTCCGTGGTGCACTTGATACTGCAGGTGTAAACGATCGTAAACAAGGCCGTTCTAAATACGGTACTAAAAAACCAAAAGCATAAGGAAAGGGGATAAAGAGAAATGAGTCGTAAAAACCGTGCGCCTAAGCGCGAAGTATTGCCAGATCCGCTTTACAATTCAAAATTAGTTACTCGTCTTATCAACCGCGTTATGCTTGATGGTAAACGTGGTACAGCTGCTTCAATCGTTTACGGTGCTTTTGAGCAAATCAAAGAAGCTACTGGCAACGATGCACTTGAAGTATTTGAAACAGCTATGGAAAACATCATGCCTGTACTTGAAGTACGTGCTCGCCGTGTCGGTGGTTCTAACTACCAAGTCCCAGTTGAAGTTCGTCCAGAACGTCGTACAACACTTGGACTTCGTTGGTTGGTAACCATCGCTCGCCTTCGTGGTGAACACACAATGCAAGACCGTCTTGCAAAAGAAATCTTGGATGCTGCTAACAACACTGGTGCAGCTGTTAAGAAACGTGAAGACACTCACCGTATGGCTGAAGCTAACCGTGCCTTCGCACACTTCCGTTGGTAATATAGGATGCGAAAGCGTTAAGAAAGTCCCAGAGAAAATAGGGAATCAAAGCAGGTTGCGATTGCAACCAATGAGATTCATCTTTTTCTCCAGACTTTTAGCTTGAGCTCAACTCAGCTAACTTGAGCTTTTAGCCCTAGTTCAATTCAACTTGTCTACAAGTTGAAACCAACAAAAACAAGATAAACATTGAGAACGGGTAGGTCCTGCCTATCCGTTTTTATTAAAATCGTGTTATAATAGAATAGAAATTAAAATAAATAGGAGAAACAAACCTCATGGCACGCGAATTTTCACTTGAAAAAACTCGTAATATCGGTATCATGGCTCACGTCGATGCTGGTAAAACAACTACAACTGAGCGTATCCTTTACTACACTGGTAAAATTCACAAAATCGGTGAAACTCACGAAGGTGCGTCACAAATGGACTGGATGGAGCAAGAGCAAGAACGTGGTATCACTATCACATCTGCTGCGACAACAGCTCAATGGAACAACCACCGCGTAAACATCATCGACACACCAGGACACGTGGACTTCACAATCGAAGTACAACGTTCTCTTCGTGTATTGGACGGTGCGGTTACTGTTCTTGACTCACAATCAGGTGTTGAGCCTCAAACTGAAACAGTTTGGCGTCAAGCAACTGAGTACGGAGTTCCACGTATCGTATTTGCTAACAAAATGGACAAAATCGGTGCTGACTTCCTTTACTCAGTAAGCACTCTTCATGACCGTCTTCAAGCAAACGCTCACCCAATTCAATTGCCAATCGGTGCTGAAGATGACTTCCGCGGAATCATTGACTTGATCAAGATGAAAGCTGAAATCTATACTAACGACCTTGGTACAGATATCCTTGAAGAAGATATTCCAGCTGAATACCTTGACCAAGCTCAAGAATACCGTGAAAAATTGGTTGAAGCAGTTGCTGAAACTGATGAAGACTTGATGATGAAATACCTTGAAGGTGAAGAAATCACTAACGAAGAATTGAAAGCTGCTATCCGTAAAGCAACTATCAATGTTGAATTCTTCCCAGTATTGTGTGGTTCTGCCTTCAAGAACAAAGGTGTTCAATTGATGCTTGATGCGGTTATCGACTACCTTCCAAGCCCACTTGATATCCCAGCAATCAAAGGTATCAACCCAGATACAGATGAAGAAGAAACTCGTCCAGCATCTGACGAAGAGCCATTTGCAGCTCTTGCCTTCAAGATCATGACTGACCCATTCGTAGGTCGTTTGACATTCTTCCGTGTATACTCAGGTGTTCTCCAATCAGGTTCATACGTATTGAACACATCTAAAGGTAAACGTGAACGTATCGGACGTATCCTTCAAATGCACGCTAACAGCCGTCAAGAAATTGAAACAGTATATGCTGGTGATATCGCTGCTGCCGTAGGTTTGAAAGATACTACTACTGGTGACTCATTGACAGATGAAAAAGCTAAAATCATCCTTGAGTCTATCAACGTTCCAGAACCAGTTATCCAATTGATGGTTGAGCCAAAATCTAAAGCAGACCAAGACAAGATGGGTATTGCCCTTCAAAAATTGGCTGAAGAAGATCCAACATTCCGCGTTGAAACAAACGTTGAAACTGGTGAAACAGTTATCTCTGGTATGGGTGAGCTTCACTTGGACGTCCTTGTTGACCGTATGCGTCGTGAGTTTAAAGTTGAAGCGAACGTAGGTGCTCCTCAAGTATCTTACCGTGAAACATTCCGCGCTTCTACTCAAGCACGTGGATTCTTCAAACGTCAGTCTGGTGGTAAAGGTCAATTCGGTGATGTTTGGATTGAATTTACTCCAAACGAAGAAGGTAAAGGTTTCGAATTTGAAAATGCTATTGTTGGTGGTGTCGTTCCACGTGAATTCATTCCAGCTGTAGAAAAAGGTTTGATTGAGTCAATGGCAAACGGTGTTCTTGCTGGTTACCCAATCGTTGACGTGAAAGCAAAACTGTATGACGGTTCATACCACGATGTCGACTCATCTGAAACAGCCTTTAAAGTTGCTGCCTCTCTTGCTCTTAAAGAAGCTGCTAAGACTGCGCAACCAACCATTCTTGAACCAATGATGCTTGTTACAATTACTGTACCAGAAGAAAATCTCGGTGATGTCATGGGACACGTAACAGCTCGTCGTGGACGTGTTGATGGTATGGAAGCTCATGGTAACAGCCAAATCGTTCGTGCCTATGTTCCACTTGCTGAAATGTTCGGTTATGCAACAGTTCTTCGTTCAGCATCACAAGGACGCGGTACTTTCATGATGGTATTTGACCACTACGAAGATGTACCGAAGTCAGTACAAGAAGAAATTATTAAGAAAAACAAAGGTGAGGCTTAAGATAAGCTGATTTTGGAGCGCCTGCGCAAGCAGGTGCTTTTTGCATATCTCCTACTTAGCTTCCGGAAATGAAAGAGAAGTGAAAATCTGTGAAAGAAATGATATTCCTTGTTAATAATGCTGAAATCAGTTGCAATTTTAAGGGATAAAGTATATAATAGATATGTTGAAAGGTGATTTGTAGCAACTCAAGTTACTCTTTTCACATAAAAATTTTTTGATTTTCATAAGGAGGAAATCACGAATGGTAGTTAAAGTTGGTATTAACGGTTTCGGTCGTATCGGACGTCTTGCTTTCCGTCGTATCCAAAACGTAGAAGGTGTTGAAGTTACACGCATCAACGACCTTACAGATCCAGTTATGCTTGCACACTTGTTGAAATACGATACAACTCAAGGTCGTTTCGACGGTACTGTGGAAGTTAAAGAAGGTGGATTCGAAGTTAACGGTAAATTCGTTAAAGTTTCTGCTGAACGTGACCCAGAACAAATCGACTGGGCTACTGACGGTGTAGAAATCGTTTTGGAAGCAACTGGTTTCTTTGCTAAGAAAGATGCAGCTGAAAAACACCTTAAAGGTGGAGCTAAGAAAGTTGTTATCACTGCTCCTGGCGGAAACGATGTTAAAACAATTGTATTTAACACTAACCACGATGTTCTTGATGGTACTGAAACAGTTATCTCAGGTGCTTCATGTACTACAAACTGCTTGGCTCCAATGGCTAAAGCTCTTCAAGATAACTTCGGTGTTGTTGAAGGATTGATGACTACTATCCACGCTTACACTGGTGACCAAATGATCCTTGACGGTCCACACCGTAAAGGTGACCTTCGTCGTGCACGCGCTGGTGCTGCTAACATCGTTCCTAACTCAACTGGTGCTGCTAAAGCAATCGGTTTGGTTATCCCTGAATTGAACGGTAAATTGGACGGAGCTGCTCAACGTGTTCCTGTTCCAACTGGTTCAGTAACTGAATTGGTAGCAGTTCTTGACAAGAACGTTACTGTTGATGAAGTGAACGCAGCTATGAAAGCAGCTTCAAACGAATCATACGGTTACACAGAAGATCCAATCGTATCTTCAGATATCGTAGGTATGTCTTACGGTTCATTGTTTGACGCAACTCAAACTAAAGTTCTTGACGTTGACGGTAAACAATTGGTTAAAGTTGTATCATGGTACGACAACGAAATGTCATACACTGCACAACTTGTACGTACTCTTGAATACTTTGCAAAAATTGCTAAATAATTCATCAGTATAGAAAAGGGAGGTTCGCCTCTCTTTTTTGTTGTCATTCGCTCCTCGGTTCAGACTTGTGGAAGTTGAGAGTTGAATATATATAAAAAGCAAATTAGAATGTTGATAAAACTCCAGAGTTTCCACTCGTTTGGTCGTTATGACCAAGCTACAATAAAAACAACTTGACTTTACCCAAATCAAGTTGTTTTTTTACTATGTAAGGATTGTATTGCTAGATTTCTTCATCTGGTGTTAAAATCATTGGGATGATAATGGGCTCACGCTCTGTGTTTTCATATAAAAATGGTCTGAGAGCGTTTACGATAGCACCATTGACTGACTGAATGCTAGCATCTTTATTTTTTAATGCAATACGAATCGCATTGAAAAGAATACGCTGGCTGTGACGAATGAGATCGCCTGATTCACGCATATAGATAAAACCGCGACTAAGGATATCGGGACCAGCCAAAATCATTTTTGATTTAAAGTCAACGGTAGCTACTGCAAGGACAACGCCATCTTCGGAAAGGTCACGTCTGTCGCGGAGGACTGCAGCACCGATTTCTCCGATACGATTACCGTCAACATAAATATCTTGGGCATTGAAACTTCCTGCGATGCGAGCCGAATTGGCAGTTAAAGCAAGGACGTCTCCATTACTCATGATAAAGATATTCTTTTTAGGGATGCCTGTATCCATTGCAAGTCCAGCATGAACTTTTTGCATGCGGTATTCACCATGGACTGGCATGAAATACTTAGGTTTTATCAAACGGAGCATCAATTTTTGCTCTTGTTGTCCACCGTGTCCAGATGTATGGATGTTATTGATTTTTCCATGGATAACATCAACGCCAGCTTCTGAAATGGTGTTGATGAGCTTATTGACACTGGTGGTATTTCCAGGGATAGGACTAGAAGAGAAAATTACTGTATCACCCGGTTGGAGTTGGACTTGGCGGTGCGTTCCGTTCGCGATACGTGAAAGGGCTGCCATCGGTTCTCCCTGACTTCCTGTACACATGATTAAAATTTCATTTGTGGGATAATCTTTGATTTCATTTGGTTCAATGAACGTTCCTTTTGGGGTTTTAATATACCCTAGTTCAATTCCGTTGACAATGGCTTTTTCCATTGAACGTCCAAAAACAGCAATTTTTCGGCCAGTTTTAACCGCAGCATCCGCAGCTTGTTGGAGACGGAAGATATTTGAGGCAAAGGAGGCAAAAATAATCCGCCCGTGAATGCCTTCAATGATTTTCATGATAGACTGACCAACGATTTTTTCGGAATTTGTGAAAGTTGGAATTTCTGCATTGGTGGAGTCAGAAAGAAGTGCTAAAACACCATCTTCACCAAGTGCTGCCATTCGATGTAAATCTGCTGGCTCGCCAACAGGTGTAAAGTCAAACTTGAAGTCACCCGTACAAACAATTTTCCCTTGAGGTGTGTGGATGACAATTCCCAAAGGCTCTGGGATGGAGTGAGTTGTGCGGAAGAAGGTTGCTTTTAAATTTTTAAATTGAAGTTCGGTATTTTGATTGATTTCGTAGAGTTTAGCGTCACGTAAAAGTCCGTGCTCTTCCAATTTACCACGAATCAGTGCAAGGGCAAGTGGTCCAGCATAAATAGGAACATTTGCTTGCTTGAGAAGGAAGGGAATCCCTCCGATGTGGTCTTCATGACCGTGAGTAATCAACACTCCTTTGATACGGTCAATATTTTCTACGATATAAGAATAGTCAGGAATGACATAATCAATCCCTAAGAGGTCATCTTCAGGAAATTTAATCCCTGCATCAACGATGATAATCTCATCTTGATATTCAATCCCGTAGGTATTTTTCCCGATTTCTCCTAAACCACCAATGGCAAATACACCGACTTCTTCGGGTTTTAAAGTATATGACATGGTTTAGAGCTCCGTAATTGTAAAGTTGCCTGATTCTTTTTCGTATTCTAAATGTTTGTCAGACAAAAGTGTAATCAATTCAACATTGTAAGGTGTTTTTTCTTCGACGAGTTTCCGAGCTTTGATGCGTCCTTCTAATTCGTCTTTGGCGTCAATATCCAAGTAGAGAGAATGCGTGTTTTCCCGACGTGGATTGCGTTCTTTTGTTTCTTGATAAAAAACTTTGTAAATCATTTCAATTCCTTTCTCATTCATGATCAATCTACCAGAAAATAGCCACCTTATTTTCAAGGGCGGTCTTCATCTATTTGATTTTCCGGGTAATAAATTGATTTTGATACGTTACAACTATAATCATTATATCATAAAAAGGATATTTAGTAAAAGAAAGAAGTGAGAAAATCTAGGAAAGCGGTTTTCAAAAGGTCTTGTTTTTTTGGAAATCATATTAAGGAAATCCGTATTTTTTGTAGTATAATAGAAAGTAGATTATCACAAAGGAAAGATAAGAATGAAAGTTTTAGCTTTTGACACATCCAGCAAAACACTCGCGATTGCAATGTTAGAAGATGAGAGTTTGCTTGCTGAGATGACGATAAATATTAAAAAAAATCATAGCGTTACATTGATGCCGGCTATTGATTTTTTAATGGAAAGTTTGAATTTGAAACCAAGTGACTTAGGTCGCATTGTAGTTGCAGAAGGTCCTGGTAGTTATACAGGTTTGCGAATTGCTGTGGCAACAGCCAAAACGTTAGCACATACGCTTAAAATAGATTTGGTGGGAGTTTCTAGCTTGCGGATTCTGGTGCCAGAGGACATTGACGGCTTGGTCATTCCTCTCATGGATGCTAGACGAAACAATGTCTATGCTGGTTTTTATGAAAATGGCAGAGCAACTCAGCCGGAAGCTCATTTATCTTTTGAAGAAGTTTTAGAAAAAGCCAAGTCTGCTTCTCAGGTAACTTTTGTAGGAGAGGTGAAAAATTTTGCGGAGCAGATTCAATCCGCTTTGCCAGAAGCTCTTATCAAAGCAACTCTGCCAAGCGCTGTGCTCCTTGCTAAAATTGGTCTGCAACTACCAGCTCGCTCTGTTCATGATTTCGTGCCGAATTACCTCAAGCGAGTGGAAGCAGAAGAGAATTGGCTGAAAAATCATCAAGAAACAAAAGATTCTTACATCAAGCGTTTATGATTGAGATTAAAAAAGATGAAAAAAAGCAGGTTGCTAATTTAGCGGAGCAAATTTACCAAGTATTGAAAGATGTGTATGCTGTCAGTCCTTGGAATATAGAGCAGATTGAGAAAGATTTACAAAATCCTTTGTCAGTTTATGTTTTGGCTTTGCAAGCTCAAAATTTAATCGGGTTCCTGGCTTTTCAAGAGTTGGACTTTGAAGCAGAAGTTTTACAAATTGCGGTTAAGAAAGCCTATCAAGGAAAGAAAATTGCGACCGCTTTGTTTGAACATCTGCCAATTGACAAAGAGATTTTCCTCGAAGTGAGAGAATCCAACAAAGCGGCTCTGCTATTTTACCAAAAAGAGAAATTTATAGAAATCGCTCGGCGTAAGAATTACTATCATGAGCCAATGGAAGATGCGATTGTAATGAAAAGAGAAAACAATGAATGATAAATATATTTTAGCTTTTGAGACGTCCTGCGATGAGACTAGCGTAGCGGTTTTAAAGAATGGCGATGAACTCTTATCCAATGTTATTGCGAGCCAGATTGAGAGCCATAAACGTTTTGGTGGCGTGGTACCGGAAGTGGCTAGCCGTCACCATGTGGAAGTTATCACGGCTTGCATTGAGGAGGCTCTTGCGAAAGCCGGTATTACAGAAAAAGAAGTGACTGCAGTAGCAGTAACTTATGGACCGGGACTAGTCGGTGCTCTTTTGGTCGGGCTGGCAGCTGCCAAGTCCTTTGCGTGGGCGCATCATTTACCGCTTATTCCTGTCAATCATATGGCAGGTCATCTTATGGCGGCTCAAAGTGTTGAGAAATTAGAATACCCTCTTTTAGCGTTATTAGTCAGCGGGGGGCATACTGAGTTGGTTTATGTCAGCGAAGCCGGTGATTATCAGATTGTCGGGGAAACACGCGATGATGCAGTTGGAGAAGCTTATGATAAAGTTGGTCGCGTGATGGGCTTGACTTATCCAGCAGGGCGTGAGATAGATGAATTGGCCCATAAAGGACAAGATATTTATGATTTTCCGAGGGCGATGATCAAAGAGGATAATTTGGAATTTTCCTTTTCTGGGTTGAAGTCTGCCTTTATCAACCTCTGTCACAATGCAGAGCAAAGGGGTGAAAGTTTGTCAAAAGAAAATTTGGCTGCTAGTTTTCAAGCTGCTGTTTTAGATATTCTCATGGCAAAAACAAAAAAAGCTTTGGAGAAATATCCTGTTAAGACCTTAGTCGTTGCGGGCGGTGTTGCTGCTAATCAAGGTTTACGTAAACGTTTAGCAGCTGAAATGACAGATATCAAGGTAATCATACCGCCTTTGCGTCTCTGTGGGGACAATGCAGGAATGATTGCTTATGCGAGCGTCAGTGAGTGGAATAAAGGGAATCTTGCAACATTAAGCTTGAATGCTAAGCCAAGTCTGGCATTTGACACAATGGAAGTATAAATATGATAGGAAAAAGTTTTAAGGACGGGGCTAAGGCAGCGATGCCAACGGCTCTTGGGTATGTTAGTATTGGACTAGCTTGTGGAATTATTGGTGCTTCTTATGTCAGCCCTCTTGAAATGGCACTGATGAGCAGTTTAGTCTATGCAGGAAGTGCTCAGTTTGCTATGCTAGCACTTCTTGTGATTCACGCCCCGGTAACAGCTATTGCTCTGACAGTTTTTTTAATCAATTTGCGTCTATTTTTGCTAGGTCTTCATACATCTACTTTTTTTCGGCATGCAAGTCTCTTGCAAAATATTGGTATCGGAATACTCTTGACAGATGAAACATACGGCGTTTTACTAAGTGAGCGTGTTCATACAAAGGATATTTCGCTTCAGTGGATGTACGGCAATAACATTACGAGCTATCTTGCTTGGTTTGTCGGATCTGTGGTCGGAACGACATTAGGAAGTCTATTGCCAAATCCAGAAATGTTTGGCTTGGATTTTGCGCTGGTGGGTATGTTTATTGGGATTTTTTCTTCCCAATTTTTAGTGATGTTACATAAAACAAAATTTCAAAAACTATTAGTGATGTTGTCTGTGGTAGCTTTATCGTTCTATGCTTTAAGCATGCTTGTTTCTTCGTCTTTAGCTGTTTTAATGTCGACCTTATTAGGCTGTGCTGCGGGGGTGATGTTAGATGATAAATAGTTATATTTTTGTCGCCATTCTTCTCTCAGCTTTGGTGACATGGCTAGCGCGGGTGACTCCTTTTATCTTGGTAAAATATCGCGGCTTACCTAAAATTGTAGAACGATTTTTACAGTACTTGCCAGTCTCTATTATTTTTGCATTGATTTTATCCAGCCTTACAAATGGGAAGGTAGGGCAGTTGCCAACCTTCAAATGGCTAGATTTAGTAGCTGTTTTTCCAACAATGTACATTGCTTTTCGTTATCGCAACTTAGTGGTAACCGTGATTTTTGGTGTGGTATTGGTGGCTGGTTTGCGATTTATCTTTTAACTTCCCAAATTGTAAAATTAAGCTAGACAGAAAAAGCCATCTATGTTAGGCTCAGATAAACACCACATTTGTCTGAAAGGAACTAACATAAATGACCTATACTCATCTTAC
>ERZ773021.180-NODE-180-length-43864-cov-17.5432_pt1 | contig 43864 bp, 39 predicted proteins | sample MGYA00511668_ERZ773021 | MGnify/ENA primary metagenome ERZ773021 (study PRJEB29015, sample SAMEA2737961) | human oral metagenome | biome: human oral; feature: human-associated habitat; material: dental | place: China | collected 2032 ... | reverse complement strand
CTGCGACCAGAGCTTGCTAAATTCTTTCTTAAATTCTCTACCAAAGTTTTGCCATACTCATACCATGTTGAGGCATGCTCGGGGCTAAAACCTGCCGATAATGCGGATACGGTCAAAGCAGTATCTCTTAATTCACTTCGAATCAATGGATTATGTTCCATATTAAATACTCACCACTGCAAATAAGCTTAAATGTAAATTGGGTATAGATGTTGGAACGTAAATACTACATACCTGCGATTGCATCATTCTTGAAAATGCCACATGCCGTTTGTCTAATCTGAAGTAAACATTATCCATTCGGAACGGCAAACCAGGAGGGGTTTGATTCAACAACTGCAAAGGCACTCCCATTACTGCCGTATTGATAACGCGTTCCACGTCTTCAGGTGCACCAATTTTGCTGACCAATGGTAATTGCTTCTGCAATTCAGCAAAAACAACGGAATCAGAATGTGCCGAGATATAAAACTCCGCATTATCATCAATTCTGCTGTCAAATATCTGAGCACGCCAATGTGTAGATTTTGTATGTTCTAACGACAATTCGATGACAGGCGATGGAATGACTTCATCTAACAGACTGCGGATTTTCAACTCCAAACGGTTGAAGGTTCCAAACAGATCAAAATGATCGTATGGCTCCATTTCATTAACTGATTCACTCACCCTGAATGTGTACAACATACCAAGTAAACGAACCAAGAGCTTATAAAGCTCCTCTGGATGTTGCTGCGGATAATCATTCAAATGTTTCAATTCAGGATAAATCGTATTTAATCCGTGCAAGAACCAAAACAAGGTCGAGTCAGACACAGAAAAATCGACCGTATTTTCACTACGCGCCCGGCGGCGGGCGGATAAATTATCTATACGGGACAACACCAGCAAAGTGATTCTATTCAGACATGAAAGTAAAACTTCCGAACCTGTAATCGACAATAATGGAGGGATGTAGTCTTTAGACCAAATCAATGCCCCATTCTCGTTTTTTTCTACTACGCCGATGGGGCATGTAATGTAATCGTCATTATCCTCGAAATCAAAACGAATTTGTAAATTTAATTGCTCAACGGCAAGTTCTGCCTCCTCAGCGGAAAATAAATCCTCAACTTGCTCGAACTTTTTCACAAACCGTCTGGGGGTATTTCCAGCCCCGTTTTCATCCACCAAATTCGGTACATGCGCTTGATAAACCGGGAGAGCCAGCAACACTGTATTTCTTGCTCTCATAGGCAGGCTATTAATATCACGAACTTCAACAGAGCCACTGCCCGACTGCAAGTCGATTAGAGTTCCGTCCGGCAGGCAGGCCTGAAGCTCATCCAATTTAATTTTTCCTAATTCAAGCGTCTGCTGGTCGAACTCGCAACGAAAACATCCCCACTTGAATTCACCCATCAATTTTATTACTGTTGCATAAATGTAACTATTAAAAACGTTTTGTTGTTGGAAGTGCTGAGGAGAGAGCAAGACACCCTCTTCCCATAATGGTTTATGAAATTTCACTGTTTATACCTTTTAAATACCTTTTGTCAGATAAATTTTGAATGCAATAGACAACAGTATACCTAACATTTATACTATTTAGATAGAGATATACCAAAATTTAGTATTTATACTTCATTTGAAACAAAAGATTTTCCCTTCAACATTAACAGAGAATAGGATTAGCCGTGAGCAAAAGTTTCCAAAACGAAGTTCCACCTTCACGTATCAATATCAAACTAGACCTCCATACCGGAGGCGCACAGAAAAAAGTCGAGCTTCCGCTCAAACTTTTAGTCACCGGTGATTACAGCAATGGTCAAGACAAACGCGACCTTGCCGAAAAAGAAAAAGTCAATATCAACAAAAACAACTTTGATTCCGTATTGTCCGACTTTAATCCTAAAGCCAACCTGACTGTGAAAAACACCCTCTCCCCTGCCGGCGGCGAGATGAACATCAATTTGAATTTCAAATCTATGCGGGATTTCCATCCGGAACAAATTGCACAAAATGTTCCCGAGCTGCGCGCTTTATTGGCTATGCGCAACCTGCTCCGTGACTTGAAATCCAACCTGTTGGACGATTCTGCATTCCGTCGCGAACTGGAAACCATCTTGCGTGACGAAAATCTGTCTGCCGAACTGCGCGACCGCCTCGAAAAAATTGCACCTGTTAACAAATAAAACACAAGGTCGTCTGAAAACACCCGTAAGGATTTAAAATATGCAAAAACGCCAAGAAGCCCAAACAACCGTTATAGAACAAGAAAACACAGCCAGTGTTTATGAAGCGCTGTGCCAAAAAATCAATTTAAACGCCGTCGACTCCGTCATCGACATCGAACAGTTCCAAAGCGCCGAAAAAATGTCCGAAGCCTCTGCGGATGAACGCATCGCAGCGGCGGTCAGCGTATTTTTAAAGATGATTCAAGACTCATCTCAAAAAGTAGAACGCCTCGACAAAAGCCTGTTGGACTACCACATCGCACGCATTGACGAACAGCTCAGCCGCCAATTAGATGAAATCCTCCATAACGAAGAATTCCAAAAAATCGAATCTGCATGGCGCGGCCTGAAATTCTTGGTTGACCGTACAGACTTCCGTCACAACGTTAAAATTGAAATCCTCGACGTCTCCAAAGAAGACTTGATTCAAGACTTTGAAGATGCCCCTGAAATTGTCCAAAGCGGACTGTATCGCCACACCTATAGCAACGAATACGACACCCCGGGCGGCGAACCGATCGGTGCAGTCATTTCCAACTACGAATTTGACCGCAGCCCGCAAGACATGGCTTTACTGCGCAATATTTCACGCGTCTCCGCCTCTGCGCACATGCCGTTCATCGGCTCTGTCGGCCCATCTTTCTTCGGTAAAGAAAGCATGGAAGAAGTCGCCGGTATTCAGGACTTGGCGAACTATATGGACCGTGCCGAATACATCAAATGGAAAAGCTTCCGCGAAACCGATGATGCGCGCTATATCGGCCTGACCCTGCCCCGCTTCCTTGCCCGTCTGCCTTACGGTAGCGATACAGTTCCTGTACGCAGCTTCAATTACGAAGAACAAGTTAAGGGCACCGAACACGATCGTTACTTATGGGCAAACGCATCCTTTGCCTTCGCTGCCAACATGGTTCGCAGCTTCATCAACAACGGCTGGTGCGTTCAAATCCGCGGACCACAAGCCGGCGGTCTAATTGAAGACTTGCCTATCCATATGTATGATTTGGGTACCGGCAATCAAGTAAAAATCCCTACCGAAGTTCTGATTCCCGAAACCCGCGAATTTGAATTTGCCAATTTGGGCTTCGTACCGCTGTCTTTCTATAAAAACCGCGATTACGCTTGCTTCTTCTCGGCCAACTCAGCGCAAAAACCTGCGCTCTACGAAACCAAAGAAGCGACGGCAAACAGCCGCATCAATGCCCGTTTGCCTTACGTTTTCCTGCTTTCCCGTCTGGCTCACTATCTCAAACTAATCCAACGCGAAAACATCGGTACAACCAAAGACCGCCGTATGCTCGAATTGGAATTGAACACTTGGATCAATACATTGGTTACTGAAATGACAGATCCAAGCGACGAGTTGCAGGCAACGCATCCTCTGCGTGAAGCCAAAGTCTTGGTTGAAGATATCGAAGACAACCCCGGCTTCTTCAAAGTCCGTCTGTTTGCCCGTCCTCACTTCCAAATCGAAGGCTTGGATGTGAACCTGTCCTTGGTATCTCAAATGCCGAAAGAGAAAAAATAAACCCTTGGATAACGGTATCGCATAATTTGTCTTCCATATATTCATGCAATGAATCATTAAGACAGCAGACCCTTAGTTGTTTGCTGTCGAAGACAATCTAAAATGGTGCTGAACTCAAGCGGTCGTTCTGTATTTGCTACATGAACGACCGCTTTATTTTTTGGCAAATGAAATTCATTAGGACGACATCGCGTTTTCTCCTTATATAGTGGATTAAATTTAAATCAGTACGGCGTTGCCTCGCCTTGCCGTACTATCTGTACTGTCTGCGGCTTCGTCGCCTTGTCCTGATTTAAATTTAATCCACTATAAAAACCAAAAGGTCGTCTGAAACCATTTCAGACGACCTTTTTATGCGTTTATCTCTTTACTTTTATTCCCACTCAATCGTAGCAGGCGGTTTGCCGCTTACGTCGTACACCACGCGGTTGATGCCTTTGACTTCGTTGATGATGCGGTTGGACACGCGGCCGAGCAGCGAGTACGGCAGTTCTGCCCAGTGTGCGGTCATGAAGTCACTGGTGATGACTGCGCGCAGTGCGACGACGTAATCGTAAGTGCGCCCGTCGCCCATTACTCCGACGGATTTGACGGGCAGGAATACGGCGAAGGCTTGGCTGGTCAGGTCGTACCAAGATGTACCGTTTTCGTCGGTAGTGTTGCGCAATTCTTGAATGAAAATATCGTCCGCCTGACGCAGCAAGTCGGCGTATTCTTTTTTCACTTCGCCCAAGATACGCACGCCCAAACCGGGGCCAGGGAACGGATGGCGGTACACCATTTCGCGCGGCAAGCCCAAAGCGACGCCCAATTCGCGCACTTCGTCTTTGAACAAGTCACGCAACGGCTCAAGCAGCTTGAGCTTCATGTTTTCAGGCAGGCCACCGACGTTGTGGTGCGATTTGATGGCGTGGGCTTTTTTGGTTTTTGCGCCTGCGGATTCGATGACGTCGGGGTAAATCGTACCTTGCGCCAGCCATTTGGCGTTAGTAAGTTTTTTCTCTTCGGCATCAAATACTTCAATAAATTCCGCGCCGATGATTTTGCGTTTTTTCTCAGGGTCGGTAACGCCGGCGAGTTTCGCCATGAATTGCTCTTCGGCATCGACGTGAATCACTTTCACACCCAAGTTGCGGGCGAACATATCCATCACCATTTTGCCTTCGTTCAGGCGCAAGAGGCCGTGATCGACGAACACACAAGTCAGTTGGTCACCGATGGCGCGGTGAATCAGCGCGGCGGCTACGGAAGAGTCCACGCCGCCCGACAGACCCAAAATCACTTCGTCGCTACCGACTTGTTCGCGGATTTTGGCAACGGCTTCTTCGATGTAGTTCGGCATCGTCCAGCTAGGTTGCGCGCCGCAGATGTCCAAGACAAAGCGGTTCAACAGGGCGCGGCCTTGTTTGGTGTGGGTCACTTCGGGGTGGAATTGGATGCCGTAGAATTGTTTTTCAACGTTTTCCATCATGGCAATCGGGCATGACGGGGTATCGCCGATAACGGCAAAGCCGTTGGGCAGTTTGGACACTTTGTCGCCGTGACTCATCCATACGTCCAGCGTATTCGGCGCGTCGTCGTAAATATCGCGGGTCAGTTCGCTGTCTATGGTTTTGACTTGCGCGTAACCGAATTCACGCTGGTTGCCGGGCTGAACTTCGCCGCCCAAGTGGTGCGCCATAAACTGCATTCCGTAGCAGATGCCCAAAACCGGAATGCCCAAATCGAAAATACCGGTATCGGCTTGATAATCGGATTCGTAAACGGAATTGGGGCCGCCGGAAAGGATGATGCCTTTCGGATTGAAGGCTTTGATTTCGTCCAAAGGCATATCGAAAGAATGCAGCTCGCAATAAACATGGGCTTCGCGCACACGGCGGGCGATAAGCTGGGTAACTTGCGAACCAAAGTCGAGAATGAGGATTTTGTCTTGGGTCATGGCGGAAACTTTGCAGAGTGATAGGGAACGGTCTGACTGTTTCAAAACGGGATTCCGATAACAAAACAGGTCGTCTAAAAACGGCGGATTATACCATTTTCAGACGACCTTTGCAGGGAGGGGGCTTAGTTATCCTGCTGTTTATGCTGCTTATAAGGCACCATATCGCTGCGCGAAAGCAGCAGCAGGCAGCCCAGCACCATCATTCCCAAAGCAACCAGAGGCGAATATCCGAGCCAATATTGATTGTGCAGATACACCGCCGCGCCGATATACACCAGCAGCGGGCCGGAAACGATAGACTGCTTGTTGACACCGTCCATCACCAAAACCGCAATCCCCGCCAGCACCATACCGGCGGACACGATGGTCGAAGTTGCAGGCAGGATGTCCGTCGTTTTCAAAAACCAAACGGCACCGAAGATAATCAAAAACAGCGGCAGGAAAAGCGAAGAGCGGGACATGGCGTTACTCCGTAAAATTTCAGACGACCCTGATTATTGGGTCGCAGGGGTCGTCTGAAAAGCCTGAAGAAAGCAATCTTGGGTATGTTTTTGCAAACATAGGGCTTGATGTGTAAAAAGCAGATACAAGTTTGCAGCAGCATCGGCGCCCAGCGTTCCATTCACGCTGTTATCAGCCTCAGCGCACATTTTTCATCAAACGTTGTTTTTCGCGTTTCCAGTCGGCTTCTTTCAGGCTTTGGCGTTTGTCGTGTTGTTTTTTACCCTTCGCCAGACCGATTTCCATTTTGATTTTGCCGCGTGTGAAGTGCAGGTTCAACGGGACGATGGTATAACCCGCACGCTCGGTTTTACCGATTAGCTTGTTGATTTCGGATTGCTTGAGCAAAAGCTTGCGCGGACGGACGGGGTCGGGTTTGACGTGCGTCGAGGCAGTCGGCAGCGCGGTAATATGGCAGCCGACCAGATAAAAAGCGTCTTTTTTCCAGTAGATATAGCTTTCTTTCAACTGTACCCGCCCTGCGCGGATGGCTTTGACTTCCCAACCTTCCAATACCAGGCCGGCTTCGAGCTGATCTTCGATAAAGAAGTCGTGAAAGGCTTTTTTATTATTGGCAATACTCATTATTTTGATTCTTCTATACTTTTCAGACGAGCTATTTTATCAGCGCGTCCTAGAAATGAAAATGTTTGAATGTGAATGGATGCGATAAACCTTGTGCAGCCCTGTCCTCAAAATCAAATGTCCAACATTTCATCCGCAAGCCTGCCTGAATACCATTTGGCTTTATCCTTTATTTCTTTCCATCAACAAAAACAACATCACCGAATTCAATATCAAGATGTCGTCGTTCAAACTCGCTTGGGCTTCTTTGTGCAGGCTGAATTTCCCTTCCCATAACGCCCTCAATTTCTTCAAGCGGTACACCAAAGTCCCGTCGGGTCGGGTAATCAAATAAGTCGGATTGAAAAAAAGACCCGTCAGCGAATCCAGATAAGGAATCTGCCCTGCCATTTTATCCAATACTGTCACCCACGGATTTTTTTCACGGATATGGAAAAGCAGCTGATCTTCCGCATCCGTCACCTGATAGCTGGTGCGCCAAAGCGACCCGACGCCATCATGCACCACTTTCCCCAAAACCTTACCTGAAGCATCTTGGATGATATAGGTCGCACCAAAATCAATAATCTGTTCCGAATGAATGGTGAATACGGGCGTATCCTGATTGCGGTTAGGGAAAACATTAATCCACTCTTTGAGTTTAAACATTTTCTGCCGCGTATAAGCGATTTCGTTCCCCGCTTCGTCTTTGACAAAAAAATCATTGGCAATGGATAAAAGTTTGAAATTGAAATAAAGCGGAAAGCGCAGACTTTTGTTTTCATGCGAAGCGCTCATGCTTTCATACATTTTTATATAATCAATCATCAGATTTTTCCTTGCCGTTTTATAGTGGGTTAACTTTAAACCAGTACGGCGTTACCTCGCCTTGTCCTGATTTAAAGTTAATCCACTATACATAGAAGATGAATTGAAAGGTCGTCTGAAAGACGTTATGCGGTTTTCAGACGACCTTTTTACACCGTTTATTGCGATTTCAATCGGTTTAACAACGTTTTGACCGTACCGCCGTAATAAGCGCTTGAAGTACAGTACACCGTTTCCAAGCCGCATTGACCTTGCGAGCCGTATTTTTTAATACACTGATTCAGCACAACCTGATGCACGCTCTTAAAGCGCGGCGAAGTAATCACAACCGCATTGTTTGTCGTCAGCTTGCCTTCCGATTTCGGGTATGCGACGGCGATGCAGGTGTTATGAAGCGGAACAACGGATTTACAGCCTGTCGCCTCGCCGTTTTGCACGCCCGAAAGCGTGTCCTGTCCGCGGCAAAACGCTTCAAGCTCCGCATTTGCCTCGATTTGCGACATATTTTCCTTAGTCGTTTTAATCAGCAGCGCATCATTGCCGTCTTGCGGGTTCTGCCACATGGCGAGATAACCATAAGTATCCGCTGCATTTGCGCCTGCTGACAAAATGGTGGCGATAAGTGCCGTTACAATTTTTTTCATTATTGATTCCAAATGCTTATGTCGTTATGTTTGACTGTCATTATTATAAAGCAAAGCCCGTTGCGAATATATGCCCGCATCACTTTTCGTTTTAAAGACCTGATCAAGAGGTCGTCTGAAACGGCTTATTCCTGCGGCTGTTTTCTGTGTTTCACACATTCTGCGGCATATTGCTCGCCCCAGCGGTGCATTGCTTCGATAACGGGCATCAATGTCCGTCCGAACGCGGTCAGCGAATACTCCACCTTCGGCGGCACCTGCGGATACACTTCGCGATGGACAATACCGTCGTTCTCCAACTCGCGCAGCTGCAACGTCAACATCCGCTGGGTAACGCCCGCCAGCAGACGCTGCAATTCGTTGAATCGTCGGGTTTCCCCGTGTAAATAATATAAAATCAACACCTTCCACTTGCCGCCGATAATATCCAAAGTATTAACGACCGGACAGCAGGCGCCGTGTGTCGGTTCTGTTTCCGCCATTATTGACCTCCAAATGACAGTATAAAAATTGTGCGTACTTGTTAATAAGTTTGTACCCCATATAATACACGCAACAAAGTATGGCAACCACGACATTATTAATTTCACTACACAAAGGTCGTCTGAAAAGGTTTCAGATGACCCCACAAGAAGGAACCTCATCATGCGCAACGTCAAACAAATCTACCGTGCAACCAGCCAACACTGGGTCGGCGACGGATTCCTCGTCCAACCCCTGTTCTCCCACATGGGGGACGACCGCGGCACCAACCCTTTCCTGATGCTCGACTACGCCGCCCCCTATGAATTCTCCCCCAACGAAGCCCGCAGCCCGCGCGGTGTCGGGCAACACCCGCACAAAGGCTTTGAAACCGTTACCATCGCCTACCACGGCGAAGTGGCACACCGTGACTCCAGCGGCGGAGGCGGCATCATTTACGAAGGCGACGTGCAATGGATGACCGCAGGTTCGGGCATCATCCATGAAGAATTCCACTCCGAAAACTTCAGCAAAAAAGGCGGACTGTTTGAAATGGTCCAACTTTGGGTCAACCTGCCCGCCAAAGACAAAAACACGCCGCCGCGCTATCAGCATCTCGCCAAAGCCGGTATCCCCGTGGTTGAGTTTCCTGACGAAGCAGGCCGCCTGCGGCTGATTGCAGGAGAATATAAAGGCGTAAAAGGCGCAGCCGACACCTTCACCGAAATGAACGTCTGGGACATCGTTTTGAATGCCGGTAAAAAAGCCGTATTGGAAATACCTGAAACCCACAACCTGTCCATGGTCGTCCTGCGGGGCAACGTTACCCTAAACGGCAAAGAGCAAGCAGGCGCAGGACAATTGGTCGGCTTTGAGAAAAGCGGTGGCAACGTACACATAGAAGCCGGCAGCGAAGAAGTCAAAATCCTTTTGCTCTCCGGCGTCCCGATTGACGAACCTGTCGTCGGCTATGGCCCGTTTGTGATGAACACCGCCGAAGAAATCCGCCAAGCCATCAGCGATTTCAAAAGCGGCAAATTTGGAAGCATTGATTGAGCCTCTGCGCCGAAACAAAATAGGCTGTATCTCACAGACAGGCTTCTCATGCTGAAAACGGATATCACGCGTTTCATTATAGTGGATTAAATTTAAATCAGGACAAGGCGAGGCAACGCCGTACTGGTTTAAAGTTAATCCACTATAAAATCCAATAGACAGTGGTTTCGGCTATACTGTCGGCTGTCGCGGCGTTGGCCCATTTTGCTCTGCGCAATCTGTAAGCCGTCGCCCGATATTGATAACCGATTCATTTCGCTCTATTTATTTTCCGTCAACCCCGAAAAGGAAATCCCTATGGCTCAAATTACCTTCCACGACAACCCTGTCCACACTTCCGGCGACCTGCCTGCCGTCGGTCAAACCGCGCCTGCATTCAGCCTGACCGCTGCCGACCTGTCCGACAAAACTTTGGCGGATTTTGCGGGCAAACGCAAAGTATTGAACATTTTCCCAAGCGTCGACACCGGCGTGTGCGCCCAATCCGTGCGTACGTTTAACCAACGCGCGTCTTCTTTGGACAACGCGGTTGTGCTGTGCATTTCAGCCGATTTGCCGTTTGCCCAAGCGCGTTTCTGCGGTGCGGAAGGTTTGGACAATGTTGTGAACCTGTCTACGTTCCGCAGCAGCTTTGCCGCCGATTACGGCGTTGCCCTGACCGACAGCCCGTTGCGCGGACTAACTGCGCGCGCCGTTGTGGTTTTGGACGAAAACGACAAAGTCCTGCACAGCGAACTGGTTGCCGAAATCGCCAACGAGCCTGATTACGACGCGGCTTTGGCTGTTTTGTAAACAAGGGTTTTAGAGCTGAAAAAGGTCGTCTGAAAAGTTTCAGACGACCTTTTGTCTTTCTTCCTAAACTATTTTGCAGGCGGCTTCAATTCAAACACTTCGGGATGCGCCTTGAAATACTCTACGGCGATAAATCCGCCGCCGATGATGATCACCAGGAACACCGCCATGACAATCATAGCAAGGATGAATTTATCCGAAGGATGGGCGTCGGGCTTGCGTTTATCCGCCATTATTGCATCTCCGAGAGCCAGTCGCGGGCAGTGAGAAACTCGTTCAGCCGCGCTTCGGGCGAACCATCTTCCGGCGCGTATTGATACTCGAAACGCACCAAAGGCGGCATGGACATCAAAATGCTTTCCGTGCGTCCGCCGCTTTGCAGGCCAAACAGCGTGCCCCTGTCCCAAACCAAATTAAATTCTACATAACGCCCGCGCCGGTAAAGCTGGAAATCGCGCTCGCGTTCGCCGTACGGCGTGTTTTTGCGTTTCGCCACAATCGGCAGATACGCTTCGATGTAGCCTTCGCCGACCGCCTTGATGAACTTCAGGCAGGTGTCGAAATCCCAGCGGTTCAAATCGTCGAAAAACAAACCGCCCACGCCGCGCGTTTCGCCGCGGTGTTTCAGGTAAAAATACTCGTCGCACCATTTTTTGAACTCGGGATAAACCGCTTCCCCAAACGGCGCGCACACGTCCCGCGCGACCGTGTGCCAGTGCAAAATATCTTCTTCAAACGGGTAAAACGGCGTCAAGTCAAAGCCGCCGCCAAACCACCACACAGGCTCACCGCCTTCCGGATACGCGATAAAAAAGCGTACGTTCGCATGGCTGGTCGGTACATACGGATTTTTCGGATGAATCACCAGCGACACGCCCATCGCCTCAAATGCCGCGCCCGCCAGTTCAGGACGGTGCGCCGTTGCCGAAGCAGGCATTTTGTTGCCTTTCACATGCGAAAAATTCACACCCGCCTGCTCGAATACTGCGCCGTTTTTCAAGACGCGGGTTTCGCCCACGCCCAATTTGCCCGTCCATTCTTCACGCGCAAACACCGCCCCGCCGTCTTCTTGCTCAAGTGCGGCGCAGATTTGGTTTTGCAGGTTTTTCAATACGGTTAAAACGGCTTCGGTGTGCATGGCAGGTTCCTTATGGATGGGGTCGTCTGAAAACCGTATTTTAATACGGCGCGCCGGATATTTATCAGAATTGCTGAAAAACGGGATGAAACAAAGTGCGCAATCTCTCAAAAGGTCGTCTGAAATCTTGGATTTAAGCTTTCAGACGACCTTTTTTTGCGCTTAATACTGTTTGCGCCTCGTCTGAAAAAACGCCTGCAAAACGGCTTTGCATTCGTCTTCCAAAATGCCGCCTTTGATTGCCGTGTGTTTGTTCAGCAGCGGGTTGGCAAACAGATTGACAACGCTGCCTGCCGCGCCGGTTTTGGGTTCAGCCGCGCCGTAGATGACGCGGCGGACGCGGGCTTGGATGATGGCGGAGGCGCACATGGCGCAGGGTTCGAGCGTGATGTAGAGGTCGCAGCCGTCGAGGCGGTAGTTTTGAAGGGCGGCACCTGCGGCGGCAAGGGCGCGGATTTCGGCGTGGCGGCTGATGTCATGGTCGCTGACGCAGGTGTTGTGGGCGGCGGCGATGATTTGGTTGTTGGAGACGAGGACCGCGCCGACGGGGATTTCGCCGATGCGAGCGGATTGTTCTGCCTGCGCCAAGGCAGCGCGCATGAAGGTTTCCATTTCAGACGACGTGGGGAAAACGGCGACGGGCGGATGGTTTTTGAGGGTTTGTTCCAAAACGGTTTTCTGCGTTTGCGGTAGGTCTTGCGGTTTGATGCCGAGCAGCAGGGCTTCGAGTTGCCAAAGCGTGCTGCGGGTAACGGTCAGTCCGGCGGCTTTGAGCAACAGGAAGGCTTGGACGGAACCCGTGCCGCGCAGCTCCTCTACGCTGCGGATGCCGAGGGCTTGCAGGGCGGATAAGGTTTGCGGGGCGACGGGCGGCGTGTTCAACAGGGTCGGCATAGCGTTTTAAATTTGGAAATGGCGGCGCACGAGTGCTAAGGTCGTCTGAACGTGGTTGCCGTCGGTGTATGGGTCGATGCTGTACGCCAATGGGATTTTGCGCAGCCAAGTGAGTTGGCGTTTGGCAAGCTGGCGGGTGGCGGCGATACCTTTTTCGACAAAGGTGTCGTAATCGGTCAAGCCTTCGAGGTAATCCCATGCCTGCCGGTAGCCGACGCAACGCATGGAGGACATATCGGCGGTCAGTTCGGGATATTTTTGGCGCAGGGCGCGCATTTCGTCGATGAAGCCTTGCTCCAACATTTGCGTGAAACGGCGGGCGATGTTTTCGTGCAGCAAGGCGCGGTTTTCGGGAATCAGGGCGGTGGTGCAGAGGTCGAGCGGCGGGGTGTAGTCGGCTTTTTCGGCAAAATGCGCGCTCAAGGGCTTGCCGGTCAGGCGGTACACTTCCAAAGCACGTTCGATACGTTGGCTGTCGTTCGGTTTCAGACGACCTGCAGTTTCAGGGTCTATGGTTTGCAGGTTTTGATACAGATGCGCCAAGCCGTATCGTTGTTTTTCTTCCTGCAACCGGGCACGAATGGCGGCATCGGCTTCGGGCAGGTCGTTCAAGCCTTCGGTTAGCGCGTGGAAATACATCATCGTGCCACCGACTATCAAAGGCAGCCTGCCGCGCGCGCGGATTTCCTCCGCCAGCCGCACGCAGTCGCCGACAAACTCCGCCGCGCTGTAAGACTCCGTCGGCGGGATGATGTCGATAAGGTGGTGCGGCACGGCATCAAGCTCGGCAGCCGTCGGCTTTGCCGTGCCAATGTCCATATCGCGGTACACCAGCGCGGAATCGAGGCTGATGATTTCGACCGGCAGGGCTTCGGCGATTTTCAAGGCAAGGGCGGTTTTCCCGCCGGCAGTCGGGCCGAGTATGGCAAAGGCTTTTGGGGTGTCCATATCAAAAGGGGCTTGGGGAAACGGACGGATTATAGCAAAAGGTCGTCTGAAATCATTGCTTCATTCATGATAAATATCTGTATCGACACTCGATTTCCCTCAACTTTTCTCAAACTGCAACAGGGTCGAAATATCGGCCTGCCCTAGTTTCTTTAATCTAAAGCAGGTAAAATGGCAGCCGTTGCCTGATGCGGGCAAACACCCGCACCATCCGACGAACACTACCAAAATACAATCATATATAAATAATTTAGGAGCACTAAAATGGAACATAAGCTGCCACAACTGCCTTATGAACTGGACGCATTGTCCCCGCATCTGAGCAAAGAGACTTTGGAGTTCCACTACGGCAAACACCATCAAACCTACATTACCAATCTGAACAATCAAATCAAAGGCACTGAATTTGAAAACCTGTCTTTGGAAGAGATTGTGAAAAAATCTTCAGGCGGCGTGTTCAACAACGCAGCCCAAACTTGGAACCACACCTTCTACTGGCTGAGTTTCACGCCTAAAGGTCAAGGCAAACCTTCCGGCGAACTGGCTGCCGCCATCGACGCCAAATGGGGCAGCTTCGAGAAATTCCAAGAAGCATTCTCCGCATGCGCGGCAGGTACTTTCGGCTCCGGTTGGGCATGGCTGGTAAAAACCCCTGCCGGCGAATTGGATTTGGTTTCCACTTCCAACGCGGCAACTCCGCTGACCACTGAAAACACTCCGCTGCTGACCTGCGACGTATGGGAACACGCCTACTACATCGACTACCGCAACAGCCGCCCCAACTACCTGAAAGGTTTCTGGGAAATCGTCAACTGGGACGAAGTCGCCAAACGCTTTGCCGCTTAAGCTGAACGTTTAAAATAAAAGGTCGTCTGAAATCGATTTTCAGACGACCTTTTTGTTGAAGACCGTGATATCAATGTTAATGTTACTTAATACCCGCTATTGATTTGACTTTAGCATCAGCCTCTTTTCGCTGGACGGCTTGGTTTCGAGCCGAAAGAATCGTTGGCTTTACGTTTGCCTTTGAAGCCTTCGCCGCCTTTCTTAAATCCTTCTTTTTTGAAACCTTCGCCGCGCGATTTGCCGCCGAAGCCTTCTTTGCCCGGCTTCTTATCGCCGCGCCAGCCGCCGGATTTTCTATCGCCCCAGCCGCCTTTGCCTTTCGGCTTACCGCCTACGGATTTGCGCTTGCGGGTCGGTTCCATGCCTTCGACGGTCACTTCGGTCAGCTTACGGTCGATATATTTTTCGATTTTGTGCACTTTGACGTATTCGTTCACTTCGGCAAAGGTAATCGCAATACCTGTGCGCCCTGCCCGTCCGGTGCGGCCGATGCGGTGAACGTAATCTTCCGCCTGTTTCGGCAGGTCGTAGTTGATGACGTGGGTAATGGTCGGCACGTCGATACCGCGGGCGGCAACGTCGGTGGCAACCAAAATTTTGCAGCGGCCTTTGCGCAAATCCATCAGCGTGCGGTTTCGCCAGCCTTGTGGCATGTCGCCGTGCAGGCAGTTGGCAGCGAAACCTTTTTCGTACAAATCGTCAGCGATGACTTCGGTCATGGCTTTGGTGGACGTGAAAATCACGCATTGATCGATGTTGGCGTCGCGCAGGATGTGGTCGAGCAGGCGGTTTTTGTGGCGCATATCGTCGCAGTACAGCAACTGCTCTTCGATTTTTCCTTGGTCATCCACACGCTCGACTTCGACGACTTCAGGGTTTTTCGTCAGTTTGCGCGCCAGTTTGCCGACTGCACCGTCCCAAGTGGCGGAGAACAATAAAGTCTGACGGTCGGTCGGAGTGGCTTCGACGATGGTTTCGATGTCGTCGATAAAGCCCATGTCCAACATACGGTCTGCTTCATCCAAAATCAGCACTTCCAAACGGTCAAAATCGACTTTGCCGCTTTGCATCAAGTCCATCAGACGACCCGGAGTGGCGACAATCAGGTCAACCGGCTTGCTCAGGGCGCGTGTTTGGTAGCCAAAAGATGCTCCGCCGACGATGCTGACGGTGCGGAACCAGCGCATATTCTTGGCATACGCCAGCGCGTTTTTCTCGACTTGCGCCGCCAATTCGCGGGTTGGAGTCAATACCAACGCGCGCGGGCCTTTGCCCGGTTTTTCGCTGCGTTTGGTCAGTCGCTGCAAAGTCGGCAGAAGGAAGGCGGCGGTTTTGCCGGAGCCGGTTTGCGCCGAAGCCATGATGTCGCGGCCTTCCAAAGCAAACGGAATCGATTGTGCCTGAATAGGCGTCGGGCTTTCGTAACCCTCGCTGCTTACGGCGGACAAAATGTTTTTATCAAGGTTCAAATCGGCAAATTTAATAGACATGGCTATCCTAAAGAGACAACAACGCGCACGCCTGAACAGTTTTCAGACGACCTGAAGCAAAGGAAAGTAACGATACGGGAAATGTGAAGTTACAGGGTTGTCGCAAGCATCTTGCTTGTAGTTAACATCGACGACAACCTGCACAGAAAGGCTTGGCAAATAAGCAAGCAATAAAAGAAACGCGCCCGAAACGGCGGTTTAGGTTGGAAGACGATGGCTTCGTATAAAAAGGCGAACGGCGGATAATATCGATTTTATGGATAACGGTCAAGCAAAAAGGCATCAAGTGCGTTAAAATCCAAACCCTTCCCAATACTTATTCAGGCCGTCTGAAACCATGACCGACATCACACCCTTCGCCAACCGCATGGGCAAAAACATCAAACACCTCATGAAATGGGCGAAACGCAACGGTATCGAAGCCTGGCGCATTTACGACCGCGACATCCCCCAATTCCCCTTTGCCGTCGATGTTTACGGCGACCAAATCCACCTTCAGGAATACGATACCGGCTGGCTGATGCAGCCCGAAGAATACGAAGCGTGGCTTGCCGAAGTATTGGAAGCCGTCGCCTTCGTTACCGGTTTTGCGCCCGAACAAATCCACCTCAAGCGCCGCGAACGCCAAAAAGGCTTGCAGCAATACGAGAAAACCGGCAAAACCGGCGACGATTTCGTCATCACCGAAAACGGCCGTAAGTTTTGGGTCAACCTCGACAAATACCTCGACACCGGCCTCTTTCTCGACCACCGCAACACGCGCAAAAAAGTCGGCGAAACCGCAGCGGGCAAACGCTTCCTCAACCTGTTTTCCTACACCGGCAGCTTCACCGTCTATGCCGCCACCGGCGGCGCGGCATCCAGCGAAACCGTCGATTTATCCAACACTTATCTCGATTGGGCAAAACGCAATTTCGAACTCAACGGCATCAGCCCCGAACAACACAAAATCGTCCGCGCCGACGTGTTCCAATACCTGCAAAACGCCGCCGCCGAGGGTAAACAGTTCGACCTTATCGTCATGGATCCGCCCAGCTTCTCCAACAGCAAAAAGATGCTCGACATCCTCGACATCCAGCGCGACCACAAAAAGCTGATTGACGGCGCGATGAACCTGCTCGCTTCAGACGGCCTTTTGTACTTCTCCAACAACTTGCGCAGCTTTGTCTTGGACGATTCGGTATCGGAACAATACGCCGTCAAAGACATTTCCAAACAATCCGTTCCCGACGATTTCCGCAACAAGAAAATCCATCAGTGTTGGGAAATCAGACACAAAGCCTGACTGTCCTCGTCGTTGGTTGAAATACCCAACGCTTTATCAGCCTTTACTTTTCGGTTTATCTGCCCAAGGTCGTCTGAAACTCCGTTTGGTGTTTTCAGACGACCTTTTCTCAATATAGGCAGGCATCACGCCGCCCCTTCACGGTATAATCCGCCCCATATCACTTCACAACAAGGAACACACAAGATGGATTGGAAAGGACGCGAACAGAGTCAAAACGTAGAAGACCGACGCGGCAGCAGCGGTGGAGGCGGCGGCGGTAGAACGCCCGGCATCCTCGGCATCATCGTCGTTTTGATCGGCGCTTATTACGGCGTCGATTTGAGCGGCTTGGTCGGCACGCCTTCCATGGGTACGGGTTCAACCCAAACCTCCCAGCTCAAGCCTCAAGAAGAAGCCGAGCTGAACGAACTTGCCCGCGTCGTCCTCGCCGACACTGAAAAAGCTTGGGGCAGCTATTTCAAACAAATCGGACGGACCTACACCCCGACCACGCTGGTGTTATACAACGGCGGCACATCCACCGCCTGCGGCATGGGTCAATCGGCAATGGGGCCGTTTTACTGCCCGGGCGACAAAAAAGTCTATCTCGACTTAGACTTTTATAGGGATATGCAGACCAAACTCAACTCTGCCAGCGATGCCGCGTTTGCCTACGTCATCGCACACGAAGTCGGACACCACGTCCAAAACCTGCTCGGCACCCTACCCCAAGTCCACAGAATGCAGCAGCAGGTCGGCAAAAAAGAAGCCAATGCCCTTTCCGTCAAACTCGAATTGCAGGCAGACTGTTACGCGGGCATTTGGGGGCATTACGCCGTCAACAATAATATCTTCAAACCCGAAGACATCCCCAAAGCCATGCTGGCTGCCGAATCCGTCGGCGACGACCGCCTGCAGAAAGACGGGCAGGGCTACGTCGTTCCCGACAGCTTTACACACGGCTCGTCCGAACAGCGCATGGCATGGCTCAAACGCGGTTTGGACAGCGGCGACATCAATCAATGCAACACTTTCGGCAATTGATTGAAACCGCAGTGAATGGTTATTTGATATAACCCCCAAAGGTCGTCTGAAAGCCTTCAGACGACCTTTGCCTATGTTAGAATAAGCCCGTTTTCCATTCACAATCACAAAGGAAACCATCATGGCAAACATTGCCCGCGACATCTTCAAAGCCTACGACATCCGGGGCATTGTCGGCAAAACCCTGACCAACGAAGCCGCCTACCTCATCGGCAAAGCCATCGCCACCCGAGCCGCCGAAAAAGGCATTACCCGCATCGCACTCGGACGCGACGGACGCTTGAGCGGTCCCGAACTGATGGAACACATCCAGCGCGGCTTTACCGACAGCGGCATCGACGTCCTCAATGTCGGCATGGTCGCTACCCCCATGCTTTATTTCGCCGCCATCAACGAATGCGGCGGCAGCGGCGTGATGATTACCGGCAGCCACAACCCGCCTGATTACAACGGCTTCAAAATGATGCTCGGCGGCGATACCCTCGCAGGCGAAGCCATCCAAGAACTGCTTGCCCTGATCGAAGCCGACAAACTGACCGCTTCCGATAAAAAAGGCAGCGTAACCGAAAAAGACATCTCCGGCGAATACCACAACCACATCGTCGGCCACGTCAAACTCAAACGCCCCATGAAAATCGCCATCGACGCGGGCAACGGCGTAGGTGGCGCATTCGCAGGCAAACTCTACAAAGGTTTGGGCAACGAAGTGACCGAACTTTTCTGTGAAGTGGACGGCAATTTCCCCAACCACCATCCCGACCCTTCCAAACCGAAAAACCTGCAAGATTTGATTGCCGCGCTGAAAAACAGCGACGCCGAAATCGGCTTAGCTTTTGACGGCGATGCCGACCGCTTGGGCGTCGTGACCAAAGACGGCAACATCATCTATCCCGACCGCCAACTCATGCTGTTCGCCCAAGACGTTTTGAGCCGCAACCCCGGCGCGAAAGTCATCTTCGACGTCAAATCCACCCGCCTGCTGGCTCCGTGGATTAAAGAACACGGCGGCGAAGCCGTCATGGAGAAAACCGGCCACAGCTTCATCAAGTCCACCATGAAAAAAACCGGCGCGCTGGTTGCCGGCGAAATGAGCGGACACATCTTCTTCAAAGAACGCTGGTTCGGCTTCGACGACGGCATGTACGCCGGCGCGCGCCTCTTGGAAATCCTGTCTGCCTTCGACAATCCGTCCGAAGTCCTGAACAGCCTGCCGCAAAGCATTTCCACACCCGAACTCAACATCGACCTGCCCGAAGGCAGCAACGGCCATCAGGTTATCGACGAACTCGCCGCCAAAGCCAAATTCGAAGGCGCGACCGAAATCATCACCATCGACGGCCTGCGCGTAGAATTCCCCGACGGCTTCGGTCTGATGCGCGCCTCCAATACCACGCCGATTTTGGTGTTGCGCTTCGAGGCAGATTCCGACGAAGCCATCGAACGGATTCAAAACCAGTTCAAAGCCGTCATAGAAAGCAATCCCGCGCTGAAATGGCCGCTGTAAACGGTTAACGCTTTAAAGCTCAAAAGGTCGTCTGAAAACCGATATTGCAGGTTTTCAGACGACCTTTTATAGTGGATTAAATTTAAATCAGGACAAGGCGACGAAGCCGCAGACAGTACAGATAGTACGGAACCGATTCACTTGGTGCTTCAGCACCTTAGAGAATCGTTCTCTTTGAGCTAAGGCGAGGTAACGCCGTCCTGGTTTAAAGTTAATCCACTATATTTCGATGTTTACGCTCTTTAAACTCAGTCATGGCAACGCCCTACTTTTCCAAGCCAATACGCCTAAACTTCCCTATCTAAGACCTTTGACTTCCATCAAACAAAATTATCTTCTTCAAAAAACGCCCGTTGTCCTTTATCCAAGAAAATAAATGTGTTCACCTCCTCATCCAATACCCAAATATTGCCTATTGGATAAATACACAGCCGACACATCAGCAAATTATTGTTCAGAACATAAAAAATAGAGCCATTTATCTAAAAAATAACCACCCAATTAACATTAAATACCAAGCATTCAAACCCACGCCAACCCATATAAAAAAATCCATGCCGTTTTCAGACGACCCCAACCCGATTAAAAGCCTATTTTCCCAACCATTTCAGGCTACTATGCACAAACAGCTTCTTACAGTATGATGGACTTCTCAATTTTGCCTTAAGCCTGCATGCGTTTCAGCGGCGCAGGCAGCAGGAATCAGGCTTCCAAACAAATCCAACCTCAACTCGGAGTAAACATCATGTTGACCCAGACCCAACAGGTCGATTTGACCCTGCATCATCTCAAAGAGCGCGCCTTGGCAGAATATAGCCCCAAACAGCGTGCGACCGTCGAAGCTTCCGAAGACTGGAAACAGTTTGACCGGCGTTTGAACGAGCATTTTCCCAAGCTGATGCACGAGCTGGACAACGTTTACAACGACAACGAAGCCGTCCTGCCCATGCTGGAACAACTGATTGCCCAAGCATGGCAAAGCTATTCCCAACGCGACAAGTCTCTGAAAGCCATCGATGCCGCGCGTGAGAATGACCCCGATTGGATTTTGTCCAATAAACAGGTCGGCGGCGTGTGTTATGTCGATTTGTTCGCGGGCGATTTGAAAGGCTTGAAAGCAAAAATCCCTTATTTTCAAGAGCTGGGGCTGACCTATCTGCACATGATGCCGCTGTTTAAATGCCCTGAAGGCAAGAGCGACGGCGGCTATGCGGTCAGCAGCTACCGCGACGTCAATCCGGCTTTGGGTACGATAGACGATTTGCGCGATGTCATTGCCGCGCTGCACGAAGCGGGCATTTCCGCCGTCGTCGATTTCATCTTCAACCACACTTCCAACGAACACGAATGGGCGAAACGCTGCGCCGCCGGCGATCCGCTTTTCGACAATTTCTACTATATCTTCCCCGACCGCTGGATGCCCGACCAATACGACCGCACCCTGCGCGAAATCTTCCCCGACCAGCATCCGGGCGGCTTCTCCCAATTGGAAGACGGACGCTGGGTATGGACGACGTTCAATTCCTTCCAATGGGATTTGAATTACAGCAATCCATGGGTATTCCGCGCCATGGCAGGCGAAATGATGTTCCTCGCTAATCTTGGCGTCGACATCCTGCGTATGGACGCCGTCGCCTTCATTTGGAAACAAATGGGTACGGATTGCGAAAACCTGCCGCAAGCCCACGCCTTAATCCGCGCGTTCAACGCCGTCATGCGCATCGCCGCACCTGCCGTGTTCTTCAAATCCGAAGCCATCGTCCACCCCGACCAAGTCGTCCAATACATCGGACAAGACGAATGCCAAATCGGCTACAACCCGCTGCAAATGGCATTGTTGTGGAACACCCTCGCCACCCGCGAAGTCAACCTGCTCCACCAAGCCCTCTCCTACCGCCACAACCTGCCCGACCATACCGCGTGGGTCAACTACGTCCGCAGCCATGACGACATCGGCTGGACGTTCGCCGACGAAGACGCATGGCAGTTCGGCATCCACGGCTACGACCACCGCCAATTCCTCAACCGCTTCTTCGTCAACCATTTCGACGGCAGCTTCGCGCGCGGCGTCCCCTTCCAATACAACCCCAATACCGGCGACTGCCGCGTCAGCGGTACTGCCGCCGCCTTGGCAGGTTTGGCGCAACACGACCCACACGCCGTTGACCGCATCAAACTCTTGTACAGCATCGCCCTGAGTACCGGCGGCCTGCCCCTGATTTATCTCGGCGACGAAGTCGGCACGCTCAACGACGACGACTGGTCAAACGACAGCAACAAGAGCGACGACAGCCGCTGGGCGCACCGTCCGCGTTACAACGCCGAGTTGTACGAACAGCGCCACGACCCGTCAACCGCGGCAGGGCAAATCTATCAAGGCCTGCGCCACATGATAGACATCCGCCAAAACAACCCGCGTTTGAACGGCGGCCGTCTGGTTACCTTCAACACCAACAACAAACACATCATCGGCTACATCCGAAACAATGCGCTGTTGGCGTTCGGCAACTTCAGCGAACACCCGCAAACCATCAGCGCGCACACCCTGCAAGCCATGCCCGCCCGCGCCAAAGACCTCATCAGCGGCAAAACTGTGGCACTGAATCAGGATTTGGTGCTGCGCCCCTACCAAGTGATGTGGCTCGAAATCGCCTGATGATTGAAGCAGCTTAAAAACGCAAAGGTCGTCTGAAAACCGGTATTGCCCGTTTTCAGACGACCTTTTCGACAAAATAAATGTTCCACACACAACCTGCCCACCGCCTTTCCCCATAGGCGCAACCCGCTCGTTTCTTCATCTTCAAGTCAACAAATCTCTAAAAAATCCATTTATCCAGCAGCCATCCGGTTCTCATCCCAAAGCCTGAAAAACACCAAGCCGCCTTTCAGACGACCTCCTGCCAAATCAGTTACAATTCATCCCTATGAACAAAACCGAATCAAACGTTTCGGAAACGCCGCCCGTCCGCCCGTCCCGATGGCTGCCCCTGCTGTTGGCGATTGCGATTTTCATGCAAATGCTGGACGCGACGATTCTGAATACCGCCCTGCCCGAAATTGCCAAAGATTTCAAAGTATCGCCGCTCAATATGCAGCTGGCGGCGATTTCCTATACGCTGACCGTTGCCCTGCTGATTCCTTTAAGCGGCTATTTGGTGGACAGGTTCGGCACTAAAAACGTATTTTTCGGTTCAATCGGCATTTTTATGCTCGGATCGGCATTGTGTGCGGCGGCAGCCAATCTGCCCATGCTGGTGATGGCGCGGGTGATTCAGGGCATAGGCGGGTCGATGTTGGTACCCGTACCACGCCTGACGATTTTGCGCGTGTACGACAAATCTCAACTGCTCAACGCCATCAACTATGCCGTGATGCCCGCGCTGATCGGCCCGATATTCGGCCCTTTGGTCGGCGGCTATTTGGTCGAATACGCATCTTGGCATTGGATTTTCCTGATGAACCTGCCCATAGGGCTGCTCGGCGTTTTGCTGGGCTGGCGGATTATGCCCGATGTCAAAGGCGAAAATACCGCGCTGGACTTGAGCGGCTACCTGACTTTCGCTTCGGCGGCGTGTCTCTTGATGTTGGCGGTGGAAATGGTGTCCCACTCTGGTGCGGTTTGGTTTTCACTCCTACTCGCGCTCGGCGGTACGGCATTTGCCCTGCTCTACTACCGCCACATGAAAACCGCCGCCAACCCGATTTATGCGGCGGATTTATTCCAAGTCCGCACCTTCCGGCTGGGTCTGACAGGCAATCTGTTCAGCCGGCTCGGCATCAGTTCCATCCCCTTTTTGCTGCCGCTATTGTTTCAAGTCGCGTTCGGCTTTGCAGCCAGCGTATCCGGCTGGCTGGTCGCGCCCGTCGCTTTCGCCTCGCTTGTTGTCAAACCGCTCATCAAGCCCCTGATGTCGCGCTTCGGCTACCGCAACGTGTTGATTTGGAACACGCGCCTCCTCGCCATACTGATTATGCTGCTTGCCCTACCCGACGCCGACACGTCCTTAAGCGTCTGGATAGTTCTGCTGCTCCTCATCGGCACCTGCAACTCCATCCAGTTTTCCGCCATGAACACCCTGACCATCGCCGACCTGCGCGCGCACCAAACCGGCAGCGGCAACAGCCTGATGGCGGTCAACCAACAACTCGCCATCAGCCTCGGCATTGCGCTCGGCGCGCTTATCCTGCAAAACTGGTCGCAAAGCAGCTTCACCGCAGGCAACCTCCACCTCTCATTCCGCCTTACCCTGCTTTCCATCGGTTTGATTACACTCGTCTCCAGCACCATATTCAGCCGCCTGCACATTTCCGACGGACGCAACCTAACGACTTCAAAAAAATAGGTTAAAATGCGAACCGTATAAACATCGAACTTCTTTTCAGACGACCCTTCTAAATAAAAATACCGTTTCAGCGAAAAAGGTCGTCTGAAACACCCTCAAGAATGAAAAAAATCCATCTCATCCTTATGCTTCCGGTTTTTCTGACAGGTTGCGCCGGCCTGCCCTCACTGGACGATCGCCCTGAAAGCCACTACCTCGACATCCGTTCCGCCCCGCGCATGGATGCCCTGCTCAACACCGCCACTGCCAAAACCGGCGGCGATATTTCCAATGTCTATCTGCTCAACGACGCGCACGAAGCCTTCGTCGCCCGCGCCGCCCTGATTGAAGCCGCCGACCACACCCTGGACCTCCAATACTACATCTGGCACAACGACATCTCCGGCAAGCTCATGTTCAACCTGATCCACCGTGCCGCCGAACGCGGCGTGCGCGTGCGCCTGCTGCTGGACGACAACAACACCAACGGTCTGGACAACGTCCTGCTCGCCCTCGACAGCCATCCCAATATCGAAATCCGCCTGTTCAACCCCTTCGTCCGCCGTAAATGGCGCGCGCTGGGCTATTTGACCGACTTCCCCCGCCTCAACCGCCGGATGCACAACAAATCCTTCACCGCCGACAACCGCGCCACCATCCTCGGCGGGCGCAATATCGGCGACGAATATTTTAAAGTCGGCGAAGACACCATCTTTGCCGACCTCGACATCCTCGCCACCGGCCGCGTCGTGACCGAGGTTTCCCAAGACTTCGACCGCTATTGGGCAAGCCATTCCTCCTACACCGTCGCCAGCATCATCAAAAAAGGCGATATCGAAAAAGGCTTCCAAGAGCTGGGTTACAACGACAAAGACAAAAACGAAACCCTCAGCCGCTACCGCAGCAGCATCGAAAATTCCGAACTCTACAAAAAAATGCAGAGCAACAGCATAGACTGGCAAAGCGTCCACACCCGCCTGATCAGCGACGACCCCGCCAAAGGGCTGGACCGCGACCGCCACAAACCGCCCATTTTCGATCGCATGCAAAACGCCCTGAAAACGCCCGAAAAAAGCGTCTATCTCGTTTCTCCCTATTTCGTTCCCACCAAATCAGGCGTGCGCGCGCTCGACCAACTCGTCAAAAACGGCGTGGACGTCACCGTCCTGACCAACTCGCTCCAAGCGACCGATGTCGCCGCCGTCCACTCAGGCTACGTCAAATACCGCAAGCCCCTGCTCAAAGCCGGTGTCAAACTCTACGAGCTGCAACCCAACCACGCCGTCCCTACCACCAAAGACCGCGGCTTGACCGGCAGCTCCGCCACCAGCCTGCACGCCAAAACCTTCATCGTGGACGAAAAACGCATCTTTATCGGCTCATTCAATCTCGACCCGCGCTCCGCCAGACTCAACACCGAAATGGGCGTCGTCCTCGAAAGCCCCCAAATCGCAGGCGAAATGCAACGCACCCTCGTCAACACCACGCCGAAATACGCCTATCAGGTTACCCTCGACAAATACAACAAACTGCACTGGTACGACCCCACCACCCAAAAAACCTACTCCGCCGAGCCGGAAGCCAAATTCTGGAAACGCGTTACCTCCAAAATCCTCTCCATCCTGCCGATAGAAGGATTGCTGTAAGACCCAAACGAAAAGTCGTCTGAAAACCTGTATTTCAAGTTTTCAGACGACCTCAAGACAAAAATACGGACAAAACCATCACACAAATATCAACCAAACAAAGCAACAGGCTTTTTCCAATCTACAAGACATCAGCCTGCCGACAAAACCGAGCAGTATCAAAAAACAAACCTACCCATTCGTTCCGCTACCCTCAACAGCATTTTTGTCTTGCTCGCCCTTGCATTCTTTATTCCCATATTTGTAGAAATATAGTGGATTAACTTTAAACCAGTACGGCGTTGCCTCGCCTTGCCGTACTATCTGTACTGTCCTGCGGCTTCGTCGCATTGTCCTGATTTATAGTGGATTAAATTTAATCCACTATAGAAAAACCTTTTTCAGACGACCTCTTGTCAAACCTCGTCTGAAACGCCCCTAAAAAGGAATCCCATGAACCCGATTATCCGCACCGCCCTGACCGCCGCCATCATCCTGCCCCTCGCCTCCTGCGGCCTTTTTTCCGGCAAACATCACCCGAAGACCAAAACCCACACCACCGTCCGAACAGTCCAACCCGTCCGCATCAGCAACATCGACCGCACTCAAGGCTCGCAAGAACTTATGCTGCACAGCATGGGGCTAATCGGCACGCCTTACAGATGGGGCGGCAGCAGCACTGCCACCGGCTTCGATTGCAGCGGCATGATTCAATTCGTCTATAAAAACGCCCTCGGTGTCAGCCTCCCGCGAACCGCCCGCGACATGGCGGCAGCCAGCCGCAAAATCCCCGACAACCAACTAAAAGCCGGCGACCTCGTCTTTTTCAACACCGGCGGTTCATCCCAATATTCCCACGTCGGCCTCTACATCGGCAACGGCGAATTTATCCACGCCCCAAGCAGCGGTAAAACCATCAAAACCGAAAAACTCTCCAGTCCGTATTACGCCAAACATTATCTTGGCGCGCATACTTTCTTTACGGAATAAGGCATACAGCGGGATTCTTTATCCATTAAGACAAGACGACAAAGCAAACCAAAGTCGTTAACGTAATATCAATTCCAATGCAGCAAATCAAAAAGGTCGTCTGAAAACCTGTCTTTCAAGTTTTCAGACGACCTTTGCATCCACTCCATTCGAACACCGCCGTCAGCGACGCTTCAACAAAACCGCTCTTTCCTTACCCAAGCAGCCTCATCAAAAACAGCCGCTCCGTTGTACAGGCGAAATAGCGGAATAATCAGCACGTCTTCTGTCAGCGTGTGTTCAAATCGCCGAAATCAAAAATTTAAGCCTGCAAAGAAGCGCGATTTTCCAAAACTTGGTCAATCAAACCGTATTCTTTGGCTTCTTCGGCAGACATGAAGTTGTCGCGGTCGGTGTCGCGTTCCAAATCTGCCAAGTCGCGGCCGCAGTGTTTCGCCATCAGGCGGTTGAGTTTCTCTTTGATTTTCAACAGCTCGCGGGCATGGATTTCAATGTCGGATGCCTGACCGCCCAAGCCGCCGCTGATTAAAGGCTGGTGGATCATGATACGGCTGTTGGGCAGGGCGAAACGTTTGCCTTTTTCGCCTGCCGACAGCAAGAATGCACCCATGCTTGCCGCTTGTCCCAAGCACAAAGTGGAGACGTTGGGCTTGATGAAATTCATGGTGTCGTAAATCGACATGCCTGCCGTTACCGAGCCGCCGGGGGAATTGATGTAGAAGAAAATATCTTTGTCCGGATTTTCACTCTCCAAAAACAACAGCTGGGCAACCACCAGATTGGCGGATTCGTCCGTTACCGGGCCGACCAAAAATACGATGCGCTCTTTCAAAAGGCGCGAGTAAATATCAAATGCACGCTCGCCACGGCCGCTTTGTTCGATAACGGTAGGAACGAGGTAATTATTGAAATCGAAGGACATTTTTGTCTCCTGTCAATGTTGCGAAAGCACCAAAGGGGTGCTTTGGTGCTTTCAAGTTGTCTGTTTCAGACGACCTTTTGAAGATGATTAGGCTTGTGCGCCCATCACTTCGTCAAAAGACAAAGCTTTTTCGGTTACTTTGGCTTTGCCCAAAACGAAATCAACGACGTTGCTTTCTACTGCCAAAGAAGTCGGACCTTGCAGGCGGGAAGGCTCTGCGTAGTACCAGTCGATCACTTCTTGAGGATCTTCGTAGCTTTCTGCAAAGTTGGCAACAACGGCTTTGATTTGCTCTTCAGTCGGTTCCAGTTTGTTTTCTTCAACCAGTTTAGCCAAAATCAGACCCAAAGATACGCGGCGTTCGGCTTGCTCTTTGAACATGTCCAAAGGCAGATCCAAGTTGGCAGCGTCAGCCATGCCTTGGTTGACGAAGTTTTGTTTCATTTCGTTTGCCAAGCGGGCGGCTTCTTCATTTACCAAAGCAACAGGCGCTTTCAGCTCTACGGCTTTGAGCAGCGCGTTCATTACAGATTCTTTGGTTTGTTCGTTCACGCGGCGCTCAACTTCGCGGCCTACGTTTTTCTTCACTTCTTCGCGCATTTTAGCAACGTCGCCGTCGGCGATACCCAATGCTTTGGCGAAGTCGGCATCAACTTCGGGCAGGGTGGGTTCGGATACGTTGTTCAATGTGATGGTGAAGACAGCGGATTTACCGGCAACATCTTTACCGTGGTAGTCTTCAGGGAAGTTGACGGTAACGTCTTTGCTTTCGCCTGCCTTCATGCCGACTACGCCGGCTTCAAACTCAGGCAACATTTGACCTGCGCCCAATACGAAGGCGTAGTTTTTGGATGCGCCGCCGGCAAAAGGTTCGCCGTCGATTTTGCCTTCGAAGTCGATGATGACGCGGTCGCCGTTTTGGGCTTCGCGCTCAACATGGTTGAAGCGGGTGCGTTGTTTGCGCAGGATTTCTACGGTTTGGTCCACTTCGGCATCGCCGACGGAAGCGGTTACTTTTTCGACTTCTTGTGCAGACAAATCGCCGATAACGACTTCAGGGAACACTTCGAAAATCGCAGCGATTTTCAGGGATTCTTTATCGTCTTGTTCTTCAACGCCTTCGAAACGCGGATAGCCGGCAACTTTCAATTCTTGGGCAACGGCAACATCGTAGAAGCGGCGTTGAACCATTTCATTGATGACTTCATTTTGAGCGCTTGCACCGTACATTTGGGCAATCATTTTTAAAGGTGCTTTACCCGGACGGAAACCGTCGATTTTTGCACGGCGTTGGGTTTGTTTCAGTTTTTTATCGGTTTCTGCGTTGATTTCGGACCAAGGCAGAGACAACACTACTTTGCGTTCCAGATTTTCTAAAGTTTCAACAGTTACGCTCATCGTAAGACCTTAATTTGTTGTGTTAAATAAAAAATGGGAATCCTTTTGCCAATGATAACTGCAAAAGCGGTCCGACCCATCGGGGCTTTTATCGTCCGTTGCTTGCAAAAGGCAGGAAAATTAGCTGGCTAGTATATCACAATGTTTGATTGACTGGATAATATAGTGGATTAACTTTAAACCAGCACGGCGTTGCCTCGCCTTGTCCTGATTTAAAGTTAATCCACTATATCGTCGATAGACGGGCCGATTTTGCCCCGATAAAATAAGGTATTGAATCCGACATCATAAAAGGTCGTCTGAAAACAGATATAACCGGTTTTCAGACGACCTGTGACTTTTCTCGGGATTACAACTGGTCTTTTTGCGCCAGAATCCTGCGGCTGCCGTTGATGTCTGCGGGGGAAACGACACCGGCGTTTTCAAGCGCTTCCATCAGGTTGGCGGCACGGTTGTAGCCGATGCGCAACTGGCGTTGCAGGGAGGAGATGGAAGTTTTTTTGCTTTCCAAAATGTAGGCGACGGCTTGGTCGAACAGTTCGTCGCTGCCCGCATTCGGATTGACAATGTTGGTGGTTTCCAGCGCAGCTTCACCGCTGAGCAAACCTTCGACATAGTCGGCGGGGGCTTGCGATTTGACGTAGTTGACGACTTGATGCACCTCGTCGTCTGAAACGAATGCGCCTTGCAGGCGGGTCGGCTCGGCACTGCCCGGTTGCAGGAACAGGGAGTCGCCGTATTTCAGCAGTTCGTCCGCGCCCATTTGGTCGAGGATGGTGCGGCTGTCGATTTTGCTTTGTACGGTAAACGCCATACGCGTCGGGATATTCGCTTTAATCAAGCCGGTGACGACATCGACGCTCGGTCGTTGGGTCGCGACAATCATATGGATACCGGCAGCACGCGCTTTTTGGGCGAGGCGGGCGATTTGTTGCTCGACGGCTTTGCGTTCGGTCATCATCAGGTCGGCCAATTCGTCGATAACGACCACAATCATCGGCAGTTTTTCCAGCGGCTCGGGGTCGTCCGGATTCAGGCTGAACGGGTTAGGCATGGGTTTGCCCGATGCTTTGGCAGCTTCGACTTTTTGGTTGAAGCCTTCCAAGTTGCGCACGCCGGCGTGGGAAAGCAGACGGTAGCGTTTTTCCATTTCGGCGACACACCAGTTCAACGCCTGTCCTGCTTCGCGCATATCGGTAACGACCGGGCAGAGCAGGTGCGGAATGCCGTCGTAAATGCTCAATTCGAGCATTTTCGGGTCAATCATAATGAAGCGGACTTCGTCGGGCGTGGCTTTGAAAAGCATGGACATAATCATGCCGTTCACACCGACGGACTTACCCGAACCGGTCATACCGGCGACCAAAAGATGCGGCATTTTTGCCAAATCGCCGACGACGGGCGTACCGGAGATGTCTTTACCCAACGCGACGGTCAGCTTGGATTTGGCTTCAGTAAACACGGGCGAAGACAAGATTTCGCTCAACATCACGTCTTGGCGTTTTTCGTTGGGCAACTCGATGCCCATGGTGTTTTTGCCCGCGATGGTTTCCACGATGCGCACGGATTGCAGCGACATGGAACGCGCCAAATCTTTAGACAGGGCAACGATTTGGCTGCCTTTTATGCCTTGCGCGGGTTCGATTTCATAACGCGTAATCACAGGGCCGGAAGTGGCGGAAACGACTTGCACGCCGATGCCGAATTCTGCCAGCTTGGACTCAATCAGTTCGGCAGTGCGCTCCAATTCGGCAGGATTGATGCTGACGGGTTCGCCGTTGGGCAGGCGCAGCAGGTTCATGCCGGGTTTGTGATATTCGCCTGTCTGTTGCGGCTCGTTGTCTTCAAACAAAGAAGCCTGAATTTTGGGCGGCGGCGCGACGGAGACCGCGACAGATTTGCGGTTGCTGGTGCTGCCTGCAAGCGGAGTAACGGGCGTGGCGGTGATGTTTTTGGCTTCTTTCACCATGCGGCGGGTGTTTTCCGTTTCCAAGGCTTCGGCAGTTGAGCCGTCGTCCTTGCGTCTGCCCAATGCCTTTTTCAGACGACCCCAAATACCTGAAAACAGGCTTTCAGTATTGCGTCCAGTCTTTGCCATGACTTCCAGCCAAGACACTTGCGCCAGCAAGGAAACGGAAAGCAGCAGCATGACGCACATAATCAGCAAGCTGCCGGATTTGCCCAGCAGCCAAGCCAAGCCCGAACCAGCCAAAGCGCCGACCAAACCGCCCGCACCGACAGGCAGGGTTTCGTCCAAAGTATTTTGAAGGGTGAAATATTCGAGAATCGGGCTGCACACCAAAAGCAGGAACAAAGCCAGCGCGGCAACGCCGTGGTTGTACGATTTGTAGTTTTCGCGCTTTTGCAGCGGGCGGAAATTTTTATAGAGGAAAACGCACGAAGCGGCGATCCACCACCAAAACGACAGACCAAAAAGATAATAGCCGACATCGGAAACATACGCGCCAAACAGCCCGCCGAAATTGGCGATGTCGTCCGATTTCGGCACGCTGCGCGACCATGCGGGGTCGGTCATTTTGAAGCTGGCGAGGGAAATGGCGATGAAGACCGTCACCATCAGCCCGAAGAGCCACAGCGCGTCGTTAATCAAATTGACGACATGCTCGGGGCGCGCTTTTTTTTCTTCATTTTTTTGCAGCGCTTTGGCAGCCTTCAAACGCTCGGAAACCTTGTTCGGCTCTGTCTGCGCCTTTGTTTGGCTTTGACGGCGCGTGCTCGGTTTGGCGTTTGTTTTGGCTTTAGTTTTTGATGCGGTTTTAGAGGATTTTGCGGTCATGGATGGATTTTTGATATTCGGTACAGGTCGTCTGAAAAGGGAAAACCGACGGGGAATCCATCCGTCGGGTGTAATGTGTGTTGGGTTCAAATTATACCGTATTTACCGTTTCTGATAAAACAAGGTCGTCTGAAAAAGGTTTTCAGACGACCTCTTGTTCAGCTTTCAGCCGTCAGTCTTTCAATGACTGCTCTGCGGCATTGCGGACTTTATCGGCAGCCGCTTCGATTTCGGATTGGACTACTTCGGCAGCAGCTTGCGCCGGAGCGGGCGTTTCCGCTTGCGCGGCGCTGGCGGTTTCAGTCGGCGCGGCAGCTTCAGGGGCTTGGAGCGGCAGGCGCGCCAAAACAGTGCGCACGCCGGTGACTTTGTCGCCGATGGCGACTTGTGCCTGCGCGTCAACCGGCAGATACATATCGACGCGCGAACCGAAGCGGATAAAGCCGTAACGTTCGCCGCGGGTCAGTTTCTCGCCCACTTTGGTGTAACACAAAATACGGCGGGCAACCAAGCCTGCAACTTGGACGAAGGTGATTTCGCGGCCTGAAGCAGTGGTCGCCAGCACGGCGTTGCGTTCGTTTTCGGTACTGGCTTTGTCCAAATCGGCGTTGAGGAATTTGCCTTTATTGTATTCGACGGCGGTTACGGTGCAGTCGGCGGGCGATTTTTGCGAGTGGACATTGAAGACGTTCATGAACACGCTGATTTTCAACGCTTCGGTATCACGGTAAGGATCGCGCGCACGCTCGACAACGACGATGCGTCCGTCAACGGGGCTTAAAATCGCTTCGGGGTCTTGTGGGATTTCGCGGGCGGGATCGCGGAAAAATTGCAGGGCAAATACGGTGAAAATCCAAAACGGCAGCGACCACCAGCCGCAGCAGGCAAACACCAGCAAACTCAATACCAAACCGCCGCCGATAAACGGCCAGCCCTCGCGGGCGATAATCGGGTGGGGGTACAGACGGTTCATAACTTTCCTTTTCTATTCAAATTGCCGCCATTATAGCGGAATATCCTAAAAAGGTCGTCTGAACGCTGTTTCAGACGACCTTTTGTCTTTTTGTATTTATTGTTATCCGGCGATGTTGCCGTTTTCCAAAACATCCAAGATGTTTTTCAGGTTGGCGGAATCGAGCTGGCCGGGGGCGGAGGCGGTGCCTGCCGTGCCGAACGTGATGGCGGAGCCGAAGGTCGAGCCTGAGATGCGGCTGACGAGTCCGAGCTTACCCATGGAGATGGTAACAATCGGGCGGTTTGCAGTTTGACGGGCTTCCCAAGTGGCGTCCAAAAGTGTCAGGACATCGGCGGGGCTTTGGGGCATCACGGCGATTTTGCAGATGTCCGCACCTGCCTCTTCCATTTTTTTCAGACGACCTGTGATGTCCGATTTGGCGGGCGTTTGGTGGAAATCGTGGTTGCTCATCAGGACGGCGGTGTCGTGCGCCTTGGCGGCAGCAACCGCTTGGCGGACTTCGCTCTCGCCGGCGGAAAGTTCGACGTCGATGATGTCGATGATGCCTGAAGCGGCAGCTTTATCGAGCAACTCGAAATAATACGCTTTGCTGCAAGGGTATTCGCCGCCTTCTTCCGCCCGTCGGAAGGTAAACAACAGCGGGGTTTCGGGAAAGGCGCTGCGCACGGCGGCGGCTTGGGTAAGCAGGTATTCGGGGTTGCCCGCTTGGGCGAAATAGTCGGCTCTGAACTCGATAATATCGAAACAGGCGTGTTCGAGGTTTTTCAGGGCGGCGGATAAGGCTGCTTCGTCTCGGGCAACCAAGGGAACGGCGATTTTCGGCTGTCCGCTGCCGAGCGTGAGATGGCGGATGGTCAGGGTTTTCATGGTTTTTCTGCTGTATTGGTGCGGTGGCTGTCGAGCAGCGGATCGGGGAACGGTGTCCAAACGACGCCGTTGATGCCGCTTTCGGTCAGGCGGCGGTTGAGCCAGCTGTTGCACGTATTGAAAAGATGGTAGCGTCCTTCTGCCTCGTAGAATGCGTCGTCAGCGCTGTAATGCGCTCCGGCGACGGGGATGGCTTTGCCCGCTTTCAACTTGAAATGGCGCATCAGGTTGGCACTCAGGCGGCGGTATTGTTCGCGGCTGACGGTGAATTTGACGGTATTTTCGCCTTCTCTCGGCGGCTCGCGGTAGTAGATGGCGTGAATCAGTGTGCTGTTGATTCCGCTTAACGCCTGTACTGCCGTAGAGGCGGTCAAATCCGACCACTGCGGCGTGTTCAAATAGAAATTGCGCTCGCCCCAGCCTATGCCGACGTAGCGGATGGGCGCATCGCCTTGCCCTGCGGGGCTGTCGGCAGGGTTGATGATGCTGGTCCAGTCGAAAAGGTCGTCTGAAAGCGGCATGACGATGTCGGCGTGTACGCCGTTGCTATGTAAATAAAGTGTGACGTCGCCGTCGGAGGCGGTGCCGTCTTGTGGAATTTTACCGAGTATGTAAGCGGCGGCAAAGTAAAGGATGGCGGCGATGATAAATGCCAACAGGGCTTTCAGGAGGATTTTGAATATTTTTTTCATTGACGTGACGGCGTCGTTAAAGATGCGGCATCATATCACGATAACGGCATGTTTTAGACATTTCAGACGACCTTAACGCTTTAACTACAAAGGAGGTCGTCTGAAAATCAACAAAAAGATATTTTTAGTTTCCCATCAATCCGTTTTCGTAAAAAACCGCGCCCGATTGTTAACATTATATTTACACTACACCCGATTACAAATATACTCATTGCCATGCCGCACGGCTTTGTTTGCTTGAAATCCAAAGCCTGCGAACAACCCGCTGCGGGAAACAAGAAAAACCGATTCAGTGAAATCAATAAAAAAGCAATGTCGGGCGATGAGCCTATGCTTCAGCGGTTTTAGCGATTTCACGTTATGTTTCAGAGGAATACTCCATGGACTTACATGCAAAGGACAAAACCCAGCATCCTGAGAATGTCGAGCTGCTCAGTGCGCAAAAGCCGATTACCGACTTTAAAGGTCTGCTGACCACCATCATTTCCGCCATCGTCTGTTTCGGCATTTACAGCATCCTGCCCTACAGCACCGATGCCAACAAAGGCATCGCGCTGTTGATTTTCGTTGCCGCGCTTTGGTTTACCGAAGCCGTCCACATCACGGTAACCGCATTGATGGTGCCGATTCTCGCCGTCGTACTCGGCTTCCCCGATATGGACATCAAAAAAGCGATGGCGGGCTTTGCCGATCCGACGATTTACATCTTCTTCGGCGGCTTCGCGCTTGCCACCGCCCTGCACATGCAGCGCCTCGACCGCAAAATCGCCGTCAACCTCTTGCGCCTGTCGCGCGGCAATATGAAAGTCGCCGTATTGATGCTGTTTGCCGTTACCGCCTTCCTGTCCATGTGGATCAGCAATACCGCGACCGCCGCCATGATGCTGCCTTTGGCAATGGGCATGATGGCTCATCTGGACAAAGAGAAAGACCGCAAAACCTTTGTGTTCGTGTTGCTCGGCATCGCCTATTGCGCCAGCATCGGCGGTTTGGGTACCGTGGTCGGTTCACCGCCAAACATGATCGCCGCCAAAGCCCTGAATCTGGACTTCGTCGGCTGGATGAAGCTCGGCCTACCGATGATGCTGTTGATTTTGCCGCTGATGCTGTTCTCCATGTACGTCATCCTCAAACCTAATCTGAACGAGCGTGTCGAAGTCAAAGCCGAATCTATCCCTTGGACGCTGCACCGCGTAATCGCGCTGTTGATTTTCTTGGCTGCTGCCGTGGCATGGGTATTCAGCTCCAAAATCAAAGAAGCGTTCGGCATTTCCAACCCAGACACCGTTATCGCCCTGATTGCCGCCGTCGCCGTCGTCGTATTCGGCGTAGCGCAATGGAAAGAAGTCGCCCGCAACACCGACTGGGGGGTGTTGATGCTCTTCGGCGGCGGCATCAGCTTAAGCGCGCTGCTGCAATCTTCCGGCGCATCCGAAGCCTTGGGTCAGCAGGTGGCCACTACTTTCACCGCCGCGCATCCGCTGCTGGTGATTTTCGTAGTTGCCGCCTTCATCATCTTCCTGACCGAGTTCACCAGCAATACCGCCTCCGCCGCGCTGCTCGTACCCATTTTCGCCAGCATCGCCGCGCAAATGGGTCTGCCCGAACAAGTTTTGGTATTCGTCATCGGCATCGGCGCATCTTGCGCGTTCATGCTGCCGGTTGCCACGCCGCCCAATGCGATTGTGTTCGGTACAGGCTTGATTAAGCAACGCGAAATGATGAACGTCGGCTTGCTGCTGAACGTCCTCTGTATCGTATTGGTTGCGCTGTGGGCTTATTTCATCCTGATGTAAACCCGTAAAACCATAACCACAAGGTCGTCTGAAAGAATATTTTTCAGACGACCTTGAAGTTTTTCCGCCCAGCACCATTTGTATAGTGGATTAAATTTAAATCAGGACAAGGCGACGAAGTCGCAGACAGTACAGATGTAGTGGATTAAAATTGCAATGATACGGCGTTGCCAACGCCCTTATGTACTACCCGTACACGGCGGGCGTTGCCGCCTTGTCTCATTTTTATTTTAATCCACTATAAAAAGATTCTTAACGAAAGGAAACCCATGATTATCCTGCACACCAACAAAGGCGACATCAAAATCGAACTCGACTTCGACAAAGCCCCCGTTACCGCCAAAAACTTCGAGCAATACGTCAAAGACGGCTTCTACGACGGCGTAATCTTCCACCGCGTCATCAAAGGCTTCATGATTCAAGGCGGCGGCATGGACGAGAACATGAACGAAAAAGAAACACGCGAGCCGATTCAAAACGAAGCGTCCAACGGCCTGCCCAACGAGAAATACACCATCGCCATGGCGCGCACCTCCGACCCGCATTCCGCCAGCGCGCAATTCTTCATCAACACCGCCGACAACGCCTTCCTGAACTTCCGTTCTAAAGAACTGTACGGCAAAACCGTCGTCCAAGACTGGGGCTACGCCGTATTCGGCAAAGTCGTCGATGGTTTTGATGTAGTCGATGCCATCGAAGGCGTCGCCACCAAACGCCACGGCTACCACGACGACGTACCGACCGAACCTGTCATCATCACCAAAGCCGAAGTAGTATAAGATTGACGCGTTACATCCCTTGATGCAAAAAGCAGCCTGAAACAGGCTGCTTTTTTATTGGGCAAATATTTGAACGCAATCCGCCGCTTGTTTTCAGACGACCTCTGATATCGAAACCGTAGCCTACGGATTAAAGCCCGCTTTGCCCCATCTCAAACGACGATTTATAGTGGATTATAGTGGATTAAAATAAAAATGAGACAAGGCGACAACGCCCGCCGTGTACGGGTAGTACATAAGGGCGTTGGCAACGCCGTATCATTGCAATTTTAATCCACTATAAATTTAAATCAGGACAAGGCGACGAAGCCGCAGACAGTACAGATAGTACGGAACCGATTCACTTGGTGCTTCAGCACCTTAGAGAATCGTTCTCTTTGAGCTAAGGCGAGGCAACGCCGTACTGGTTTAAAGTTAATCCACTATAATCCGCCATGGATTTTCCGTTACAATAAAGCTGATTTTGTTCACAGGAAGCCCATCATGCAGATTCAACCCTACCAAGCCGACATTGCCGAAAGAATGCTGGTCGGAACGACCGGAGAAACCATTCATCCCGATGCCCAATTCGTCCACACCGAAAACGGCTATTGGATTGCTTGGCATGACCAAACCGCCGCCCTGCTCGCTCCTGATACGCCGCCCGATATCCCCTGCTTTTGGGTCGAAGGTGCGCAAAGCCTCGAAGAGCTTGTCGCGCTGGTTGAAAGCGGCGAATTTGACGAAATGGAAGAATTCGACGGCGATGACGAAAGCTGGCACGAAGCGGCTTCCGGATGCAGCGGCGGACACCACGACCATCAATGCGGATGCGAACATTGATGAAGATAAAAGCCCTTCTTCTTCCCGTGTTCCTCAGTTTGGCACTCAGCGGCTGTATCGTCACCAGTGCCGTCAATCTGGCCGCCACCACCGTCATGACCGCAGGTAAAATCGCCGTCAAAGGCACAGGCGCGTTAATCAATGCCGCCATTCCCGACAAGGACAAAAAGAAGGACAAAGAAAAGAAATCCCGCGAACAACAGGCGGATGATTATTTAGAAGAACCGCGTGAAGAATAAGCAGCCGCGCCCCATACCGACGGCTGCAAAACCATTCATTCAAACAAAAGGTCGTCTGAAACAGCAAACCGTTTTTCAGACGACCTCTTTTGCTTCTATAGTGGATTAAATTTAAATCAGGACAAGGCAACGAAGCCGCAGACAGTACAGATAGTACGACAAGGCGAGGCAACGCCGTACTGGTTTAAAGTTAATCCACTATATTAAGACCTTACCGGATCATCAGGCTCAAAACCCGTTTTCCATCATGATTTCGCCGGGGATGCGGTTGCGGTGCATGGCGAAGCCCAAGTCCATCAATGCTTGGAACGTGTCTTTGACCATGGCGGGATTGCCGCAGACCATAAAGCGCGTGTCTGCTTTGGTGAACTTGAATCCTGCGTATGCTTCGAGGCTGCCGTCTTTCAGCAGCTCGGGAATGCGCTTGCCGCTCAACGAACCTTCGGTTTCCTCGCGCGTGGTAATGGGGACGAAGCGGAATTTGTGGAAATACTCGCCAATCAGCGGATGGTCTTTCAATGCTTCAACACGTCGTCTGAAAATCAATTCGCCGGCGAAAGAAACCGAGTGCGCCAAAATCAAGCGGTCGAAACGCTGCCAGATTTCGGGCTGCTCGATGATGGAAAGGAAAGGCGCGATGCCAGAACCGGTGCAGAGCATGACCAAGTCCTTGCCGTCGGGGAAGCGTTCGGGCAGGAGGAAGCCCGTAGCGGTTTTATCGAGCAGTATGGTGTCGCCCTCTTTCATGGCGGCAAACCGCGCGGACATGGGGCCGCCTTCGATCAAGACGGCAAAATATTCGAGCGTGTCGGCGTATTCGGCGGACACGACGGAATACGCGCGCCAGATAAAACCTTCGCCGTCGCGAAAACCGAGCCGCGAAAACTGCCCTGCCGAGAAGCGGTAGGATTCAGGGCGGCTGATGGCAAAAGTCATCAGCTTGGGCGTATGGTGTTTAATCCACAAGACTTTTTCTTCGGTGAACTTGGCTTCGGGCGAGGCTGCCATAATGGGGATCCTTGTGTGTGCGGGATGGGAAACGAGAGGTATTATACCCGTTCGCTTGACGAAAGGTCGTCTGAAAACCTGATTGTCCGGTTTTCAGACGACCTTTAAGCGGAACTGTAACTCAAATTTTACGGCTGACGGCGCAGGCGCATGGTTTTGCCGTTTTGCTCCAAAATCAAATCATTGCCGTCGAAACGATAGTTCCACACGCTTTTCATGTTCAAGAAAGCTTCTTCCAGCTTCATGTCTTCACATAGCATCATCGTCGTGGCAATCGGACCAAAATCAATTTTGCCCGCTCCGGCTTCCTGCGCTTGAAGCGTCAAATGATTGCAACCCATCTTGCCATGCGCCTTGGGCATTTTGCTCAAATCCAAAAAAGCCGTTCTGCCCGCCAAATCTTTTTCGGTGAATTTGTCGAAAGAAACCACAAACCATTTCGCTGCCAAAGCCGGCGTTGACGCTTGACGCGGTTCGGATGGTTTTTCAGACGACGTGACAGGCTGGGACGGCTGCGGTTTTTCAGCAGGCGAAGTACAGGCGGTCAGCATCATTGCGGTCATCAGGGAGGGGAGAAGGGTTTTCATGATTTTGCCTTTCTAACGTGGGGTTAGCTAAAAGGTCGTCTGAAACCGCTCTAGCAAAACCTGCCATGCACTTTTCAGACGACCTATTTGTCTTTACAGCGTCGTATCCAAGGCCTTGGAAATATCGTTCCAAATATCATCCGCGTCTTCAATACCGATAGAGAAGCGCAGCAGGCCGACTTTGATGCCCATTTCCATTTTCACATCATGCGGCACGCCGCTGTGGGACTGGGAATAGCAATGGTTGACCAAACTTTCGACGCCGCCGAGGCTGGACGCCATTTTGACCAGTTTCATGTTTTTAATCACGCTGTTTGCCGCTTCGCGCGTGTCGTTTTTCAAATAAACCGTTACCACGCCGCCTATGCCTTTGGGCATTTGGGTTTTCGCCAGTTCGTAATGTTCGTGCGACGGCAGGCCGGGATAGAACACTTTTTCTACGGCGGGATGGGCTTTGAGGCGGCGGGCGATGTCGAGCGCGTTTTTGCAGTGCGCCTCCATACGCAAGGCGAGCGTTTTGATGCCGCGCAACACCAGCCAGCAGTCCATCGGGCCGGCAATCGCGCCGGTATGCACCATCATGTCGTGCAGCGGTTTCGCCAGTTCTTTGGTTTTGACGGCGACGATGCCCATCAATACGTCGGAGTGGCCGCAAAGGTATTTGGTGGCGGAGTGGAACACAATGTCGCAGCCCATCTCCAGCGGCTGTTGCAGATACGGCGTGGCGAAGGTGTTGTCGATGCCGACTAATGCGCCGGCTGCGTGGGCTTTGGCGGCAAGCGTTTTGATGTCCACCAATCTCAAAAGCGGATTGGACGGGGTTTCCAGCCAAACCAGTTTCACCTTGTGCGCGGCAAGCAGTTCGTCCAAGCGGTCGGGGTTGCCCAAATCGGCAAAGACAACGTTCACGCCCCACTCTTTATAGACGTCAACCAGCAAGTCATACGCGCCGCCGTAAATATCGGCGACGGCAACGACGGTATCGCCCGGACGCAGGAATGTGCGCCACACGGCATCAATGCCCGCCATACCGCTGGAAAAGGCAAAACCCGCCGCCCCGCGTTCCAAATCAGCAACCGTATCTTCCAAAACCTGACGGGTCGGATTGCTCAGGCGCGAATAGCGGTAGGGAACCTGCTCGCCGATTTCGTGCAGCGCGAACATACTGTTCTGATAAATCGGCGGCATCAGCGCGCGGTTGTGTTCGTCGCAATCGTAGCTGGAATGGATGGCTTTGGTGGCGAATTTCATCTCGGTTCGACCTTATAAAGATATGAATAATTCAGGATTTTATCACTATCCGAAAAATAGAAACAATCAATGCGGACACGGTTTGCAAGTGATATAATCTCGCATTTGCAAAACGGACGGCATGAATCCGTTTCCAAACGACACACACCCCAACAATCCGACAATTAAGGACAAACAACGCATGAACGCCATTGCAGACGTGCAATCCAGCCGAGATTTACGCAATCTGCCGATTAACCAGGTCGGTATCAAAGACCTGCGCTTTCCGATTACTTTGAATACCGCCGAAGGCAGCCAATCCACCGTCGCCCGCCTGACCATGACGGTTTTCCTGCCCGCCGACCAAAAAGGTACGCATATGTCGCGCTTCGTGGCGTTGATGGAGCAACAAACCGAGGCTTTGGATTTCGACAGGCTGCACAAACTGACTGCCGAAATGGTTGCGCTTTTAGACTCCCATTCCGGCAAAATCAGCGTTTCCTTCCCCTTCTTCCGCAAAAAATCCGCCCCTGTTTCCGGCATCCAATCCCTGCTGGACTACGACGTTACCCTGACGGGCGAAATCAAAAACGGCGCATACAGCCATAATTTGAAAGTCATGGTACCCGTAACCTCGTTGTGCCCGTGTTCCAAAGAAATTTCCCAATACGGCGCGCACAACCAACGTTCACACGTTACCGTCAGCCTGACCGCCAACGCCGAAGTCGGTATCGAGGAAATCATCGACTGCGTGGAAGCGCAGGCAAGCTGTCAGCTTTACGGTCTGCTCAAACGCCCCGACGAAAAATACGTTACCGAAAAAGCCTATGAAAACCCGAAATTCGTAGAAGACATGGTGCGCGACGTAGCCACTGCGCTGATTGCGGACGGACGCATCGAAAGCTTCATCGTCGAAAGCGAAAACTTCGAATCGATACACAACCACTCGGCTTACGCTTATATTGCTTATCCTTAAACAAGCAAAAAATCGAAAAGGTCGTCTGAAAACCGGAAAATCAGTTTTCAGACGACCTTTCCCGTTCCAATCGACTATGAAAAAGAGACAATCCGACGGGCATCATCTATCAAGCAGTCCGATAATCCCCCCTCGCAACGATATAGTGGATTAACTTTAAATCAGGACAAGGCGACGAAGCCGCAGACAGTACAGATAGTACGGAACCGATTCACTTGGTGCTTCAGCACCTTAGAGAATCGTTCTCTTTGAGCTAAGGCGAGGCAACGCCGTACTGGTTTAAAGTTAATCCACTATAAAAAGGTCGTCTGAAACCTGATGTAGAGTTTCAGACGACCTTTTTGCATGAAAGAAAATAGGGATTGATTGGTTTGAGCATGAGTTGGGATGAAATGGCGTGCCCATAAAAAAGCCAGCTTTTAAAGCCAGGATTTTGAAATTGGGCAGGATTGGGGCGGATTTAAAGGCATGGCAAACAAGGTTCAAACCGCCCAATAAGCCGGAGGCTATATAGGAATGATTGTGCGGGTGTCAACATTTTCCGCCTTTTTTCAGAACAAAACATGACTTATGCCAATATTTGTTACTACAACCCACTACATCGGCGGGAATATGAAAATGATGTGTGTTAGAATTTTTCCAGCTGTTTTATAAAACAGTACCTTAACTAAAAAATTTAAGAAGGATAGAACATGAACAAATTACTAATTGCTGCGATGATGATGGCCGCTTTGTCGGCTTGTTCCCAAGAAGCCAAGCAGGAAACTAAGGAAGCGGCTTCTGCCGTAGCTTCCGAGGTTAAAGACGCTGCGGCTTCTGCTACCGATGCTGCTGCATCTTCCGCTCAAGCAGCGGCGAGTAAAGTAGAAGATACTGCCGCCAAAGCCGCATCAGAAGTAAAAGAAGCTCCTGCCTCTGAAGCCAAACCGGCAGAAAAAACAGAAGCTGCGCCTGCCGATGAGAAAAAAGATGCCTCGTCCGCCAAAGTGGACGGCAAAGCCGTTTTCGAAGCCAACTGTAAAATGTGCCACGGCGGTACCATCCCGGGCGCTCCAGTCGTCGGTAAAAATGACGATTGGGCTCCGCGCATCAAACAAGGCAAAGAAACCCTGCATAAGCATGCACTTGAAGGCTTCAACAGCATGCCGGCAAAAGGCGGCAATACCAACCTGAGCGACGACGAAGTCAAAGCGGCGGCTGACTATATGGCAAACCAATCCGGCGCCAAATTCTAAGCTGTACAAATCAAAACGCACCTTATTACAAGGTGCGTTTTTTCATGGTATAGTGGATTAACTTTAAACCAGTACGGCGTTGCCTCGCCTTGTCGTACTATCTGTACTGTCTGCGGCTTCGTTGCCTTGTCCTGATTTAAATTTAATCCACTATAGAAGCAAAAGAGGTCGTCTGAAAAACGGTTTGCTGTTTCAGACGACCTTTTGTTTGAATGAATGGTTTTGCAGCCGTCGGTATGGGGCGCGGCTGCTTATTCTTCACGCGGTTCTTCTAAATAATCATCCGCCTGTTGTTCGCGGGATTTCTTTTCTTTGTCCTTCTTTTTGTCCTTGTCGGGAATGGCGGCATTGATTAACGCGCCTGTGCCTTTGACGGCGATTTTACCTGCGGTCATGACGGTGGTGGCGGCCAGATTGACGGCACTGGTGACGATACAGCCGCTGAGTGCCAAACTGAGGAACACGGGAAGAAGAAGGGCTTTTATCTTCATCAATGTTCGCATCCGCATTGATGGTCGTGGTGTCCGCCGCTGCATCCGGAAGCCGCTTCGTGCCAGCTTTCGTCATCGCCGTCGAATTCTTCCATTTCGTCAAATTCGCCGCTTTCAACCAGCGCGACAAGCTCTTCGAGGCTTTGCGCACCTTCGACCCAAAAGCAGGGGATATCGGGCGGCGTATCAGGAGCGAGCAGGGCGGCGGTTTGGTCATGCCAAGCAATCCAATAGCCGTTTTCGGTGTGGACGAATTGGGCATCGGGATGAATGGTTTCTCCGGTCGTTCCGACCAGCATTCTTTCGGCAATGTCGGCTTGGTAGGGTTGAATCTGCATGATGGGCTTCCTGTGAACAAAATCAGCTTTATTGTAACGGAAAATCCATGGCGGATTATAGTGGATTAACTTTAAACCAGTACGGCGTTGCCTCGCCTTAGCTCAAAGAG
>ERZ773021.179-NODE-179-length-43975-cov-382.044_pt1 | contig 43975 bp, 48 predicted proteins | sample MGYA00511668_ERZ773021 | MGnify/ENA primary metagenome ERZ773021 (study PRJEB29015, sample SAMEA2737961) | human oral metagenome | biome: human oral; feature: human-associated habitat; material: dental | place: China | collected 2032 ... | reverse complement strand
TTGCGGGCAGCAAGGCGGAGCGCAGGGGAACTGCGCCCGGCCCAGACTACCCCGCTGAGCTCGTCACCTGGGCGCTGAGATGGGCTTGCAACGTGGCTGAGGTGCGGGTTTTCTCACGTCTCGTCCCGGTGCCGTTGCCCGGGGTGATCCAAGGCACCTCGCTAGCGATGCGCCGGAGCCGTCCTGCGGTGTGGCGCCCGCGCACGACGAACCCCGGCGGCCCAGGTTTCCCTGGACCGCCGGGGTCTGTGATGTCGCTTCTCGTCAGGGCCGCTCCTTCGGGGTTGTCACCCGTGCCGGGCTCGGCCCGACGGCGTTCAGCGCGTGGCGATGCTGCCGCCGGCGGCCTCGATCTTCTCCTTGGCGGAGCCGGACCAGGCGTCGACCGTGAGCGTCAGGGCCACGGTGACGTCGCCGCCGCCGAGAACCTTGACGAGCTGGTTCTTGCGAACCGCACCCTTGGCGACGAGGTCCTCCACGGTCACCGTGCCGCCCTCGGGGAACAGCTCGGCGATGCGGCCGACGTTCACGGGCTGGAACTCGACCCGGTTGGGGTTGCGGAAGCCGCGCAGCTTGGGAAGACGCATGTGCAGCGGCATCTGGCCACCCTCGAAACCAGGACGGACCTGGTAACGAGCCTTGGTGCCCTTGGTACCGCGACCGGCGGTCTTACCCTTGGACGCCTCACCACGACCCACGCGGGTCTTGGCCTTCTTGGCGCCGGGGGCGGGACGCAGGTGGTGCAGCTTGACGACGCGCACCTTCTCCTCCTGCGTGTTCTCGGTGTCAGCCATCTCAGACCTCCTCAACGGTGACCAGGTGGTGCACCGTGGCAATCAGGCCGCGCACGCTGGGGCTGTCCTCACGCACGACGGACTGGCGGATCTTGCGCAGACCCAGGGTCTTGAGGGACTCGCGCTGGCGGTGGGTGCCCCCGATGCCAGAGCGGACCTGAGTGACCTTGAGCTGCTTGGTCATCTGCTTCGATGCGGACTCAGCCATCACGCACCCACTCCTTCAGCGGCCTTCTCGGCCTCCTGCTTCTCAGCCTGAGCGCGCTTGTCGGCCTCGCCCTCGGCGCGGGCCCGCAGCATGGACTGCGGGGCGACGTCCTCCAGGGGCAGGCCACGGCGGGCCGCGACGGCCTCGGGCTGCTCCAGCTGCTTGAGGGCGTCCACCGTGGCGTGCACGATGTTGATCGCGTTGGACGAGCCCAGCGACTTGGACAGGATGTCGTGGACACCGGCGCAGTCCAGCACGGCGCGCACCGGACCACCGGCGATAACACCGGTACCGGGGGACGCCGGGCGCAGGAGAACGACTCCGGCGGAGTCCTCGCCCTGGACCAGGTGCGGGATGGTGCGGCGGATCATCGGGACGTGGAAGAAGTTCTTCTTCGCGATCTCGACGGCCTTGGCAATGGCGGAGGGAACTTCCTTCGCCTTGCCGTAGCCCACGCCGACGGTGCCCTCACCGTCACCGACGACCACGAGGGCCGTGAAGGTGAAGCGGCGGCCGCCCTTGACGACCTTGGACACGCGGTTGATGGTGACGACGCGCTCGATGTACTTGTCGTCGTTGCCGCGACCACGGTCGCGGCGGTCGTTGTTGCGGTCGCGGCGGCCGCGGCCCTCGCCCCGGCGCTCGTCGTTCTCGCGCTGGGCCGAGCCGTCGGACGACGCGGACCTGTCTCGCTGCGGTGCAGCCATCAGATGTTCCTCTGCTTTCTCGTCGTCTTAGTGCTCACAGCTTCAGGCCGCCCTCGCGGGCGCCCTCGGCGACGGCCGCGACACGGCCGTGGTACTTGTTGCCGCCGCGGTCGAACACGACTGCCTCGATGCCCAGCGCCTTGGCCCGCTCGGCGATGAGCTCGCCGACCTTGTGGGCGGCGCCCACCTTGTGGCCCTCGACGCCCTTGGCGGCCTCCTCCAGGGTGGAGGCGGCGCACAGGGTGTGGCCGATGGTGTCGTCCACGACCTGAGCCACCATGTGGCGGTTGGACCGGGTGACCACCAGGCGGGGACGCTCGGGCGTGCCGGAGATGTGCTTGCGCACGCGCTGGTGACGGATCTTGCGGGCGATGGCGCGGGGGTTGCCCTTGCCCCTCTTGATCGAGTAAGCCATGGTCACTTACCAGCCTTTCCGACCTTGCGGCGCACGTTCTCGCCGGCGTAGCGCACGCCCTTGCCCTTGTAGGGCTCCGGCGGACGGATCTTGCGAATGTTCGCCGCGACCTCGCCGACCTGCTCCTTGGAGATACCGGAGACGGTGATCTTCAGGTTGCCGTCGACCGTGAAGGTGATGCCCTCGGGGGGCTCAACGGTCACGGTGTGGGAGAAGCCGAGGGAGAGCTCGATGCCCTGGCCCTTGGCGGCGACGCGGTAACCGGTGCCGACGATCTCGAGCTGCTTGGAGTAGCCCTCGGTGACGCCGATCACCATGTTGTTGATGAGGGTGCGCGACAGTCCGTGCAGCGAGCGCGAGCGGCGCTCGTCGTCGGGGCGCGTGACCAGGATGGAGCCGTCCTCCTGGCGGGTGACGCTCAGGGGCTCGCTGATCGTGCGGGACAGGGTGCCCTTGGGGCCCTTGACCGTCACGTCCTGGCCGTCGATGGTGACGTCCACTCCGGCAGGAACCGGAACGGGGAGCCGTCCAATACGAGACATGGTTTTCCTCCGTTCCTTCTCTTACCAGACGTAGGCGAGGACTTCGCCGCCCACGCCACGCGACTCGGCCTGCTTGTCGGTCAGGAGGCCGGAGGAGGTGGACAGGATCGCCACTCCCAGGCCGCCGAGGACCTTGGGCAGGTTGGTGGACTTGGCGTAGACGCGCAGGCCGGGCTTGGAGATGCGGCGCAGGCCCTGGATGGCCCGCTGGCGGTTGGCTCCGTACTTGAGGCTCAGCGTGAGCGTCTTGCCGACCTCGGCGTCCGTGACCTCGTAGCCGGCGATGTAGCCCTCGGCCTTGAGCATCTCAGCGATGTTCACCTTGAGCTTGCTCGACGGCATCGACACGGTGTCGTGGTAGGCGCTGTTTGCGTTGCGCAGACGGGTCAGCATGTCTGCGATGGGGTCTGTCATTGTCATGAGTGGGCCTTAGCCCTTCCTCGTCGTGGTTTCCTCAGCGGACCTGCGACGTAAGTTCTTACCAGCTGGACTTGCTCACGCCCGGGAGCTCGCCGCGAAGGGCCATCTCACGCAGGCAGATACGGCACAGGCCGAACTTGCGGTAGACCGAGTGCGGACGTCCGCAGCGCCGGCAGCGCGTGTAGGCACGGACACCGAACTTGGGCTTACGGTTCGCCTTCTCAATCAGTGCGGTCTTCGCCATCTCACTTCTCCTTGAAGGGGAAGCCGAGCTGCTTGAGCAGCGAGCGGGCCTCCTCGTCGGTCTTGGCCGTGGTCACCACGGTGATGTCCATGCCGCGGACGCGGTCGATCTGGTCCTGGTCGATCTCGTGGAAGACAGCCTGCTCGGTCAGACCGAAGGTGTAGTTGCCGTTCCCGTCGAACTGCTTGGGGCTCAGACCACGGAAGTCGCGGATACGGGGCAGGGAGATCGAGACCAGACGGTCCAGGAACTCCCACATGCGGTCGCCGCGCAGCGTGGAGTGCGCGCCGATCGGCATGCCCTCACGCAGCTTGAACTGCGCGATGGACTTCCGGGCCCGGGTGACCTGCGGCTTCTGGCCGGTGATGGCGGCGAGGTCGCGCACAGCGCCCTCGATCATCTTGGAGTCGTGGGCGGCCTCGCCCACACCCATGTTGACGACGACCTTGACGACGCGCCCGACCTCCATCACGTTGCCGTGCTGGAACTCCTTGAGCAGGGCGGGGCGCACCTCCTCGGTGTACTTCGTCTTGAGACGGGGGGTGGTCTTCTCAGCCATGGTCACAGGTCCTCCCCGCTCTTCTTGGCGTAACGCACGCGGACGGTGCGCTTGCGGCCGTCGGGACGCACGCCCTCCTCGACGCGGAAGCCCACGCGGGTGCGCTTCTTCGTCTTGGGGTCGACGAGCATGACGTTGGAGGCGTGGATGGGCGCCTCAACGGTCTCGATGCCGCCGGTGCGGGCGCCCTGCTGGGACTGCCCCACCTTGGTGTGCTTGGTCACGCGCTGGACGCCCTCGACGATGACACGGTCAGTGCCCTTGAGGACCTCCAGAACGCGGCCGGTCTTGCCCTTGTCCTTACCGGCGATGACGATGACCTGGTCGCCCTTCTTGATGCGTGCCATGTTCAGATCACCTCCGGGGCGAGCGAGACGATGCGCATGAACTTCTTCTCGCGAAGCTCACGGCCGACGGGGCCGAAGATGCGCGTACCGCGCGGCTCCCCATCGTTCTTGAGGATGACGGCGGCGTTCTCGTCGAAGCGGATGTATGAGCCGTCGGGACGACGACGCTCCTTGCGGGCACGCACGACGACGGCCTTGACGACCTCGCCCTTCTTCACGTTGCCGCCGGGAATGGCGTCCTTGACGGTGGCGACGATCGTGTCGCCGATACCCGCATAGCGCCGACCCGATCCACCGAGAACACGGATGCAAAGGATCTCCTTGGCACCGGTGTTGTCGGCGACCTTCAGTCGCGACTCCTGCTGGATCATTGAGTGTTCTCCTGTCGTCGAGCCGGTTCTCAGGAAGCTCCTGAGCCTGGCCGAACGTTCTTCTGGTCTTGCACACGTCTCCCCCGGCCGCAGGCCGCACGAGGCTGACCCAGGGATAGGGGATTCCCGCGGTACGTTGTCCCGACAGACACAGGCGCAGACTGCACGAGGTCTCTGCCGGACGCACCGAGGGCGCGCGCAACTCCATTAGCCTAGTCCAGCCGCCACATCGCGCGGAACCTGAGAGGACGACCAGGGCCTGTGCCTTTGCTCACCGGCTTTTCCCGGGTCTCCTGCACTGACGTCCCGAAGCACCCGGCCGGCCCACCGGCCCCAGGTCGAGAACGTACCTGCCCGACGAGGACTGCGTTCTCCTCCAGACGGCTGGGGCACGACCGTCGCCCTGTGGAGGTCAAGGACGTCCCCGTTACACACCGCAGTCCCCGATCCGCCTGCCTGACTGTCGGCCGTAATCGACAGGACCCGCCGTCAACGACGCCGACGCCGCAGCCTCCCGGGTGGGATGCTGCGGCGTCGGGGGCCGGCTCGACCGAGTCGAGGGCGGCGTTCAGCCGAGGGTCACTTGGCGCGCTCGAGGATCTCCAGGAGGCGGAAGTGCTTGGTGGCGCTCAGCGGGCGGGTCTCCATGATGGAGACGAGATCGCCGACACCGGCCTCGTTGTTCTCGTCGTGGACCTTGACCTTCTTGGAACGACGGAGGACCTTGCCGTACAGGGAGTGCTTGTAGCGCTCCTCGACGAGGACGACCACCGTCTTGTCCATCTTGTCGGAGACGACGTAGCCGCGACGCACCTTGCGCTGGGGGCGCTCGGTGGACTGCTCGACGTTCTCAGTGCTGGTCTGCTCGCTCACTTGGACTCCTCCGTGCTCGGGGCGGTGCGAATACCGAGCTCACGCTCGCGCACGATCGTGTAGATGCGGGCGATGTCGCGACGCACAGCCTTGAGACGTCCGTGGTCCTCGAGCTGGCCGGTCGCCGAGGCGAACCGGAGGTTGAACAGCTCGGCCTTGGCCTTGGAGAGCTCCTCGGAGAGGCGCTCGTTGTCCATGCCGTCGAGGTCGGCGGGGGTCAGGCCCTTGGAACCGATTGCCATCAGACGTCACCACCCTCACGAGTCACGAAACGGGTCTTCATCGGAAGCTTGTGCTGTGCGCGGCGCATGGCCTCGCGGGCGAGGGCCTCGTCGACACCGCCGAGCTCGAACAGGATGCGTCCGGGCTTGACGTTGGCGATCCACCACTCGGGTGCACCCTTACCGGAACCCATACGGGTCTCGGCGGGCTTCTTGGTCAGGGGGCGGTCCGGGAAGATGTTGATCCACACCTTGCCGCCACGCTTGATGTGGCGGGTCATGGCGATACGGGCCGCCTCGATCTGGCGGTTGGTGATGTAGGCGGGCTCGAGGGCCTGGATGCCGTACTCACCGAAGGCGATCTGGTTGCCGCCCTTGGAAAGGCCCGTGCGGTGCGGGCGGTGCTGCTTGCGGAACTTGGTCCGGCGGGGGATGAGCACGGCTCAGGCCTCCGTTCCCTGGTCTGCGGCAGCGGTCTCGGCGGCCGGCGTCTGCTCGGCTGCCTGCTGCTGCTCGGTGTTCTGACGCGAACCGCGCTCACCGCGGTCGCCACGACGGCCGCCGCGGCGCTCGCCCCGGCCCCGGCCACGGGAGCCGGACTCGGCCTGCTGGCGGGCGAACTCGCGCTCGGTGATGTCGCCCTTGTAGATCCACACCTTGACGCCGAGGCGGCCGAAGGTGGTCTTGGCCTCGTAGAAGCCGTAGTCGATGTTCGCGCGCAGGGTGTGCAGCGGCACGCGCCCCTCGCGGTAGAACTCGCTGCGGCTCATCTCGGCGCCGCCCAGGCGACCGGAGCACTGCACCCGGATGCCCTTGGCGCCGGCGCGCATCGCGGACTGCATGCCCTTGCGCATGGCGCGACGGAAGGACACACGGGAGGCGAGCTGCTCGGCGATACCCTGGGCGACCAGCTGGGCGTCCAGGTCGGGGCTCTTGACCTCGAGGATGTTGAGCTGGACCTGCTTGCCGGTCAGCTTCTCGAGCTGACCGCGCAGGCGCTCTGCCTCGGCCCCACGGCGACCGATGACGATGCCGGGACGGGCGGTGTGCAGGTCGACGCGCACGCGGTCACGGGTGCGCTCGATGTCGACCTTGGAGATACCGGCCCGCTCCATGCCGTCCTCCATGAGGCGGCGGATCTTGACATCCTCCTCCACGAAGTCGCGGTAACGCTGACCGGGCTTGGTGGAGTCGGCGAACCAGCGCGAGCGGTGGTCCGTGGTGATGCCCAGGCGGAACCCGGTCGGGTTGACCTTCTGCCCCATTACCGGGCTCCTTCCTTCGTTGCGGCGTCGGACTTGTCCCCGACGATGACGGTGATGTGGCTGGTCCGCTTGAGGATCCTGCTGGCCCGGCCCTGCGCACGGGGACGGAACCGCTTCAGGGTGGGACCCTCGTCGGCGAACGCCTCGATGATGAACAGGTCGTTCTCGTCGAAACGCTCACCGTCACGCTCAGCCTTGAACCGGGCGTTGGCGATTGCGGACTCGAGGACCTTGCGCACCGGCACCGCAGCGGCCTGCGGGGCGAATCGGAGCACGTTGACGGCCTCGACGGCGCGCTTGCCGCGGACGACGTCCACGACCCGGCGCGCCTTCATCGGCGTGCAGCGCACGTACTTGGCCTGCGCCTTGGCTTCCATGTTCTCTGCCTCTCAAACTTTCCGACGTCCGTCAGCGACGCGACTTGCGGTCGTCCTTGACGTGCCCGCGGAAGGTGCGGGTCGGAGCGAACTCACCGAGCTTGTGGCCCACCATGGACTCGGTAACGAAGACCGGCACGTGCTTGCGACCGTCGTGGACGGCGAAGGTGTGCCCCAGGAAGTCCGGCGTGATGACCGAACGGCGGGACCAGGTCTTAATGACGTTCTTGGTGCCCTTCTCGTTCTGAGCGTCCACCTTCTTGATCAGGTGGTCGTCGACGAAGGGACCCTTCTTCAGACTACGCGGCATGATTCAGGCTCCTATCAGCGCTTCTTGCCGGTCCGACGACGACGCACGATGAGGCGGTCGCTGGACTTGTTGGGACGGCGGGTGCGGCCCTCGGGCTTGCCCCACGGCGAGACGGGGTGACGACCACCGGAGGTCTTGCCCTCACCACCACCGTGCGGGTGGTCCACCGGGTTCATGACGACACCGCGGACGGTCGGGCGCACGCCCTTCCAGCGCATACGGCCGGCCTTGCCCCAGTTGATGTTGGACTGCTCGGCGTTGCCGACCTCGCCGATGGTGGCGCGGCAGGCGGCCTCCACGTTGCGGATCTCCCCGGAGGGCATGCGCAGCTGCGCGTACTTGCCCTCCTTGGCGACCAGCTGGACGGAGGTGCCGGCGCTGCGAGCGATCTTGGCCCCGCCACCGGGACGCAGCTCGACCGCGTGGACGACCGTACCGGTGGGGATGTGACGCAGCTGCAGGTTGTTGCCGGGCTTGATGTCGGCGCTGGGGCCGGCCTCGACGACGTCGCCCTGACGGAGCTTGTTCGGGGCGATGATGTAGCGCTTCTCGCCGTCCATGTAGTGCAGCAGGGCGATGCGCGCGGTGCGGTTGGGGTCGTACTCGATGTGAGCGACCTTCGCGGGCACGCCGTCCTTGTCATGACGACGGAAGTCGATGAGACGGTAGGCGCGCTTGTGGCCACCACCCTTGTGGCGGGTGGTGATACGGCCGGAGGAGTTGCGGCCACCGGACTTGCTCAGCGGGCGCACCAGCGACTTCTCGGGCGTGCTACGCGTGATCTCCACGAAGTCGGCCACGGAGGAGCCGCGACGACCCGGGGTCGTGGGCTTGTACTTACGGATTCCCATATCGATCCTTTACCTTCCGTGGCGCACTAGGCCACATCACCGAAGATGTCGATGGTCCCCTCGCGCAGGGTGACGATCGCACGGCGGGTGTCCTTGGACTTGCCGATCCCGGTGCGGGTGCGGTGCGTCTTGCCCTTGCGGTTGATGGTGTTCACCGAGGAGACCTTGACATCGAAGATGGCCTCGACGGCCTGCTTGATCTCGGTCTTGTTGGAACCCGGCGCCACGATGAACGTGTACTGGCCACGGTCCATGCAGGCGTAGGACTTCTCGGAGACCACCGGCGCGATGATGACGTCGCGGGGGTTCTTGGACTTCTCGAGGCTCACTTGGACTCCTCCTCACCCTTGCCCAGGAACGCGTCCAGGCCAGAGGCCGTGAAGACGACGTCGTCGGACTTGAGGACGTCGTAGGTGTTGAGCTGGTCGGCCCACAGGACGTGCGCCTCGGGGGCGTTGCGCAGGCTGAGCCTGGACAGATCGTCCTGACGGTCCACAATCACCAGGGCCTTGCGGTCGGTGAGGTTGCGCAGCGCGACCAGGGCGTTCTTGGTGGAGGGCACCGTGGTGGTGACGAACTCGGTGATGACGTGGACGCGGCCGTTGCGGGCGCGGTCGGACAGGGCGCTGCGCAGGGCGGCGGCCTTCATCTTCTTGGGGGTCCGCTGGGTGTAGTCACGCGGCTGCGGGCCGTGGACGGTGCCACCACCGACGAACTGCGGGGCGCGGGTCGAGCCCTGGCGGGCGCGGCCGGTGCCCTTCTGGCGGTAGGGCTTGCGGCCACCGCCGCGGACGTCGCCGCGGGTCTTGGTGGCGTGGGTGCCCTGGCGGGCAGCGGCCAGCTGGCCGACGACCACCTGGTGCATGAGCGGAATGTTGAGAGGGGCGTCGAAGACCTCGGCGGGCAGCTCGACGCTGCCGGTCTTCTTGCCCGCGGAGTCGACGACGTCGACGGTGAGTGCCTCAGTCATGGTCTCAGGCTCCCTTCACGGCGGTGCGGACGACGACGACCGAGCCCTTGGGGCCGGGGATCGCGCCGTTGACGAGCAGAACGCCCTTGTCAACGTCGATGCCGCGGATCTTGAGGTTCTGGACGGTGCGGCGCGCGTGGCCCATACGACCGGCCATGCGCAGACCCTTGAAGATGCGCCCGGGGGTGGCGCAGGCGCCGATGGAGCCGGGCTTGCGGTGGTTGCGGTGAGCACCGTGGGAGGCGCCCACACCGGCGAAGCCGTGGCGCTTCATGACACCGGCGAAACCCTTACCCTTGGAGGTTCCGGTGACGTCGACCAGCTGGCCGACCTCGAAGGTGTCAGCGGTCAGCTCCTGGCCGGGGGTGAACTCCGACGCCAGGGAGGTGCGGATCTCCGCCACGTGGCGGCGGGGCTCGACCCCGGCCTTGGCGAAGTGACCGGCGAGCGGCTTGGTGACCTTGCTGGCGTCGATGTCGCCGAAGGCGAGCTGAACGGCCTCGTAGCCATCGGTCTCGATGGTGCGGACCTGGGTCACGACGTTGGTGTCGACCCGGACGACGGTCACAGGGCGCAGGACCCCGTTCTCGTCCCAGATCTGCGTCATGCCGAGCTTGGTGCCGAGCAGCGCCTTGGCAGGCGCGGCGGCAGCCGGCGTGTTAAGCGTTGTCATGGCAGTCCTCAGAGCTTGATCTCGATGTTGACGTCAGCGGGCAGGTCGAGACGCATGAGCGAGTCGACGGCCTTGGGCGTCGGGTCGACGATGTCGATCAGCCGCTTGTGCGTGCGCATCTCGAAGTGCTCGCGGCTGTCCTTGTACTTGTGCGGCGACCGGATCACGCAGAACACGTTCTTCTCGGTCGGCAGCGGCACCGGGCCCACGACCGTCGCGCCAGCGCGGGTCACGACGTCGACGATCTTGCGCGCCGAGGAGTCAATGACCTCGTGGTCGTAGGACTTGAGCCGGATGCGGATCTTCTGTCCCGCCATGGCGCCTAACCTCTCTTGTACTTGCTTCTGGCCGGTCCACGCGCTCGGGCGTGTCGCTTCAGGACGCGCGCCGCTCCCGTGGTGGGAGGCGGTGAACCGGTCTGGACACACGGAAACCCGTTCAGGAGGAACGGGTCCGTCAGAATGAATCCCGGGGTGATCCCGGGGCGGCACAACCAGGGGCACGCATGCGCGCGCCCTTGGCCGGCCGGATTACGTTATCAGGGCTCGCGCAGGCAGCGGAACCCAGGATCGGGCCTAGAGGCTGTGAGTCCGCCCACTGGCCCCCGCGCTCGGGCGTGTCGCGTCCAGCACAGGGATCTCCGCGGTGTCGATGAGCTCCTGGTTATCTGATTGTCCCGACGGCGCCGACAGCGACGCGATCTCCTCCAGGAGCGCCAGGTTCTCCATCTCGGAGGGCTGGGGAGGGACCGGAAGGTCGGTGAACCACCGTTGGGGCTCGACGCCGGCGTCGTCATCCATCCAGATCCGCATCTGCTCCGCCCAGGTCTGGGGGCGCGGATCCTCCTGCGCGGCACGGGCCCTGGCCAGGGCCCGCTCCTTGGCCCGCGCCGCCGCGTAGCCCGAGCGCCACAGGTACAGCCCAATGACGATGAGCCCCGCCGCCAGGCCGACGGCCCACCAGGGGAAGTGGGGAACGTCGGGGCGCTTGCCCGCCGCCGCGAGGTCCTTGGCCGGGGTCGGGTAGATGCGCTCGCCGGTCAGCAGGATGCGGTGGGTGTTGATGCCCAGGGGCGTGCAGGTCACCAAGGTGAGCAGGTCCTTGCCCTCCTCGACGCGCAGAGCCTCGGTCTCCTCGGGCTCGACGACCTTGGTGCTGGTGACCCGGTAGGTGAGGACCTCTCCGAAGACCTCGACGATGAGGCTATCACCGGTCTTGACCTTGTCCAGGTTGGTGAACATGGTGGCCTCGGCCAGGCCGCGGTGCCCGGTGATGACTGAGCGGGTCCCCTCTCCCCCGACCGGCAACGAGGTGCCCTCCAGGTGCCCCAGGCCCTTGAGCAGGGTGTCATCGGCAGTGCCGTGGTAGACGGGCAGGTCCAGGGAGATGGAGGGGATCTTCAGCCGGGCCATGAGTCCCTCGTTGTTGGCCTTGAGGATGTTGGCGTAGTTCAGAGAGCTGTCCTTGCTGGAGCCGGCACCGGTGGGGACGTGGTTGTTGGCCTCCAGGACCGCCCCGGCCGAGAGCGCGTCGTTGTAGGCGTGCGCCTGCTCGACCTGGGTCTTGGCATCGGGACGGGCCCCATCGACCTGGGCGGAGTAGTCGGCAGTCACCTTCGACTGGTTGTACTGGGCGACCCAGGAGGCCGCCGTCGGATAGGTCAGCAGGCCCATACCCACCAGCGCCATGATGGAGGTGACCAGGGCAGAGACCGACAGGCGCCAGGCGCGGGGGCGGCGGTGCTTCTGGAGGCTCGAGGCGCGGGTGCGCGGAGTCCGGGCGGTGCGGGGTGTGCGTGCTTTGCGGGAGATCATGGGGCCTCGTGCGCTTCCAGGGTCGGTGGACGGGGTGGGGATGGTGCGGGTTCGCACATGGCGGTGCAGGCGCTCGACGGATCGGGGTCCGTCGAGTGCCTGCACCGGTGCCGCTCAGGCCACCACCTCACGATCGACACGGGTTCGGAACCCGATCACGACGTGGGTGAGGCAGTGCGCTTGCGGTCCTGGCTGTCGGCCGGGGCTCACGCCCCCGGCCGACAGCCGGTGTCGTCAGAGCGCGAGGTTCGCGTTCTGCTTGCGCTCGCGGTAGCGGGCCACGAGGACGGAGCCGACGGCGATCATCAGCAGGGACGCACCGGAGGCGGTCAGGATGAGCATGCCGTTGGCACCGGTCAGGGGCAGGCCCGGAACCGACTGCTTGGTGTTCTCAACGGTGACGTTGTCCGTGGCCACCTCACCGACCTTGACCTTGACAGCGGTCACGGCGGCGTCACCGGCGGGCAGGACGTAGCCGGCGGGAGCCTTGGTCTCAACCAGGACGTAGCAGCGCTCGGTGGCATCCTTCTGGTTGTCACGGTCTGCACCGTCGATGGAGTCGGAGATGAACAGGCCCTTGATGTCAATGGCACCCTGGGCGTCCGTGGTCAGCGTGGTCTGGCCGTTGATGGCGATGGGGTCGCCGTCCTTCACCTTGGAGCAGGTGTTGGCGTAGGCGTCCTTGGCCTTGTACAGCTGGAACTGCGCGCCCTGGAGGCCGGCCTTGGTCTGGCCCTGCTGGTGGGTGTCCACCTTCTTGATGCTCAGGTCGCCCCAGTTCGAGGTCACCTCGTCGGAGGTCGGCGGGTTGTCGGGGTTCGTCGGGGGCGTCTCAGGAGTCGGGGGCTGCTCGGCGTAGAGGGTGTCACTGATGACCTGAGCCCGGTTCGTGATGGTGCCATTGCTGCCGGCCTTGGTCACCTTGCCCTGGAAGACGGCGGACACCTTCTTGCCGGGGGCGGCCTTGATCTTCTTCAGACCCTCGGCGGTGAAGGTGACGGTCACGGTCTGCCCATTGGTCGCCACCTGGTAGTCGGTGGGCTGCAGGGTCGTGCCCTCGAGGGAGACCTCGGTGGCGGTCACCTCCGACAGGCGCTCGTCCAGGGTGTCCTTGAGCTGGAAGTACTTGTAGAAGGACTTGGCGTCGAGAGTCGGCGCCGTCGAGCTGACCGGGAACTTGATGAGGGAGCCGACACCGTAGCCGTTGAGCTTCTGCGCCTGAATGGTCTTGTCGACATCAATGGCCTCGTTCTTGGGGTAGACGTTGACGTCGTAGATCCACTGGCCGTCAGCACCCGCAGCGGTGTTCGGGTGAGGAATCGTCACCACGAAGGGCTTGGCCTTCTGGACGATGTCACCTGGGGTCGTGGTCTCGCACACGAGGTAGGCCTGAACCGGCATCTCCGTGATCGTGGCGAGGCCCTCGCTGTTGGTGGCCGGGGAGGCCATGCCCTTACCAAACGTGTGCGCTCCGAGCGTGGGCGCGGCGGGGTTGGTGCAGGCACTGTCCGGCACGCCGGTCCTGGCCAGGTTGCTGATCGTGTCCCACCCGGCGGGGTCCTTTAGGTTGATGTCGGTGATCGGGTAGGCGGTGAAGACGACGCCCTCGACGGCCGGGCCCTTGTCATCGGCGTTCTGCTCAGTACCGGTGGGGGTACCGATGTCCTTGCCGCCGCCGGTGAGGTGCTTGTGGATGGCCAGGGAGCCCTTCACCTCAGTCTTGATGTTGCCGTAGTTAGGCGTTTCCGTAGCCACGGCCGAAGGGGCCAGGCCGAGGAAGGCCAGGGTGAGGACACCGGCTGCGGCAGCAGCCCGACGCCCCAGCGTGCTGGCGTTGTGCTTCATGGGTTGGGATTTCCTTTCACTGTGCGCCGCGGGGAGATGCGAACGCGTGGCAGAGGTATGGATAGGGAGTTTTTCTCCGGTGGACGGCTCCGTCTTGTCCGACGGCGTCACCGGCGCCTCCGACCTTTCATGCGTGGGTCGGCGGGCGGATCAGTCGAGGTTGCAGTGACGGCGCCTCCTGAGGAGTCCGGTGGAGATCGCCAGAGCGGAGACGACCGCTCCTGCGATCAGGAAAATGTGCGCACCGCGTCCGCCTGTCAGGGGCAGGCGGGGGGTGGCCGCCTTCTCGTTGGTGAAGGCCTTCGAGAAGGAGTACTGGAGGGCATTGGGCTTGATGGCGAAGCTGCGGCTCGTCGTGTCAAGCCGGTATCCCGTGGGAGCCCGCTTCTCCACCAGGGAGTAGGAGCGCGTGTCCCAGGGCAGGCCGGTCACGGTGAAGGAACCGGCCGCGGGGTCCGTGTCGGCGTAGGGGCCGCCCGGGCACCGTCCCCTACCACCGGCGATGACGCAGTCGGTGACGGTGGTCCTGGCCGGGACTCCGGGGCCGCTGAGCGTCCATTCCGAGCCGCCCAGGGCGTGTCCGCTCGTGTCCTGCTTCTTCCAGGACACGGCTCCGGTCAGCCGCTGGTTGGTCACGGCCCCTCTGGTGACACCGGTGGTGTCCTTGAGTCCCGCCTTGAGGTTGGCGCCGGAGACGTCGTTGAAGGCCAGTGCCTTGTCCAGGCGCTGGTATCCGCTGGGGGCGGTTCTCTCGGTGACGGAGTAGCTCCCCCATGCCAGTCCGCTGACCTCGAAGACACCCGGAGCCGGGTTGGTGTCCCGGTAGGCGCCGCCGCGGCAGCCGGCCGCCTGGCAGTCCTCGACGACGGTGCCGGCGGGGACGCCGGGACCGGTCAGGGTCCAGCTGGTACCGCCCAGGGGTGTCTGACCGTCCTGGTCGACCTTGGTCCAGGACAGCGCCCCGGGCTTGGTCGTGTTGGTGACCGAGCAGGTGAGGCGATCGGTACCCCGCACCTGGATGGTGGAGCCCGCCAGGCTCGAACCGGCCCAGCTGCCGCGAGTCCCGGGGGTCTGGGCGCAGCGCCATGTGCTCGCCTCGTACCCCGGCGCCTGGGGGTTCGTGGAGGACTCGCTGAGCGCGTACTGTCCCTGATGCACCGCCTTGATCCCGGTGTCGACTGCCCCAGTCACCTGCTGGGACGCCGCCCCACCGTTGCTCTGCTGGGCCTTGAGGGTCCACTGGTCGGCCCCGAGGGCCCTGACCTGCCCGCGGTAGGGGGCCTGGACGTCCTTGACAAGCCGGATGGTAGGGACGCGCACCGCGATCCGATAGTCCTCGACCTCGCCGCCCATCGTGCTGCCGGTGGGCTTGAGGTTCACTCCTGCCTCAGCCGTCCTCACCCGCAGGTAGGTGTGGGGCTGGGAACCGGCCTCCCCGTCGATGCTGCGCACGACGTCCTCGGGCACGGTCCACCGCAGCGGGGCGTTGCCCCAGCTGTCACACGTCGTTTGAGCGCTCTTCTCGGTGGCGTCGAAGACCCCGTTGTGGTTCCAGTCGATCCAGCCGGCCACCGCTCCTCTGCCTCCGCAGCGGACATTGGTGGTGTACTGCTGTCCCGGGGCCGTTGCAATGCCTGCGTCGGGGATGGAGACACCGTCCTCGTCGTTGCCGTACCAGCCGTCGTTGTCGTCGCCGTCGGCCCCGTCGCTGAAGCGCTGCTGGGACTCGGCGTCAGTACCCGAGCCCAGGTAGGGCCCGGTGGGCTGCATGCGGGTGGTGTTGATGAGGCGGCCGCCGAACAGGTCGTAGCCGTTGCGGTTCGTGACCTCACCACCGTCCCACCTGGGCTGCAGGAGGGCGGAGGCACTGCCGTAGGAGACCGGCGCGTCACCGAAGTCGGTGACCAGGACCAGTCCCAGGGCGACGGCCGAGTAGCCCGACCCCTGCATGGTGATGGTGGCGCTGGTAGCCCCTTCCATGAACATGGAGACCGCGGGCCCACCGATACCGTTGGGCTTGGAGTAGCCTCCACCGTTCTGGTAGACGCACTCCTGCGCCGTGTTGTCCAGCCTCAGGGTGCGGTTCCCGTTGGAGAAGGTCGCCCGGGTCGTGACCGGCCGCCCGGTACCTCCCCTGGTGTCCGTACAGTTACTGGAGCGCCCACCGTCGAGGAGGCGCCAGGTGACTCGCTGGTTGCTGGGCACCTCGGCCTGGATCCACTCGCCGTCGAAAGGGTCATTGGTGCTGCCGGGGTTGGAGGCCTCGGCGTCGGCGAAGACCAGGCCGTTGAGGGCCACCGGTGTGGAGCTGCCGTCGGGGGCCTGGACGGCCGCAGAGCAGGAGACATCGAAGCTGATGCGTGAGTATCCGCCCGTGGGCGTGCGGTTGGCCCAACGGTCGTTCTTGTCCCTGCCGTCCCAGGTCTTGTCACCGTTGTAGGCGTATCCGTTGGCCAGTCCGATGACCATCCGGTTGTGGTTGGTGTAGTTGTCCGGGTACTTCAGGCCGTTGTGCCACTCCGAGCTGCCGTCACTCCAGCCCCCGGCGCCACCGGTGTTGTAGAGGTTGTCGAGGATGTCACCGGCCCAGGTACCCGGAATCGTGGCGACCAGCGGGCCGCGGGCAAGATCGTCGGGAAAGCCCTTCTGGTGACCAAGGTGCTTGAGATTGGACAGATTGCAGGTGGTGACCAGATATCCGGCCTCACCCAGGTCTCGGTAGTTGGTGAAGGTCTTTCGCTGCCCGTAGTCGAGCACGGGAACATTCGGCTTGGTCTGGCCGGCGAAGTTCTGGTCGTAGTCCGCCCACTGGAGCCACTGGATGGTGTCCCGGTACCAGCTGGTGCCGCCCTGGGCGAAGACCGCCGGAAGCGCATCGGCGGGGAGCCCGTTCGGGGCCGCCCCGGCAGAAGGCTGCTCAGTGCCCACGAGCGCCGCAGCGACGCAGGTGAGTGCCGCAGCGCCGGCGATGAGCTTACGCAGGCGAGGCTTGATGGCACAACGAGACAGCAAAGGGAACACTCCAATTCATGAGGGACCAACAGCGCTGGGACCGCCTTCTCATAGGCGTCGACTCCATGCCCTTGGCAACAGTGATTAACTTAGTTGACGGAGTCGGGCAATACAGGATCGGTGACGGATCTGAAATCGTCCGTTATGGCATTGCGACACCATTCATTACGCCGGGATCACGAATACGAAGAAATAGTGTCATTCATATTTCTATTCGTGTTGCCGGTCAGCTGCGCCATTTCCCGTGATGGGACACGAAAAAGACCTCCCCGGTCGGAGCAGCTGCTCTGACCGGGGAGGTCTGGTGCTACGCGGAGGCGCGGAGCGTCAGTGGGTCACTTGATGACCTTGGTGACGCGGCCGGAGCCGACGGTGCGGCCACCCTCACGGATGGCGAAGCCGAGGCCCTCCTCCATGGCGATGGGCTGGATGAGCTGGACGGTCATCTCGGTGGTGTCGCCGGGCATGACCATCTCGGTGCCCTCGGGGAGGGTGATGACACCGGTGACGTCCGTGGTACGGAAGTAGAACTGCGGACGGTAGTTCGAGTAGAAGGGGTTGTGGCGGCCGCCCTCGTCCTTGGTGAGGATGTAGACGTGGCCCTCGAACTCGGTGTGCGGGGTGATGGAGCCGGGCTTGCAGACGACCTGACCGCGCTCGACGTCCTCGCGACGGGTGCCGCGCAGGAGCAGACCGCAGTTCTCGCCGGCCCAGGCCTCGTCCATCTGCTTGTGGAACATCTCGATACCGGTGACCGTGGTCTTCTGGGCCTCGCGGATACCGAGGATCTCGACCTCGGAGTTGATCGGGAGCTTGCCGCGCTCCACACGACCGGTGACGACGGTGCCGCGACCGGTGATGGTGAAGACGTCCTCGATGGGCATGAGGAAGGGCTTGTCCATGTCACGCTCGGGGGTGGGGATGAAGTCATCCACCGCGTCCATGAGCTCCTTGATCTTGCCGGCCCACTCGGCGTCGCCCTCGAGGGCCTTGAGAGCGGAGACGCGGATGACGGGAGCCTCGTCGCCGTCGTAGTCCTGGGAGGACAGCAGCTCGCGCACCTCCATCTCAACCAGGTCGAGGAGCTCCTCGTCGTCCACCATGTCGGACTTGTTGAGGGCCACGAGGAGGGCGGGGACGCCCACCTGGCGGGCGAGCAGGACGTGCTCGCGGGTCTGGGCCATCGGGCCGTCGGTGGCGGCGACCACGAGGATCGCGCCATCCATCTGGGCGGCACCGGTAATCATGTTCTTGATGTAGTCGGCGTGCCCGGGGGCGTCGACGTGCGCGTAGTGGCGCTTGTCGGTCTCGTACTCGACGTGCGCGATGTTGATGGTGATACCGCGCTGACGCTCCTCAGGAGCCTTGTCGATCTCGTCGAAGGGGGTGAAGGGGTTCAGCTCGGGGTACTCGTCGTGCAGAACCTTGGAGATCGCAGCGGTCAGCGTCGTCTTACCGTGGTCGACGTGACCGATCGTTCCGATGTTGACGTGCGGCTTGGTCCGCTCGAACTTGGCCTTGGCCACTGGTGTCCTCCTGGGACTCGGGTAGTTCTCTTCGTCGGGATTCGACTAGCACACATGCTAGCCGCCCGGGCGTCGAGAGTCTCTACTGGTGGATGTTGGAAATCTTACTGAACTGGGTCCCGGTCGGCACCCGAGGGGCGCCGTCGGGCCGGGGCCCGCCGCGGTTGCGTGCAGCCGGTGCGGACCCCGGAGGCAGGGCGTCAGGCGCCCTTGACCTTGGCGATGATCTCGTCGGCGACGTTCTTGGGAACCTCGGCGTACGAGTCGAAGGTCATGGAGTACACGGCACGTCCCTGCGTCTTGGAGCGCAAGTCACCGACGTAGCCGAACATCTCCGACAGGGGCACGTTGGCGCGGATGACCTTGACGCCGACGGCGTCCTCCATCGAGGCGATCATGCCGCGACGGGAGTTGAGGTCACCGATGACGTCGCCCATGTACTCCTCGGGAGTACGGACCTCGACGGCCATGACGGGCTCGAGGAGGACCGGCGAGGCCTTCTTGGCACCCTCCTTGAACGCCATGGAACCAGCGATCTTGAAGGCCATCTCGGAGGAGTCGACCTCGTGGTAGGCGCCGTCGATGAGGGTGGCCTTGATGTCCACCATCGGGTAGCCGGCCAGGACACCGGTGAGCATGGCGTCCTGGACCCCGGCGTCCACGCTGGGGATGTACTCGCGGGGCACGCGACCACCGGTGACGGCGTTGGCGAACTCGTAGTGCGCCTTCTCGCCATCGGCGGTCTCGGCGGCCTCCTCGACCACGAGCGGCTCGAAGCTCATCTGCACCTTGGCGAACTGGCCGGAACCACCCGTCTGCTTCTTGTGGGTGTACTCGACCTTGTCCACCTTCTTGCGGATGGTCTCGCGGTAGGCGACCTGCGGAGCACCCACGTTGGCCTCGACCTTGAACTCGCGGCGCATGCGGTCCACGAACACGTCCAGGTGGAGCTCGCCCATACCGCCGATGACGGTCTGGCCGGTCTCCTCGTCGAGGGAGACGGTGAAGGTGGGGTCCTCCTCGGAGAGCTTCTGGATGGCCACACCCAGCTTCTCCTGGTCGCCCTTGGTCTTGGGCTCGATGGCCACGTGGATGACCGGGGCCGGGAAGGTCATGGACTCCAGGACGATCGGGGAGCCCTGGGCGCACAGGGTGTCACCGGTGGTGACGTCCTTGAGGCCGATGAAGGCGTAGATGTGGCCGGCGTGGGCCTCCTCCACCGGGTTCTCCTTGTTGGAGTGCATCTGGAAGAGCTTGCCGATGCGCTCCTTCTTGCCCTTGGTGGCGTTGAGGACCATCTCGCCCTGGGAGACCTTGCCGGAGTAGACGCGCACGTAGACGAGCTTGCCGTAGAAGGGGTGGGTGGCCACCTTGAAGGCCAGGGCGGAGAAGGGAGCCTTCTCGTCGGCCGGACGGGTGAGCACCTCCTCCTCGTTACCGACGGCGTGACCCTCGACATCGGGGACGTCGAGCGGGGAGGGCAGGTAGTCCAGGACGGCGTCGAGCACGGGCTGGATGCCCTTGTTCTTGAAGGCGGACCCGGCCAGGACCGGGAAGGCCTCGCCGGCCACGGTGAGCTTGCGGATCCCGGCCTTGAGCTCGGCGATGCTGAGCTCCTCGCCCTCGAGGTACTTCTCCATGAGCGCGTCGTCGGCCTCGGCGACCGTCTCGACCAGCTGGGCGCGCAGCTCCTCGGCCTTGGCGACCAGCTCGGAGGGGATCTCCTCGTACTCGACGACGGAGCCGCGGGTCTCCTTGCCGTCGGCGTCCTTCTCGGGGAAGCGGATGGCCCGCATCTCCAGGACGTCGACAAGGCCGGAGAAGTCGTTCTCGGCGCCGATCGGGAAGTTGAGGACGATCGGGGTGGCGTGGAGGCGGTCGCGGATGGTCTGGACGGAGAAGTCGAAGTCCGCGCCCAGCTTGTCCATCTTGTTGATGTAGCAGATGCGCGGGACGTTGTACTTGTCCGCCTGGCGCCACACCGTCTCCGACTGCGGCTCCACACCCTCCTTGCCGTCGAAGACCGCCACGGCGCCGTCGAGCACGCGCAGGGAGCGCTCGACCTCGACCGTGAAGTCCACGTGTCCGGGGGTGTCGATGATGTTGATCTGGTTGTTCTTCCAGAAGCAGGTGGTGGCCGCGGAGGTAATGGTGATACCGCGCTCCTGCTCCTGCTCCATCCAGTCCATCGTCGAGGCGCCGTCGTGCGTCTCGCCGATCTTGTAGTTGATGCCCGTGTAGAACAGGATGCGCTCTGTCACGGTGGTCTTACCGGCATCGATGTGGGCCATGATGCCGATGTTGCGGACCTTGGTGAGGTCTGTCAGCACGTCAAGTGCCACTGGTGGTGTCCTTCGTTCGTGTGGGGTACGGAGCTGATTCCGGCACTACCAGCGGTAGTGGGCGAAGGCCTTGTTGGACTCGGCCATGCGGTGCATGTCCTCACGGCGCTTGACCGCGGCGCCCAGGCCGTTGGAGGCGTCGAGAATCTCGTTCATGAGACGCTCGGTCATGGTGTTCTCGCGGCGCTGGCGGGAGAAGTCCACGAGCCAGCGCAGCGCCAGGGTGGTGGCGCGGCCGGGGCGGACCTCGACGGGCACCTGGTAGGTGGCGCCACCGACGCGACGGGAGCGGACCTCCAGGGCGGGGCGGATGTTGTCCAGAGCGCGCTTGAGGACCGAGACCGGGTCCTGGTCCGTCTTGGAGCGCACGCCCTCCAGGGCGCCGTAGACGATCCGCTCGGCAGTGGACTTCTTGCCGTCCAGCAGAACGCGGTTGACGAGCTGGGTGACGACCGGCGAGCCGTAGACGGGGTCGACGACGAGCGGACGCTTGGGTGCGGGACCCTTACGAGGCATTACTTCTTCTCCTTCTTGGCGCCGTACTTGGAACGTGCCTGCTGGCGGCCCTTGACACCCTGGGTGTCGAGTGCACCGCGCACGATGTGGTAGCGGACACCGGGAAGGTCCTTCACACGACCACCGCGCACGAGCACGATGGAGTGCTCCTGGAGGTTGTGGCCCTCACCGGGGATGTAGGCCGTGACCTCGATACCGGTGGACAGGCGCACACGGGCGACCTTACGAAGGGCGGAGTTCGGCTTCTTAGGGGTCGTGGTGTACACGCGGGTGCACACGCCACGGCGCTGCGGACTGGCCTTGAGCGCCGGCGTCTTGGACGCGGAGCGCTTCGTCGAGCGGCCCTTGCGGACCAGCTGCTGAATGGTAGGCACTACTGATTCTCCATTGGGACGTGAGTCTGTATCTGGCTGCTGCCTGCGTGCCGGGCCGCTCCCCCATTGGTGGCTCGACGGCGCACGCCACCGCGGAGAGGGCCGGCCCGCCGGGATCGGGGCGGGCCCGATGACGACGTCCGGAGCCCCGCAGTCAGGGGCCCGTCGGTTCCCGCCGCGGCAGACCCGCGTCACGATGTCGCACGTGAGCCGAGCAGACCTGAGGCCTGGACGAAGCCGACGTCGCTGGGAACGGAATGGAGATGCGGTGACCCGTCTGCGGGCACCGTCGGCCAGGCTACCCGTTCGCCGTGTCGGGGCGCCAGGGCGGAGGGAGAGGTGAGTGCGTGGTGCTGGACACGATCGGATGACGACACTCACCACTCCCCCAACCTCCCCGTGGAGCGCAGGGGAGTACCCAGGTCGACATGGGTAGGTACCCATCGTAGACACAGAGTGTGAGGTGTAGCGTGTTAGACAGGATTTCTTGAAGGATAAGGACGACGATAGGATTCACTATGCCACTCTTCGCGCAGTCGCCAGCAGAATCTCACAAGCGGATAACGCGTCGCCACACCTTGATACTACCCGTATTGGCCGCTGCGGGTGGCGCGCTAGCCGGGTGCGATATCAGGAAAGCCCACTCCGCCAACGGAAGCGGCTCCAACTCAGCGAGACCACCTCGGACCGGAAGCACGGACACAGCCGCCCGAGCAACGGGGTCTCATGGCGGAGCAGCGCTGGAGACCGCTTGGGAGGGAAAGACGCTCTCGGTCGAGGTTGGTCCCGCAGTAGTCAAAGAGAAGCATACAGTGGTGCCTTTGAATCTCTCGACAAATTCTGAAGAGAAGATAAGCATGGAACGACCATTCAGCACATTGTTCGACCCGTACTCGATGTCAACAATCCAAATGCTGTCACTGAACCAGGGCCTGGCGTTCCGTCAACTCAATCAGAGCACCGAAGGACTTGTCGATGGAGTGAGAAAGGGTAAACCATTGAAACTATTCGCGGTGTTTGCCGCGACCAGCGACACCGTCAAAACCGTGGAGATGTTCCTACCCAGCATGGGCGTAGTCACCAACGTCCCAGTAGTCAAGGAGACCGACGCCGACTTCAAGGTCGACGAGGCCCTGGCGGGCGCCAAACTCGATAGTGATGCCACCGGCCCATTCCGCATCGAGACGGCGACCATCTCGGCCGACGGCTCCGCGGACACCAAGAAGGACGAGAAGTCGACGACAGTGACAGTATCTGGGGATGTGACCTTCGCGGTCGACTCCGATCAGCTCTCGGCTCAGGCTGACAGCGTGCTGTCCAATGTGGTTGATCAGATCAAGAGATACCCCTCCGGTGGTCAGATGTCGGTGGTGGGCCACACCGACGACGTCCAGGACGACGCCTACAATCAGGGCCTATCGGAACGGCGCGCCCAGTCCGTGGCCGCACGACTGAAGGCACTGACGGATCTGTCGAAGTGGAAGCAGTCGGTGTCGGGCAAGGGAGAATCCGCACCGCGGGTCAGCAATGACTCCGACGAGCATCGACAGATCAACCGCCGCGTGGAGATCACGCTGACACCGTCGAACCCCGACGAGGCGAACGCCGCCGGTACGTCATCATCGGCCGCGCCGTCAGCCGAAGCGTCCCAGGCCGCAGTGCCGACAGGCAAGGGCTCAGAAGGGGTGGATGTGACCATAGATGATAAGAAGGTCCATCTCTCGATCGATCATGTGATACGTGTGGGCAAGTACCTGGCCGGCACTGTACTGCTCAAGGCGGACCAGGACGTCCCAGTTAAGCCGGGAGTATTCGCCTTGCCCTACAAGTTTCAGGAGCTGCGATGGCCTTCCTTGGTTCACGGGGTCTACAACTTCACACTCCTCAGCGGCGGGACGCGCTATCTGGAGGCCGACCACGCCTCCCGAGACGGCGACCGATTCCCGATCGCCAACAGCGTCGTCAACGACATTAAGGCCGGAGAGGCCATGCGACTGCCAGCAGTCTGGCCCGACACCGGCGAGGATACGGTCACACTCGATCTGCCTCACGGAGGCAACAGCAACCCTGCCCCTCCCCTCAACGCTCGACTCACCGACATCCCGGTCACTGAAGCATAGAACACAGGTCACCCACACCCACAGCCCCATCGACTGCCGCACAAGGCCCTGACATGAACAGAACAAAGTTCCCGAATCTACCGCGGCCGACGCATCGCCGCAGGACTCAGGGCATTCGTCTCAAGCGGGCAGGCCTCAGTTGTGCAAGGGTATGACGGTGAGTGTCCTAGCAGCGCTGAGCGCCTTCGCCGTCGGAGGTACGGCCATCATGGTCGTAGCACGACCGGTGTCCGCCTTTGCTCGGCAGTACGTATACGACCTGGAACTGGCCGACGCCGAGGAGGCCGCTTCTCATTCCGACAAGGATGAAGAGGATCGACCACCATCATCCGGCGCTGAGCCAGCGGCTTCCGACTCGGAGTCATCTCTCAGAGGCAGCAGTAGCTCGTCCGACAGAACGACCATACGTGTTCGATGGTTGCTGCTCCCCATGCCGCAGACCGTCCTTGCAGCTGTTCTGTGCGGACTGACCCTCGTATGGGGCGCGAGCTGGGGAGCCTGGGCGGAAACAGTCGTCGCCCTACCGATTGTGGCGCTTCTGGGGGCCACTTGCAGCGTCGATGCCGTGTGTCACCGTTTACCTGATCGACTTCTTTGGCCCACGGCAACGTGGACAGGTGCCGCAACACTTACTCTCCTCATTCTGCACGTTGCAGCAGGGACTCCGTTGTCCAACGCAGCGTGGATTGCAGCAAGAACTATTCTGTGCGCCCTGTGCGCAGGTTTAGTGATAGTAGCAATGATTGCACTGATCCCCTGGTCAGGAATGGGTCTCGGAGACGCGAAGCTCTGCACTGTCTTGGGGCTCTGGCTGGGATACTTCAACACCGAGTACGCTGCGCTGGGAATCATTCTTGGATTCTTCATCGGGGGGGTAGCCGCCATCATCTTAATGGTCACACGCATCGCAAGCAGGAAGACACTGATTGCCTTCGGCCCTTATCTCGCCGCAGGAGGGTGGTTGACGTGGATGCTCGCGGTGGCATGAACCCACACGCCCCGGAGGGCCCTAACAACCCCCTGGGGATTACAGTTCCCACTTGGGCGCCGGGCAAGGATGTGTCCGACGTACTGGTCATTGACGGCCGGGTAACGAACATGCCCCTATGGACGGCACGTACACGCCATGAACGGAATACCGGCCTTCTGGGCACGGATAACCTCGCCGGCGCATTATGGATCCGGCACTGCAACATGATCCATACTTTTGGGATGCGATACGCCATCGACGCGGTGTATGTCAGTCGAAAGGGACTAGTACTATCCGTGGTTCACACTCCGCCCAACAGGCTTGGTGCCCCTCGATTTCGGGCAAGCGCAGTAGTTGAACTGACCGCAGGGGTTGCACAGAGGCTTGGACTGGAAAGAGGGAGTATCGTGTCCTCTGCCCCTCAATAGCGCAGCGATCCGTGAACCACACGAAGCAATCCTGACTTGCAACAACGCATCAGTGATGTTCGGGTCCACATATGTACCTTCAATCTCCGCTCAGCCCGAGCCCAGGCTGCACATCGCTTTGAAGGCCGGGGACTGGGAATCCAACTTCCCCCTTGCTACATAGGCCACAAGGGTGTACGAGCGTGATACCCCGTCCACAAGGAACAACGCGATTGCGTCCACAGACGTCTCCTCGGACCAGCCCGGAGGAATGGTCCGTTGACTCCAAGTGAGCTGAACGCACTGGGAGAACCCATCCCATTGAGACGCCTTGACGTCGGAAGGGTTGACGAGTGCAGACACGAGCCGCTCTCGCTCGGCCTCTGCCGCAGCTCTGGCGGCGTCAATATCGGCACCGACCTGAAAGGAAGCAGGCCCTTCAACTGCAAGATATCCCCATGAATCGTCAGTGGGCCACACGTAGACAACCGATAGCCGCTTGTCTCCCAACTTTTCAGGCGCCAGTGCAGAGGCCTCACCTGGAAGACTCAACCGTATGCCACTGACTGGATTGACCTTTCGTCCTGCTACCGCTAGAGGCGCCGCTGCGGCATCGGGGGCCTCTAGGGTGGATGAGTCTCCGTCAGTGGTCGGCCGAGCCTCCACCTCCTGCGCATCGTGACCAGCGCTGTCCGAGCGCCCGCAAGCTGCGACTGGAAACACAACCCCTGCCACCAGAAGAAGTAGAGGACGGCGCGACACAATTATTTCATGTCGGTCACCCATATACTTTTCTCCATCCTCGCCACGATATCATTGTCAGTTCTTCCTGAGAAAGCTATCTGAATCGCACTGACACGCTCTTTCGCCTGGACAACCCACAAAGTTCCCTCTGCCGCCGACGATCCATAAGTAAAATCAACCCGGACCCCCGATACACCATCCTGTCCTAACTTCAGCGGCTGCGGCGCTCCACGACGCGTATACCCTTTCAATGAGCCTGCGATCGAGTCGGCCTCGATCTGGGCAAGGGCATCAGTAGCACTGGATTTACCGGTGTTAGGGGCCAGCAGGACCCGAGTCCGAGTAGCACCGTCAAGATCGGCGTCGACCCAACTCTCCCGCCATCGTTTCGAGCCTGCTACCGCACCGACGATCGACCAAGTGCTGGGGACCGCAAGCGCAGTACCGTCTCGCCCCACTCTGCCCCAGCCATCCGGGACTGCAGGAACACCCTGCGGATCCAGTAGCGATAGGCCCTCATCAACGACTGAACGGTACGACTCACTAAGATCCGACGCCATGAGCGCCACAGCCGCAGCGCTCACTCCATTATGCAGAATCCACAGCCGTCCCGTCCTGGCGAACTCAGCGTCGGTTGCGAAGTCCTTGAAGTGAACTGTCATCTTGCTACGTTCAGCTTCTCCTTCCTCAGTAGTCACACGGTAACCGGGCAGCGCTGCACGTAGAGCAGAATCAGCCTCTGCCATCATTGCATCCGCACTGGAGAGTGCTGACGGGATTCCAACAACCATACGATAGGGCGCACCCGAGGTCTGAGCCCACATGTCGGAGAAGACTGCTATCGCCTCGGAAGCAGCGGAGTGCTTCCAGTCGGTACGTACAGGGAGGTAGGTGCCGGCGGCCAGCACCTTGCTCCAGCCGCGCGACGCGACCGGGGATATCGCCGAGCAGGCGCTCAGGCCCACCGCGAGCGGGACGGCACCGACAAGAGCGAGGGCGGATCTTCGGCGCAGCTTGATCGCCCTACTCACGACGCTGCCTCGAGCATCGACGTCTCAAGTACTCTGGCCACCATGTCGTCAGGCTTGAGGAGCGTGACGACAACATACCCCTGCGTACGTACGACCCACGCGCGGGCCTGCATCACCTCATAGTTACGGTAGTAGGAGAAAGCCAGTCGAGTAATGCTCTCGACTCCCGTAGTCGCATTGGCACCACTACTCGACGACGTCTCAGTCGCTACCGACGTAGCAGACCCACCATTGGTGCTTGCTGCCGTTGCGGCTGGCAGCGCGGGCCCTTCTGAGGGAGTCGAAGAGTCAGTGTGTTCCGTCAACGAGAACGAGCCCGTAGTGCGATAGCCTGGGAAGGAGGAGGACAGCAACGACACCGCGACTTCCGATGCCTGCCCCTGCGTGTTCGCGGGAAGAGGACTACTCACAGCAAGAATCGGTGCGTCGTCGCCGCCCGGATCTACCATCGTGAGCACCCAGGGATCACCGGATCCAGTTGAGCCGCTGGAGCCCTCCTCGCTCGCAGTTCCGGCGGGAACGGGCGTGCGCACCTGTTCCTTCCATGCCGCGGGAACCTCCAGCTCCAGCCCGTTGACTGAACGCTTCACAGTGGGCATGCCATGAGTCGCTGTGCCGGCCACAGTGGGCGCCGAACGTCCCCCAAGAACGGAGCATCCCAGAGATAATATGAGTGGGGATACTCCAGCATTCAGGGCAAGCAGCCGCATTAAAAACCGACGTGTCACCCCCTTGCCTCTCCCAGATTTCACTACTGAATCGCTATATCGATGGTGTCGCTGCCCAATATCCAATATTATCAACCGTTCCCCGACGAAAATGTGCGCCTCCCCGATTTGTCGGGGGCACCGAGCGTCTCTGACGCCACAGGAGGCATGCTACGCAGCCCGGGATCGTCTCGCAGAGTCTGGGAGGTCGGACCACCAGAGCCAGAGGGGATGGTCAGCGTTTCACGAGTGACCTGCCCCTTGGAGTACGTCAGGCGAAGAATCACATCCCCGTCAGCGCCAACCGGTTTGGTGGGCTCGAAGACACCGGAGGGAAGTACAGGCCCATCGACTGCGAAACCGGTGATCCACACGTCGAGAGCGTCACGGTTGGCATCAGTCACCGGTATCTGAACGGTGGTCCGCCTAGTCTGTCCCGCAGAAGACGTTCTGACACCAACCATCGTCAACCCGCGCAGAATACCCTCTCTCGTTCGTTCGACACGAACCTGATTCAGATCCGCAGCATCCTTCCAAGTCCATGTCTCAATCGTCATTCCATCACGCAACCGCTCGGAATGCCTGTAGAGCAGAGGGTCATTGCCTGGCGCAGCAAGGATGGTATTACCCTTAGGTAGCGACAGGTCCACGATATTCAGAGCTTGTTCATTCCCGACGAACGGGTCCAGACCGAGCAAGGAAAGACGCGAAGCTCCTTGAGTCTGGCCAGCAGTCGAATCACTAGGCAGCCCTTGTGCTGCATCAAGGGCATCACAGGTGGTGGTAGTCCCACAGGACAAAGCGTCCAGCGAAAGGAAGATAGACGCGCTCCACGGTGAGGACTTCTGCGTGCCCGACTGCTCTTGCTCATCTTGGCCAGCCGCCCAGAGACTGCCCAAATCCGATGGCGGGCCGGGGGGAAGAACCGCCCTTTTACCTTGAACCCGCCTATGATGCCCTGGCGGCACGAGGCCAGCACCTGAGTTGATAGCGCGTTCATCTGTCGGCGCAGGCAGCTCACCCGGGTCGATGGCACTGGAAATGGACTTGACACTAGAGGCCGAACTACAGAATGAGATATCTAACAAACAAATACCATGACGAGCAATACCTGTCAACCCGATAACGCCAACCATCCCTATAAGAACAATCACCACGATAATCCCGCGGTATCCACGAATACCAGACTCCGCACGTAGCCTGTTACGCCGGAAAAAACGGCGAGGTACGCTTAAAATCCAGTGAACTATCTTCATGACACAATGAGCCTGGTATCGACTTCTGCCTTCTGAGCGTATCCAGAAGGACGAGGGGGATTATCTTTGCGCTTCTGATCGCCCTTACGACGACCCTCTCCGCCCTCCTTGCGATTTTCTGTATCCTGTCGATCATCCGGTGACGTCATGCAACGACCTTCGGCGCGAACACCAATTCTATTGTTCTTGAGGCATAGCCCCTTCGTCAAACTGAGCTCAGCTGATGCCTTGGATGGCGAGTGGAGTCCAGTGTCACCAACTTCGTCATTCATCTCGACCGAAACGCTGTAGCGCAGCGGCGCCTGTGCAACGAGGGCAGTGAGCGTGGCTCCATTGTCCCGCGCATAACGGGCCGCCTCTTGAGAGGCTCCCTCACAGTAGAATGAGACCGGCTTACCGAACTGCTCCCAGAAGCCCTTGCCATCGGAAGCGCGGATCGCCTTGCCGTATGCGTCTTCCAATTTGTCGGCACAGTAGCCCGCCGCCGCTAAGGCTGCCGAGTCGGAGGCCGTGTTGGAGTTACGTCTGTCGGCGATAGCGTCACCCAAGGGGATCATAATGACGACTCCCACAGTGATGAGTACCACAAGAACACCAACAAGGAGCACATTAACGGATCCCTCATCGTCGGACGCGTGTCGACGCAACCTACGCATCAGACGGCACAACAAGCCAGGATCGATTTCGAAAAGAAACATGAAACCCCTCCTTCAAATCCACGCGCAAACTATACCACTAGAGAGCCTATCATATCGACGGCGAGATACGGGCTGAGAGAGTGGCGTACAACTGTCGATAAACGCACTCGCGCGACCACGGAAGTCTACTCGACAGTCTCGGTGCTACTGGTAATTTTACGTACTCGCAGCACTTGTGAACGAAGCAAGTTGGGGTCGTGCGGCGACCGCACGACCCCAACGAATTAAAGGTGCATCACTTGTTCTGGTCGAAGATCTTATCGATCTGCCCCTGAACCTTGTCACCGATCTTCCACCCTTTAGCCGCTCCGATAAGAGCGACTACGACGACGACGGCGATAACAATGGCACCGGCGTACTCCGTCGCACCCTGCCCCTTCTCGGAACTACGGAGACGATCAGCGATCTCCATCATCCAGACACGAGCACGGACCTGTGCGGCGAGGATCGAATTTGACATGACTACTTTCCTTCCTGCGTTGAATCCTCGAGCCGGAAACTGCCTCCGAACGAGAATCACGATCGAACCGAGGACCTGTACCTCGTTGACGTGCACAAGGTTAACGAGCCGACCTGCCGCAGCCCTAGGGGCGGGCGCCCTCTTCAACGCCCCTAGGTCCCACACGATCTATGAGGCCTCTGCCTCACGCCAGGCGATGATCGCCTCAGCACGGTTGTGCACGCCGAGCTTGACATACGCGGCGTTGAGGTAGTTCTTCACCGTACGGGGTGCAAGGAACTGCTCCTCGGCGATCTCCTTGTTGCTCTTGCCACGAGCGGCCGCCTCCAGCACCTCCGCCTCTCGCTCCGTGAGCTGTTCGAGAAGCGGGTTGCCACGAGGTTCACGCTCGGCTCCCTGAAGAGTGAGATGCGCTGCGGCCTCTGGCCCGAGCACCAGGCCACCCTGTCGACAGGTTTCTATGGCACCCGCTACCTGCTCAGCACCAAGGCTGCCGTGCACCAAGTAGCCACGGGCGCCGCAGTCCATGGCTTTAGACACGGTGGCCGCGTCCTCGTCCGAGGTGAGCATGATGACCGCCGCAGTCTCCGTAAGGTACGGAAGAGCCTCCAAGCCGTTCATACGTGGCATGCGAACATCGAGGAGGATAATATCAGGAACAAAGGTACGCGCTATCTCTATGGCCTCAGATCCGTCGGCCGCCTCAGCCACCGCTTCCACATCCGGGATGCGGTTCAAGATGCGCCCCAAGCCGAGTCTTACAATGGCGTTGTCGTCAACAATCAGTACCTTCATGCTGCCGTCCTTCCTGGTGCAGAGAAACCGCCCGACGCGGTGGTATCTGAGGATGTCTGTGAATAGGGGATACTGACGCAGACTGTCGTGCCTCCGCCAGGTCTGCTGCTGAGCCCGAGCCTGCCCCCAAGAGCATCGAGACGTTCAGCTACGCCACAGAGCCCGTAATGCCCTGAGCCTCGCAAGTTGGAGGAATCATCGAGAATACGTTGCGGTAGACCAATACCGTTATCCTCCACCCGGATGCATAGAGTCGAATCACCGCCAATGCGGACCAGCACCTTAGATGCGTTGGCATGCTTCTCGATATTCGACAGCAGCTCCCCTAGAACCCGCTGAGCCTGCCAAGTGATGCTGGCGTCACCAGAGATTCTGTTACCGAAACACTCAACGCCCACAGGGACGCCGGTGCGTCGTCCCCACGTCTCGGCATCCTGTGCGAGACGAACACGAAGGTCGTCCGTCGGAAGAGACCGAAGCTCATCAAGCACCGCTCGAGACTCTGAGCTGAGGGCATCGGCCGCTGCAAAAAGAGCTATCGCCTCCGTCGCATAGTCTGTCTTCTCAAGAGAATCTCTGAGGACTTCAGCCAGCATTCTCACACCTGCAGCCGACTTAGCCACGGTGTCATGCAGGTCACGGGCAAGAATAAGACGTTCTTCGGCGCCAACTTGAAGCGAATGAGCCTCAGCCGCATCGGCAGCCAGCCCTTCGATGCGCGCTGTTTGGTTGCTCATACGACGTCCTAGAACCACCAGAACCGCAGCGCCACATAGAACCAACACGAGCAGCCGAGTAGAAGCATTAGAGAACGCATAAACAAGGCCACCAACCCCGGCGGTCACAGGAACACACCATGCGAAAAGCGCTTTATCCCCCGATATCACACCAACGAGAAGCGCCGAAAGCAGAAGATAGGACACACTAAGAGCCGGCGCGGAGCGTTCTGATACAAAATCAGCAATGAGTACCGCGATCGATGAAACGGCATCCCAAGTCGTGAAGTACGAGCCGATAACCAGCGCCGCACCCGGACGCCCCCACCTAAAAAGAAGAAGGCAGTTGGCAGGTAACGCAAAAAGGGACACCATAACCACCCATCGGGCGTCGATATGCGAAATTACTACGTCCCACACTATAAGAATCAGAATCAAGGTGAGCCGTAAGTTACTGAGCAAGCGAACCACCGGGGCCAAGGCAGCTTCCGTGAGGGCGCCTTCAGCCATTGAAAAGCCCCTTAATCATGCTGATATTGTTAAGAAGCATGCCACCAACGATGAGGATAATTGCTCCAGGTACGATGAACATCGTCACCACGAGCGACACTTTAGGCTGCGCCTTGGCAGCGGCTCGCCGTACCTGCTGGCCTCGTTGCCGCCGCACCTCCTGTGCAATCTGCTTAAGCGCCTCCTCCAGTGGAGTTCCCAACTCCTCCGACTGAAGAAGCGCCGTTACGAATGCCGATGTGCTGTCTGAGCGGGTCCGCTCTCTGAGTCCCTCCAAAGCATCCCGGCGAGGTACTCCCAGCTGCATCTCCCTCAGCGTCAGACGCATCTCCTCGGTCAGAGGCCCGGAGTACTGGTCGGAGACGCGTTGGAGTGCCACTCGGAAAGGCAGTCCGGCCGCCACCGTAACAGCGAGAACATCCAGGAAGTCAGGTAGGTCGCGTTCAATCATCTCCTGCCGCCGGCGAGCCGTCAGATACAACCAGGAGTGCATCCACACCACAAACAGCACTCCCACGGCCACGCCGATCAGCGTCTGTCCATTCAGTACCGCAAGAAGCATGACAAGCAAACCGACTGTAGCAAATCCTGCCTCCCTCTGAATGAACACCTGAGCAGTCAGCCCGGCGGGTTGTCCGGCGGCACGCAACTGCCAGGACAGCCGCCGAACCCGTTCAGCCCCATAAATGTTCAGTAGGAATCGCTGTGTCAGACGGCCGAAGAAATCCACCACGCGAGTGAACGGCCCTACGCGGGTCCCAGCATCAGGGATGCCACTGTTTTCCGCCTGAAGCAGGTCATCCACAAGTGATCCTCGCATCAAGCGAATCCCTTGCGCCCCCAAAAGAATGACTATCGCTGCAGAGAGTCCAAATAGGATCGGAATAACCAAGACTCTATACCTCTATCCGGGAGACGATCCGCATGAGGAACGTTCCCATGACGAAAAGGGTCGCCGATATCACGAGAAGGATCCTGCCGGCCCAAGAACCTGCCATATAATCGAGAGTACCTGGCTGGAGGAAATTGAGCAGGACAACAGCGCCGAGGCCGATTCCTATAACGGCGTAACCCGCTACGGCAGATCCCAGAATAACGGTGCTAACTTCACGCCGAAGCTCCTTACGATCCTCCAACGTTTGAGATATATCGGCCAGAGCATCACTCAATGCCCCACCGGTACGAGATTGAATGACGATAGTGTGCACAAGAACGTTAACCTCACGCGACGGTAGCCGTTCAGACAAGGCGGTCAGGACCTGATCCACACTCCATCCCAAATCGAGTTCCCGAGATACTCTGCGCATCTCCTGACCAGCAGGTTCAGGCATCTCACGCCCGGCCATAGCCAGACACCGACCAATAGACAACCCTGCGGCGTTTCCATTAGCGATGATTCGCGCCAACTCCGGCAGCTGCGAGATGAAGCCTTCTTTGCGCTGAACGCTACGTCGCGAAATCCATTGAAAGAAGGCAAGTGGCACCATGGCAGCAATAATGATGCTGCTGACTCGCCCCAGAATAACCTGACCGGCAATGATGATAAGAACCATCACCGCCACCAGCGTAGAAAAAGCACCCAAAGGTGACCACGATAATCCAGCGGAAACCAGTTTTCGCGCGAAAACGGCAAACGGCCCTTTGACTGTGAGCCTACCTTCGATCCGCTTCATCCGCTCAGCTGCGCTAACGGCGCCACCTGTAGCCTCAGCCCACAATGCTCGCTTTCGAGCAGACTCATCGAGGAGGAGAGTGATGCCCCACACTCCGAACGCGAGAGTGAAGAGTAGGAGCAAGAAGATCAACCTCACGGTAATACTCATCGCTCTCCCCCCGATAAAGACAGCGACACCTGTTGGCCCATGCGATTCAGGCGCGCTGCAGTCACCTCAGGAAGCGGGAAGAAGCGGAATCCGGAAGTCTTGGCATCTGTTTCGACGTGATCAACAATAGGTTCCGTAGCGTATCCTTCGCGTCTCTCAGATGTAACCGCATCGATCTGTCGCACTCGACGCACACCATCCGAGTCTCGTTCTAATTGAACAATAACGTCAATGGCGCTATTGATCTGATCTCGAATCGTATCAACTGGAAGTTTAAGGTCCGACATACTGGCGAGCGTCTCCAGGCGCCCCATTGCATCACGCGTAGAATTCGCGTGAACAGTGGTTAGCGATCCCTCGTGCCCTGTGTTCATGGCTTGGAGCATGTCCATCGTCTCGCCACCACGAACCTCACCGACAACGATTCGGTCTGGCCTCATACGCAGGGAGTTGCGTACAAGATCACGAATAGTAACCTGCCCCTTACCCTCTGAGTTCGCTGGACGCGCTTCTAAGCGCACCACATGGCTCTGCTGGAGCGAGAGTTCAGCAGAATCCTCAATCGTAATAATACGTTCATGATCCGGAATAAGACCCGAAAGTGCGTTGAGGAAGGTTGTCTTACCTGTGCCCGTACCTCCTGAGACGAGGATGTTGAACCGAGCACGCACCATTGCCCCCAGTAATTCGGCTGCCTCCAGAGGTAACGACGCCTTAGCCACAAGATCGTGCATTCGGAATGGCCTGGGGAAGCGGCGGATTGTCATCGTCGGACCATCGAGAGCCAACGGCGGGATAATAACATTAACGCGCTCTCCTCCAATGAGTCGAGCGTCGACCATAGGACTGGACTCATCCACTCGACGATTAACCGTGGATACAATTCTATCGATGGTCTGATAAAGCTCGTCCTCCGACGTGAAAGCTGAAGGGATCCGCTCGATCCTGCCGTTCCTTTCGACAAATAGATCATGAACGCCGTTAACCATGATCTCAGTGATGCTCTGATCCGCAATAAGAGGCTCCAGCACTCCCAGACCGACCGTGTCGTCAACGATCCTCTGAATGAGCCTCGCACGGCTACGGGTGGACATAACCGGTCCCTCAAACGAGAGAATACGAGCGAGTACGCGCTCCAGACGAGCGCGCTTCTGCGGCATGTCAAGCGCAGACACCTCCTCGATGTTGATCTCATCTAAGAGCCGCGCACGAAACCGTTTGATGAGCTCGCTATTCTCATCCTTCGCCACTTCTGGCAGCATCCGATCTCTCAGTGCCATGCCGCCTCCCCTCGAAGGCGGAAGGTAGCGGTATCACTGATGGTGACGTGACTAACCTCCATGTATCCAGGAATGCCGATCGGCATCTGAGCCGAAACTCTTACGCAACCACGCCCACATGATCCGATCGAATCCAAGTCGATCCAACTTGGCAGAGACGAGTGAACAGCGCGGTTCACTGAGTCGCCTCGTTCCGCAGCCCGAGCTCCGTCACGGGCCGCGTCACGGATCTGTGAGGCGGCCACCACTGCAGTAATTCCCTGCATGAGAACCAGAACAACCACAACGACGATGGGAGCAAATGCAGCCATCTCAACTGCGGCCTGCCCGTGCGCCGATCGCCTACGGAACCGATGAATAACTACCCGGAAGAACATGTCCATGACGAATCACCTTTCCCAGTCGACCCTGGCCGTTGCACTCGCCGGCCCCAGCCCGGGCATGAGGCCTGGGGGGTCGATACTGACACGAACCTCGTTCGAACCGGTCCACGTCACGGTCGTCCTTGGCGCCCAAGAACTCGGCATACGTTCGGTGACGGCATGCACGACCTGACTGTGTGACATTCCTACGCCAAAATTGCGCGCAGCCTCCTGGGCCGCATTATGGGCGACGAAAGAACTCCCACCCAGAAGCAGCAGTTCGAGGCACAGGAAGAAGAGTCCCATCGCAACGACGAAGCCACCGGCAAACTCAACAGCCGTCTGTCCCTGCTCGTTTGAGCCGCCGGTCTCCCGTTTCCAAGAGAGAGCACGCCGGGATCGTCGCTCTCCACTAGCAGGTTGACGTGGTTGCTGCATCTGGGTCTCGGGCACTTCTGAAGCGGCCCGTCGCGGAGGAAGCGAAGGCGGTAGAGGTGCCGACACAGGTGACGCCGGTAGTGGAGCAACTTCATCACTAGGCGCCGGTGCCGGAACCTGTCGGCGTGCTACAGCCGGTTCCTGAGGTGTTATCACGGCCTCGTAACTTTGCGATCTGGCCGGAGACGTTGGATGTGGCGCGGGCGTTGGCTCCGATATCGGGCGAGCAGCGGGCGCCGGTGCCGGAACTGCGCGGGCTGACGACTGAGGTCTATTCTCGTGCGGATTCGGGAACGCAGGTAGCGATTGCATTCGACGCGCAGGGGGGTTGGAGGGACGTCGATAAGACTGAGTAGAACCAACTTCCTGCCTTCCTTCAGTCACTGACCGCTCTGAATCGCCAAGTCGAATCAGTTCCGCGATCGATCGACCGATAGCCGTCAGGGGAGAGAGATCCAGCTCCAGAAGAGAACCCGTATTAACTGCGGCCTCGATACGTTGACCGTTTTCCGGGAGTACACCTAATATCGGACTGTCGACGAGCTTGGCCGCCCCAGCCGGTTGAATCTCATTATGCCGCGATGTCCGGTTGAGGACGATACGTATCGGCGTATTCTGGCCCAGACTCAAACGGTCCATCGTCTCCTTCAGACGGCGGACCGCCCTCAGTGACGGGACTTCAGGAGTTGCAACAATAATGATTACGTCAGCAAGATCAAGTGCCGCTGCCGTTGCATCATCAAGATGAGAGCCGCAGTCGACAATAATATGTCTGTACTGGTAACGCATCGCTTGAAGAATCTGTCGCGTCGCGCCCTCCGTCATTTCTTCACCCAGTTCGCCGTGCTCGGGAGCCGGCAAGAGTTCGATACCCGACCGCACCGGATAGGCTACTTCCGACAGCTCCCTACCTCCGACTTCCGCGGCCACAGCAACAAGATCCGCCACGGAGTGACGCACACGTATCCCGCAGTAGGAGGCCAGGTCGCCGTTACGCACATCGAGGTCGAGTAACGCCGTATGACCCCGCGAAGCCGCGGCCTTGGCCGCACTCATTGCGATCATCGACGTTCCGACGCCACCTTTCGAGCCAATCACGGCAGCCATTCGCCCAACGGTACGGTTGAGTGACTCCCGCTCGCTCAGGATCTGTCCACTAGCAGCACGGGCCCAGGCCGATAGAGATCGTAGCCGTTCTGCGTAGCGTTCCACAGATGGCGGCAAAGGGAGGACAGCACGAGCTCCGGAATCGATTGCACGAAGCACGGCCTCGCTATCAGTTCTGGGCGATAGCAGACATACGGGGATGAGCGGTTCTAAAGCAGCTATCTCGCGCATGACGGCAAGTCCTTGCCCGCCCTCGACCGCTTCGTCTACGAGGACGATATCGACATCCTGACGCTGAAGTTCGAGGCGAGCCTGTGCGGCGGATGCCAGGACCATCGGATCATTGAATCCATCCAGTTCGGACAAAACTGCCGACACAGCGGCGGAAGAATCCATATCCGAACTGACAAGGAGAGTCCTATTCATCGCTGACCGGCTCCTTCCTGGCCGTTCTTTGGCGGTGTGGCAGACTGCTGCTCACCAGAAGCGCCATCGCTACCCGCGGCCTGTTGCGCATTACTGTTAGGACCTTTGTAGGTCTTTTGCTCCTGGGACAGTGCGCCGGAATCACCAGTCCCGCGCAGTGAAATTCGCACTTCTTTAGCGAATGCCTCAGCATAGGTCACTCTCAGGGTTTGCTCAGGAGTTAACGAGAATGTCATGGGGACTTGTTTTCCCTCTGAATAGTCCCCGGACGCACCTTCGCCTCGCGTAGCCTGAATTTCCCCAACATCTGTGACAAGAGCATTCTCTACAACAATCTCCGCCACGCGATCCTCATTGTCGGTACCTTCTTTGCTTTCAGTGGCAGCCACTATATCTACGTGATCCCCTGGAGAAACATGTCCGGCAACTCCCGTTTCAGCGTCAACCTTGATGGAAATTTCGCGATTTCCTTCCTTCAGTCCCGGCTGTTCAATCAGCATACCTTCCTGAATGACAGAACCCGCAGTAAAAGTTCCACCGCTAACCAACCCCTCTATCTGCCCAAACGATGAAACTGCTTTCGAAGGGGCCCACCGTTTGGGTAGTTCAACAAGTTCGACATCCTTCTCCTCAATCTTATGCATGGGCTTAATGTCTGTGGTAAGCTGGAGAACCTTCGTCATTGGGCCAACCTGTGAAGACACCGAGTTCACATACGCAGCAACACCAACGAAGGTCAACGCCGCTCCGAGCAGAGTTACGAGAAGTAAGAGAACTCCTCGTCGCTGTCGTGGGTTCATGATGCAATCCTCTCAGACGTCACGTTCGAAGAGTCGAGTACCGACACGGATAGATTTGAAGTTCCACAGAAGGGGCAACCACTGACAGGAATAGTTCTACCGCATCCACTACATGCCACTATTCGGGTGCCGTTCAGCGTCGCGCCGACCAAGGTCCGCAGGTCTTCAATATGCGACACTTCAATCCACCGCCGCGCTCCATACGGCGATGCCCTTCGAGGACGCAGGACAATAGTGGGATTTCCTCCGGTCAGCGTCACCTTCAACGATCCTTGATCCTGGGAAGAGGCCCAACAGACCTCCTTCGACGCGCTGGTGTCCCAGGTTATTCTTGAAGCAGTTCGAACTATTCCCGACTCGAGATCGACATCGAACGACGCTCTCGGAAGAAAGCTGCGTAAATGCTGTCCTATGCCCGGACGAGGTTGAGCAAGACCAGCCACCGAGGACAAGGCAACATGCGTGTGGACACGAGAACGCACGACATCCGCTACACGCTGCGCCATTCCGAAGGAAGAGCGGGGGAGCATAGTCATTGCGCGTAACGCAAGGGCCCTGCTGGTAACCGGGCCACCGAGTATCACCGACGCGAGGTCATCGCGCGCCAGGACCTCCCTAGTTGTCAGCGACGGGCGGGCATCATCATCGTGAGATGCTACAAGGAGAGCATCGCCCTCGAAACTTGACACAGCGTTGACCGCATCGTCCAGTGAAGAGATTGTGTGAACATACCTCGGAGCGGGATCTCCAGCCTCCACAGAGCAGACAAAGATCATCAACCCTCTCCTTCCTGCGCAAACACAAGGCGTCTACGATGGTATGAACGTGACGTTCGACACGTATGCTGCTCCCTTCGGGAGCACGATACGTCAACTGTAACCTAATCGTGATGTCGCCGAGCCCCGTTCGACCGAGAGGATCGACACCTTGACGCATCACCTACGTTCTCGTTAATCGCCAAAGCTCTCGACCGACGAGTGCCCCCAAGACGATCGCACTTCACCGACATCCATCTCGTTGTCCACTTCGAGATTAGTAGCGGTGACCATCACCGATTCTGCCTCCGCGGTCCAACCAGCGACGGCCACCCCGAGCTGTCGTTGCCGACCCGATCATGAGCGCAGGCACCAACAACCCCAAAACAAGTCCAGACAAGCCTTGCAGCATCGGAGTATCCACCGGGATTCCGAGAAATACGTAGGTCACGACAATTCCCATCGGAACGAGAGCTACGTAAGCAACAAGGTGAGCTATTTTCATGCCTCGATCTGAGTTCTTGACAAATCTTCCAAGCATGAGCAGTCCACATCTACCTGTAAGAAACCCCCATGCGCCTTCAAGCAGGACACGGTTAGGCACACCCAGGAACGGCGCAACCCAGAGCTTCCCCGAACGCGGTATAGGGCCATACGGCAGGACCAGAACTCCGAAAATCCCAATCATGGTTACTACAACGACATTCACTACTGAAATATAGGCACTTCGCTCCATTGCGCCCTGCGTCTCCTTGTTATGGCGGTCAGAATCACCCACACCGTCAGCTCATCAGGATGAGACCGTCAGACTTTTTTCCACCGAGTCCCGGATGGAGGAGTCGAGCTGACCAACAACGTTGTATTGCACCGCCGAGACTCGGGACCCATTACTCACGACCCAAAGACAACCTTCGTCGCCGCCGCTTCCTGAAACGAAGTCGGTTCGTACAGCCTCCTTTGCTCCTTGAACACTAATCTGCGACCGAGAACGCATCTTGTATCCAGACAACGTTCCACCTGCATGATCCACTTCAATCTGTGCAATAGCATCCTTGACGCTCTTCTGTGGCATCTCCGGTGCAACCAATATCCTGGCTTGAACCACTGAGTCATCGATTTTCGCCCACCCCGATGTCCAGCGTTTGGAATCTTTAATACCATGTGTATCGACCCAACCTAGCGGTGCGACAAGCGAGACTCCTCCTGCCCGTACTGGGACCATGCCACCAGGAGCATAAGACGCCATCGGCTGATTACCTCCTCCAGTTGCGACACCACTAGGCTGCACGGAGGGATCGAGGGTAATTTTCTTACCCACATCGGATCGTTGTTGGTCAACGATATCAGGACCTGCAAAATTAATCAGGGCACAACGCTCTTTCACCTGAATGGCCCAGAAAGTACCTTTGCCTCCGAGGGGCCAATCCGTACTGTAGTCCTGACGGATAACAATCATTCCGCTGCCGCTCACCGCGGTTCGTTCACCGAGCACTTGAAATCCTCTTGTCGCCGCACGAGCAGCAGACATCGCCAAGCTCAAAGCGCCATAGACGTCTTCTGCCTGAAGGAGAGGGGCCACTAGGAGCCTATTCTTCTTATTAGGACTCTCCCACGCCCCAACCCACATATCGGAATCGGACTTCGTTTTTTTCCAGCCAGAGGGTACCACGGCATGAAGGCCGTCGACCTCAATATCATCCCAGCCAGATTTACCACCCACCTGGGAACATCCAACTAAGACTGAAAGGGCACTTGCAGAACACCCTAGGACCATAGTACGCCGCGTAACGTTGTTCATCACGCCCCCTTGGGAACGAGAGTTAGAGATTTTTCCATCCCGTTTCTCATTCCGTCATCAATCGACTCGCCAAACAATGTTGCTACAACTAGGTGTCCCTGTTTATCGGCGGTCAGCCAGCTCACCCCCGAAGCCTTCTGACCATCTCCCCAAGTGAATGTTATTCTATCAATAGCAGTGACATCATCTTGTTCCCAGCTGATCACGTCGACCGGCGCATAGTTCTGGATAATCAGGGCGTTAGTGTCATTCACCTGCCTACGGGCGGTTTCCCCACTAGGTGCATCGTTGATGCTGCCCACAATTAAACGCTGTTCAACAGTTCCACTGCCATCATTGCTGCCGTGATCGTATTTTGTTGTATAGAATCCCCAGTTCGTGACTCCTTCAGGGCCTGAGAACGACGCAGGTATCCGAAAACTAAGCGGGTCTGACTGAGCCTCCTTCCACTGTGCCGGATCTTGTGTTGGATCGGGCATCGGCGATGGCGGCTGACTCACTTTTGAAATAGGAGACAAAGATCCTGAGGCCACCCCAGTCTTCGGCCTGCTGCAGGCAGCGAGCACAGACGCAGCCAAAATAATCTGGGCACGCAGTAGAACTTCGCGTCGATCCATTTTCATAACTAGTTCACCGTGATTGAATCGATAATCTTCTGCACTGACTTCAACGACTCTGGTTTGGAGGCATCTGCCATTACATATACGCCGTAGGTGTAGTTCTGAGGACCTTCGAAAATTACGGCGGTACAGGCAATCGATATCGAAGGCGCCTTGTCGTCCAGTTGCCATGGTGACTGCGCCTGCTGGGTCCAGTCCAAACGGTGAGCGTTGCTCCCTCCTGAAACCGAGACATCTTTGGATTCGACAACGGCTCCACCTTGCTTGAAGGCTTCCTGTTCTTCACCGACCAGCGCACTCGCTGATTTATCCGACAGATGATAGTTGTCCACCATCACGGTATACGGCGCCGCATCGTCGTCAAGATCGTATCGTATAGTTTGCCCGCCGCCCTTATAGTTTCTTACATCCGACGTACGAACAGCTGATGAGATGTTGATGGTCACACCCGGAGCCGACTCTGCAATCAGAACACCGCTATTGCTTCCGGATGTATCGCTCTTGCTCACCGTAGCGGTCGTCGCAGAGGTGGAGCCGGCATGGGAAGACCCGCTGCTGGAGGCTGCACCGCCGATCCTGCCACACGACGCCAACAGAAGGCATGCCATGACGGCTACAACATTCCGGATGCTACCGAAATAGATCCCACGTTTATGGCCGAGCATCAATGAACATCCTTGTTCTGGTATGACCGGACCCCGTCCGCCCCTGGTTTTCCCAGCTCCTCTACATTCACAGTTTTACTGCGTTCCGATGTCTCAAGATTCTTGGCAATATCCCCCCAGTCTTTGTTTTCTCGCTCATCTTTTCTCACTTCCTGCTGCACTCTGTGCACCTTCGCCTTGTCGTGTAGAAGATTGTCGAACTTATTATCCGAGGGCCTGTCAGGATTGAGGCTCGATTGGGGGACGATCAACGCCCCATTGGACCAGGATGATCGGACGTATTCCTCTGCGACCTTTCGTTCCTCAGGACTTAAGGAGTCAACGTCGAGGGTCGAAGTGACGGTCGACCGGACGATGGGCTTATCCCCGTCTGTCTTCACCGATTCCTCGTGGCCCATGGCCTTAATTTTAGCCTCTGCCTCCGCAGAGGCTCGACCTTCCTTAGATCCTATGAAGGTAATGGTTTTGAGGTTCCCATTCTCGTCGGTAGTAAAGTTATATGTGCCAGTGTACTTACCGTAGGCCTCAGCGTTGGCGGAACCAGATAACCCAAAGGTAGCATCACCTTTAGGATTCTTTTTTTCAACATCGACTGAGGCGTCCACTTCCACTTTAGCTTGCGCCTCCCCTGAGTACTGGAAGGTATGTGAGAACGTCTTGTTTTCACCATCCTTCTTGCGGTTGTCCTTTATCTCCTCTTTCCTATAGAGAACATTTCCTTTGATGTCAGCCTTCGCCTCTGCGTTCGCTTTGGTCGTAACTTTGGCTTCACCCTTGACATCTTTGGATGCACTATAACCTGCGTTCGCCCCGGCGCCTGCATTCACCGCCAGCTCGGCTTGCCAGACGTCCACGTCAAGGTCGGGTCGATCGCTAATATCTTTGTGCGGTAACGCTCGCGCAAACGCAAGGTACCTCTGCTGCTCTTCGATGTTCTGAGCGTTCTGGGCATCCCAGGCTGGGCATTCGCGTGATGCCGACGGCCCATCGCAGAACCAGCCCCTCTTCTGACCATGAGTGACTTTAAGTGCGGCCGAAGCGTCAACATTGACACTTACACTGGAAGCGTTGTTGTTCTGTTTTACTTCGGTACCGAATCCGCCGGTGAGCGATACTTGTTGACGATTCTCCAAAGTTCGCAGTTTTTGTCCACTATAATAGGAGGTCTCGTTATAGATTGAGGCATCCGTTGCCTCAAGCGAGGCATATCCAACCTTCCCGTCGACTCTTACGGCGGCACCAGTTGAGCGACCTTCTTCGTGCGCATCCTTCACGATGGTAGACTCATCAACCTTATATGGATCTGACTGGTTGGAGCCAGCACCGCAGACGTCACCTTCATTTCCAAAAACCTTGGAAATGGACGTAGCAATTCCACAAGCAAGACGTTGCCCGATGGGTGTAGCGTAGGCTAATAGTGCCAGCACCACTACCACGACGACCACGATCACACCAGCGTAGGCTGCCGAGCTCTGGCCACGTTCTCGAATCGACCGGGATGATGAATGCATGCCAGTCCCTTCTACTAAAACACAAACAATCCTGCTGCGGCAGATTCTCCTTCACCAGTCAAGCATCCAGCCAGGGGCGATCGCCCTTCATGGTGCCCCCTACTGGCATAGCCCCCGCAGGGCGCCTTCGCTGCGGTGTGCTCGTGTCTGCACAGGAAATGGGCGATTCGGGACGGGATGCGCCCCTCGCATCGAGGTGCGCCAGGGTACCGCGATCACACACGTACTCGATCTCTGCATCACCCCCATCGCACATCGACGTGGCGGTTGGCGGCCTTGCCTGCCTCATTAACGCTGCCGTCCGCGTTGGTCTCGGAGGCCACTGGCTCGCTCTCCCCCTTGCCAGAGGACTGGACGTTCAGGGAGGGGACCTTGGAGGTCAGGTAGTCGGCGACGGCCT